>Ga0224514_10000450_pt1 | contig 11901 bp, 18 predicted proteins | sample SF_May12_sed_USG_3_FD_169107 | JGI IMG/M metagenome (GOLD analysis project Ga0224514, IMG submission 169107) | Sediment microbial communities from San Francisco Bay, California, United States - SF_May12_sed_USGS_24 | ecosystem: Environmental > Aquatic > Marine > Sediment | place: USA...
AGGTATATGGAGGCAAGAAGAAGGATATTGGCTATTGGAGAGATGGCTACTACTAAGCCCAAGAAAGGAATTAATCATGGACATTGACCCAACAAGACACTTATCAGTTTTCTCACCTGAAGCCTTCGGCAACAAGAGGGTGGACGTAATAGGGTGTGGTGCAACAGGCTCTCGCATAACCCTCAGCTTAGTGAAGCTCGGCATCAAGAATATACATTGCTGGGACTTCGACAAGGTGGAAGAGCACAACATAGCTAATCAGATTTATTTTAATGGAGCTATAGGGTTGCCTAAAGTTGAAGCCCTAGAGATAGAGGCAGATGGCATCACACCCCATGAGGAAAAAGTTGACGGCTCTCAGCAACTCGGTGAGATAGTCTTCTTGCTCACCGATACCATGAGTTCACGTAAGGAAATTTGGGAGGGTATAAAGTTCCAACCTAACTTGCGCCTGCTTATAGAGACACGCATGGGAGCAGACAATGGTAGGATTTATACCGTCAACCCCAAGGACATGAACCACCACAAAAAATGGGAGGACACCTTGTACTCTGACGAAGAGGCTGAGACCTCTGCTTGTGGTACAAGTATAAGCGTAGGCCCTACAGCAGAGATAATATCTGGCCTAGCTGTATGGCAACTCCTCAGGTGGTTCAGCATAGAACAAGGAAAGGAGGACACACTAGAGCACGAGATAATTTTTAGCTTAAGGCCGACAGTGGCATTGTGCCAAAACTTTTAACCCTAAATAAGAAAGGAGAATTAACATGCCAGACACACACATTACAGTAAGAGTAGGTTGCCTTCCAGGACGTATTGAGGAGATAGCTCTCAACGGAGACAGGTCAGTTGCTGCTGCACTAGAGGCTGCAGGCCTTGATGCTACTGGCTACGAGGTACGTGTTGGTGGAGTAAGTGCTGGAATGGACAGAGTCCTCAGCACTGGTGAGACCGTACTCTTAGTCAAGCAGATTAAGGGTAACTAAGAACAAAAGAGCAGGGGTGTTCCTAGTGAGCATCTCTGCTCTACTATAAACCATTCTAACAAGGACAACTATGACTCAAACTAATTACCCTAGCAAACCCACATTCAAGAAGTCTTCATCCATATTAATTAATAGCACATCCAAAATAAGTAAGGCCGTTGTTGGCCAACTTGCTGAACTGGGCAAGCCCCTGACTAAAGCTACCCTAGAAGCGCATGGCGTGTTGCAAGGAGTTGTGGAAGACCTGCCAGTGTTGGCCTACCCTATGATGTGCGGAGCTTATCACTGCGTTAACTATACTAACTACCCTGCTGAGCCTAGATTCTTGAATGCTACGGATAAGGCCGAGGCCATCACCATGAGCCTCTTAGCCCCTCCTGTTATGGAGAAAGAAGTCTACCTCGTGGAAGGGCTTTGGGATACATTGGCCCTGAACCAAGCAGGACTGTGTACGCTCGGACTTCCTGGAGCTAACAATAAAGAAGCCCTAAAGAACTCCCTAAAAATATTTAAAAACAAAACAGTTTATATTCTCTTCGATAATGATGAAGCAGGCAAGCAATGGGCTTTGCGTCATGCTATGACCTTAGAGCCTATTGTTAAGTCCTTAAAAATCCTAGACCTCCCACCTAAGTTGGACGGGCAAAAAATTAAAGACGTTAGTGATGTACTCTTCTCTTCACCTAAGACGGCTGTAGACTATATTGAGAAGCTCACCAAGAGCACGGAAGCCTTCGAGCCTCCTGACGTAGCCCCTGAGATTATGAGAGTCATACTGGGCAAGGGAGCTAGCATGAATAAGTCCATAGAGATAGCTGAACTTATTATTCAGGACATAAGACGCTTCGGAGGGCAAGTAATCCCCTATAATAACTATCAAGAATTTGCGCTCATTATTGACGGCACTAACGTTTTGATTGATGAAAAAATTATGGTGCATCTTTCACGCAAATATAACTATATGCCTAGCAATGCTGTGTGGAAGCTCGTGTATGAGCACTTATATAATTATGCTGTTAAGCAAAAAGGTATTCACGTAAAGATATACTCAACCAGTAAAGATAATGCTTGCTACGTAGGTTGTAAGAAAGGTGGCCTACTTAAAATCACTAAGGAAGAAGTTGCCCTATATCCACAAGGTGAAGATGGGGTTTATATTAAGACAGGCAACACCCTACCCGCTGTGGGCAATCCTGATGCCACACACCCTGTCACAGTGGAGGAGTTGTTTGCTATGTTTGTGTATGACGGCAATGCTGAGGTGCAGCAATTCCTCTTGAAGAGTTGGTTTTACTTCTCCTTCTTTGACCACTCTATGCGTCCTGCGCTTTGCGTAACAGGCACTCCAGGAAGTGGTAAGACCTTCCTCATGAAGTTGCTTAAGGGTTTGCTCTTTGGATATAAAGGTGGTAAGCCTAACCCCAACTCCATGCCCGAAGAAGACCATGTATTCACCTTAATGATGAAGGAGTACAAGTATCTCTTCTTAGATGAAGTCAATGAAAGCAATAGCAACCTCCGAGCAAAGATACGCATGCTTGTTACTGGTGAGGAGACAGTCTTCCGTCCTAAGTACGCTCGTAAGAATATACGCTTCAGACCTGAGATACACTTAGCCCTCTCAGCTCACTCACCACGCTTCCGTGATGCAGACATTGCACAACGCCTATGTATCATACGCCTAGCTCACCCCAAAGATAGTAGGCCCCCCATACGTGAGGCCGAGTACTTGAGAGCTATGGAGAAGCAAAGGGGAGCGTTATGGCGTAATGTTACTGACACCATACAACTTATACTTAAGAACTTAGTTGAACCTAGTGGGCCTATACCCCTGACAAGTTATTGTAGGCAAATAGAGCTGGCGCAGTTTGCTTGGCAAGCCTTCCCTGAAGAACGTAAGCTCTGCATGAAGACCTTTAATGGCTTAGACCAAAGCCAAAGCCAATTCTCTGCTGAGTTTGACCCACTGGTAGAGGCGTTGGAAGATGCACTGTTAGAAGCTAACCAAGAAGACAGCGCATGGACTAGTAAGCAACTCTACACCTTAGTCTTACCATTGGTGAAGGAGCGAGGCATCAAGGGATTACCACTCACAGTGCATGGCTTCGCTCAATGGTTAAGCAAGAGACAAACTCACCTTGATGAGCGCATGGGCTATACTAAGAAGCGCAACACTAGTACCAACGCTGTAGAGCACTACTTTGTATTAACTAAGGAAAAAGAAGAGGAGGTATTTTAGAGTGAAGAAATTAACTGTTACAATTGAAGACTTAGGTAATGGAGCAACACAAATAAATTGCATTGCAGATGATATAGACATCTGGGAACTTGGTGGGGTGGTAGTATACTTGCAAGAAAAAGTAAGGTGCAGGATGGAGTCATTTGTTAACGATGAGATGCTTAGAGATAAAGAAAAGGAGCATTAATTATGGACATATTAGATAGGGCCGTAGGTAAGTGGGAGGACATTGTACATGGTGGTGGTGAGGATGGAGGTGCTGATAACTGCTCTTTATGCCAAGAATTTGCGGATGAAGATTGTGAAAAATGTCCCATCAAGCTTGACACAGGAGAGATAATGTGTGATGGGACACCTTATAAAGATTGGGCTGCACACCACAACCTCGACCACAAGCAACCCCATGTACCCTATAAGATTCAAGAGGGCTGTGAAATGTGTGAGGAGCTAGCACAAAAACAACTTGACTATATGAAATTAATCAGAGAGGAGGCAACTAATGGCTAAGCCATGTACACTTAAGTTAGAGTTCAAACATGAAGATATGCATATAGCTATGGAATTTGAATCAGACCCAAGCTTGTTTGAATATCGTGGTAACTTCCATATAGAATTACGTAGACTTGGAAATTTATTGTTCCAAGAAGGCAAGAGGCAATTGAAAAATATGAAGGAGGGAGGCAACTAATGGCTAAGCCATGGTATAAATATTTTAGATTCACTGACTACTGTAAAGACACCCAATACATACACTGTTGGCTGGAGCACTTTAAAGAAAGGGACATACCTGCCGCATTGATATTCTGTGATAAGGGATACGCTATTTGGCGTGGAGGAGAAGAGGTAGGCAACATACCTAATAGGGGAAAACTTGTAGGTATGATTATAGATGAAGTAAACAACTTTGAAGTTACATGCTTGAAGGAGGGGTGATGAACTTAACCCTTAAAGACAGGCGATTTTACTTGAGCCTCCCTTATGATGAGGAGTTAATTATTAAGGCTAAGTCTATTCCTGGATACAAGTGGTCTAAGAAGACTAAGGAGTGGTCTTGGGCTGCAAGTAGACTTAGCTTTGGATTGCTTCAAGAGGTTTTTGATATCACTATCCCAGTTATTATTAAAGATAATGCCTTGGGACATCCTGACCCCGATGATTGGGAGTACAAAACCTTCCAGCCTATGAAGCACCAAGAAGAAGGTATTTATTTTCTTTTAAATCAATTCTATGGAATGAGGAATCTCACCCAAGGTGCAGCCCTCTTTATGGAGATGGGTACAGGCAAGACTAAGACTGTCATTGATACGGCTGAGATGATGTACAAAGCTGACCTTATTAAGCGAGTGTTGGTGGTAGCTCCCTTGCCTATCTTAGGTACATGGGAAGATGAGCTTAAATTACACAGCTCTCATTCAGTAAGCCAACCCATTCAAGGCAACAAGGATAAAAGATGCTCCCTAATAAGAGTCCTCCAGCATGAATGGGGGGCTACTAACTTAGTGTGGGGCATCATAAATATAGAGGGCCTAGCCACTGTTGAAGAAGGGTTGGACGTAGATGCTTGGGACTTAATTATTGTTGATGAGTCTACTGTCATTAAGTCTCGCACGGCAAAGCGCACCAAGAAATTAATTAAGCTCTTTGGTCATGCACCTTATAAAATTATAATGAGTGGCAACCCCATACCCAAAGGCCCTGAGGAAGTTTTTGCGCAGTACTCTTTTATTGACCCATCTATCTTTGGTACGAGTTACACTAAGTTCCGTGATGAATATTTTACTACTGACTTTTTCAATGGTATAGAAGATTGGAAGAATGAAGAGGCTAAGGTAAAGTACTACGAGAAGTTCCACAGCATTGCCTTCATAGCCCGTAAGCAAGATTGCTTAGACCTCCCACCAAAGATTTACGAGGTGCGCAAGTTGACTATGTCTCCTGAACAGGCTAAGATTTATAAAGATATGTGGAAGGATGCTTATGCTGCTATAAAAATATATAATAGAACTGTTAAGGGTATTGAAACTCCTGAGAGTAAGGCTATAGAATCAATTACAGGGGACAACGCAACTTGTGCTGCGCCAGTTGTCTTGACTAAGTTACTCCGTTGCTCTCAAATTACTGGTGGGTTCTTACCTGTGGTTGAAGACGGCCCAGACATGAAGGAAGGCACAGTGAGCTTCGCTAATAACCCTAAGCTGAAGGAGCTAGTAGGTATCATTGAAGGCTTAAGTGAAGCAGAGCAAGTAGTGGTATGGGCACGCTTCCATTGGGAGATAGAACTCATAGAGCAAAACCTTAAGAGCGCAGGGATTAGCTGTGTACCTTTTTATGGGAAGACTAACTACAAGGAACGGCTAGAGGCTCGGAAGGATTTTAAAGAAGGTAAGGTAAAAGTTTTCATAGGCAACCCTGCCACTGGTGGTAAGGGCCTCAATGACTTGATAGGAGCTACAACCGTAATTTATTATAGCAATGATTACAGCGCAGAGAATCGCCAACAAAGCGAAGACCGCAACCACCGTAATGGCACAGTGAAGGTAACGTACATTGACTTGGTTTGCGAGGCTACCATTGATGAAAAGGTATTGACGGTACTGCGAGAAAACAAGGATTTTAGTGATGAAGTCCTAGCCCGAAATCAAACTATTTTATAACTCCTTGTTTTTATTGACTAAAAAAGTGCGTTTTTTCCTTGCCTTTTCTTTCAAAAAGAGGGATAATATCTTTAACGGTTGGGAGGGCTTGGTTATAGTGGCTGGCCTTAAAGCTTACGAAGATTGACCAAACCTCCTAACCTCCACTAACGAAAGGGGAAAAGAGAATGACAAATTCAAAAAGACCAAAAGAGGGAGCAGTAATAGCACAAGCCATACCAGTTGTTTTCAAAAAAATTAAGCCAGATGTTGGTTGGAGAGAAAGCTCCCCAATGATAGTTTGCAAAAATGTTTTTGGGCCTCATGGCCCTTGTGTTGAAGAGTTGGATACTAAGCCTGAGACTTATTTAGGACAAAAGGCCCTAGCCAACCCATTTGAAGATACTCTCACTGTAACTGAATTTGATGTATGGTATGTAACTTTTGAAGATGGCAACTACCTTGAACTTGTAGGGGATGAGTTGGAATTTTTATAAGTCGAAACGCTCTACACGGAGCGTCTGAGGGTGAAGCCCTCACTGATGAGACTAGATACTCAAGCATAACACACTAACGAAAGGGGAAAAGAGAATGGGATATTCAGAAGTTGTAGGGTCAGTAGAATGCACCAGAGCAAGACAGATGGGGACTAAGGGCTACCTTAATGTCTCAATCCTAGAATGCTTGCTTATGGATGAAGCCAAGCGTGAAAATGCAATTAAGGTCTACAATGCTTTTGGTTTCAAGTTGGATGACAATATCCAGCAACTCCGTAGGAGAGGAGTCAAGCATGGCTAGTTATCGCTATCCACCAGAGTTGAGAGAGGCTTTTAAGAAGAACGGAATCATCAACAATAAGCTTGAAGAGCTTAAGGCAATGACCACCAAGCAACTTATTGATTATGTTATTATTGAGTTTGACGTAATCCTTTGTAATGCTTACGGACACAATTGGTTATTGCGCAAGGCAATGTATATGGAGGTAGATAGGCTACGAGGATTAAGTGAAAAGGCCCAACGTAATAATAAGGCCCTGGATAATCCATTAACCCTAGAAGCTCTGGCTGAGGCCGAGCTAATACGAAAGGAGCAACAAGCCATGAATACAACCACAAAGACAACAGAGAAGAAAATAAACAAGAAGGCCATAGCCACTGACAAGTACGGATTCAGAACCAACTCCAAAGGTTCTTTAATGTTTGCGGCTCTTATTAAAGGTTGCACCAGAGATGAACTCTCCAAGATTGGGGGCAGTGCAATGGCTGGCTTCCTTGCTGGCATACGCAAAGACCCCAGAGACTGGCCCGCAGGCCGTAAGGTGGTTTACGTAGGTGGAGACAAAATGAAGATAGCCTCTTACACCGACAAGGGTGGCAAGACGCATGAACTTTGCAAGGTCAACAAGCCTAAGGGTGACGGCAAGAAGAAGACAACCAAGACAGCTACTAAGGCCAAGGCTAAAAAGAAGACCACCAAGGTTAAGGCTAAGAGTAAGGGAGCTACAGCAAGAGCCTAAGTCTAACAACTGAATAGATAAGTTATAACTCGTGGGGACGAAGTTGAGAGACTTCGTCCCTGCTTTTTTGGTGAGAAAGGAGGAGTAAAAGGAGGTAAGATGCTTGAGACATATATAGCAGACTTAAGAGAGACTAAGGATGAACTGACTGAATTGAATGAACGAGTCAAGGCAGTTAAGAAGCAACAGGCTCATATTGAAGGTCTCATTGAAGATGCCATGATGGGGGAGGGCTTGCAAAAAGCCTCTTCGGACTTGGGTACAGTCTCTCTTAAGGAGGGGCAATACCCGCAAATTGAAGATTGGGATGAGGCTCTAGAGTACATCATGAACCACTGCAGGCACGTGCTCAAGAGAGAAATTAAAAGTGCAGCCTACAAGGAACTGTTGGATTCAGGTGAGGCCATTCCAGGAGTAAGGACTTATGACAAGACAAAAATAAACTTTAGGAGGAAGTAAGATGGACGAGAAAACTGCAAGCATGATAAAAGAGACCCTAGATAAATTAGCTGAGCAACTAGGGACTACAGGAGCACAGATGTGGGAAGTTTTGATTAAGCAGGCTATGGTATCATTTTGGTCTGAGATAGTTTGGATTGCAGTAGGCACTACAATAGTGGCTATATTTGCCATAGCTTTTATTGTGGGGGTTAAAAGAAAATGGGATAAGGAAATAGTTGGTTCAATTCTTGCTTTAGGGGGTATTGTTATGTTAATACACCTCGCCATAGTAGCTTGCTCTATTAAAAGTATGTTGACTTGCTACTTCAATCCTGAGTATTATGCATTGAATAAAGTCTTAAGCATGTTAAATTAAACAAAACAAAAAGGAGGAAACACATGAGTAAAGCAATAGAAAAACTAGAAGATGCAAAAGTACCTGCAGCACTGGCTGAGGAATATGCCAAGGATGCAGAGGGCAACCTTGAAGGGATGGGCGATGCATACTTTAAGGTCACTACTGGAGGGAGTCGCTTCAAGGTGAATGACGCTCTCATAGGAGACAACGGTACGGAGTTCAGGGCAGTTATCCTTGCTAAGATACCTGTCAATGTTTTCTACAAGGAGAAGTTCGACCCTGCTAACCCTAGCCCACCTGACTGTTGCAGCGTTGGAGGTAGCAGGCCCGATAGCTCAGTGGAAGCTCCACAGAGTAGTGACTGCGCTGGTTGCCCCCAGAATCAATTTGGTTCAGGCAAAGACCAGGATGGCAATCCAAGCAGAGGGAAGGCTTGCAATAATACCATGCGTCTCGTGCTTAAGGTAGAGGGAGTAGACCTACCTGTCATGATGACCTTGCCTTCCACCTCAGCCTTCCCTAGCAAGAAGGGTGATAAGAAAGGTACGCTCAAGGAATACTTGAAAGACCTTTCAGGGGCTAAGGTGCCAGTACCAATGTTTGCAGTGGAGACAGTCTTCTCGTTTGATTCCTCTGCTGACGTTACCTACCCTAAGCCTCAGGTGGGCTTCAGTAGCTTCTTGAGTGAAGGACAGTACAAAGAGATGAAGGCCCTCAGAGAAACTCCAGCAACACGTGAGGTCTTGCATGCTTTTGCTTCAGGTGAAGAAGTTGCGAGTGACGAAGGAGCAACGGACGAATTTTAATCTAACTTGCGTGGATGTGCTAAGGTGGGCAACTGCCTTAGGGGTCTGACATACCCTTCTCAATCCACGCAGAGGGGCTGCGAACATAGCAGGTAGGGACATATAGCATATGATGCATATGTATGTTGAAAACGCAGTGTTGAAAGAGATGCACCTACACCACCCCTCTTAATTAACTTTAACTAAAGAAAGGAATAATAACATGGCATTTGTTAAATATGAATCTAAGAAAAAAGTTTTAGAGGCAGGTTCAGTAAGGGTGTCTAAGCGAGGATTAATTTACATAGCAGATGATATACTGGCCAAGTTCTCTATGAAGGCAGGGTCTAGGGTTTTCTTGATGTACGATGCTGATACCCAGCGCATAGCTATCCTGCCTACAAGAGAAGCTAATGGCTCTCTTTGTATTAATCGTATAGCTCGTGGCAGAACTTTATACATCAATGCTATTGGCTTCTATAAGACCTTCAACATTCCATTGGTTGACACTACTAAGAAGGCTGTTGTGGATGATGCAGAAGGAGAGATTATAGTTAATCTCACAGAGGAGGCATAAGGTGAAGAAACATGATGCAATAATCTTAGGTGGAGGGGTGAGTGGCTTGCTGATGGCCCAACGGCTTAAGCGGAACTTTCCAGGAATTGATGTTTGCATAGTGGACAAGCCCAATGCACAAATTCACCCCTTTCACCTACACAGGCCCATTGACTTGCCGAGCCTTAGTGAGTTGACCCCTGCTAAGTTCAAGGTCAACATCTACAATGGTAAGGTCTTCAAGACTACGCCCACCATTGATGATATTAACAGCTATGCCTTGAAGACCTTTGACAGGTTGCAAATAACTAATGTCAACAACGTAGAAGACCAAGTTATCTACCCTGTACATAAAGATGAGTTCATTGAAGCTGTTTCTAAGGGGATTAAGGTTGAGCATGGCGACATTCAATCAGTTGATTTGAAGACTAAGAGGGTCGCTACAATGACGGATATGTATGAGTATCACTACCTCATTAGCACCATACCTTTGAATGTCCTCTTAGACTTGGCTGGTTGTGAGTATGAAAATGTGGGCTTTGCTTCTAACCCCTTCTACGTAGGTGGGGTTGCTATGGAAGCTACCAACATGTACCAAATGGTTTACAATACTGATTCAGAGCACCATCTCACTCGTGCAACCTTGCTCAATGACCGATTGTTCTTGGAGAGTTTTGCTCCAAAGCCATCTAGTAGAGATTTTGATTGGATATGGAATTTGTATGGGGTGGAGCTACCTGCTAGCTTTAAGCAGTTAACTCCTGGACGCATACACCCTCTCCCTAATAAGGTGAGGAAACCCCTCTTGCATTGGCTCACAGAAGAGCATGATGTCTTTACGCTCGGAAGGTTCGGGGCTTGGACGTTCAAGGTCACTAACGATGTTTGGGAAGATACAGAGTTTATCAGCAACTTAATTTACGCCAAGGCGCAAGCCAAAAACTATAAAGGAGAATAACAACTATGGTAAGGTACAAAGAATTAATAGGTAAGGTAGCAATAGTAACAGGGGCAGGCCACGGAGTAGGTAGGCAGATAGTTGAAGACCTAGTTATGCAGGGGTGCAATGTAGTGGCCTGTGGGAATAACTTCCCCAGCCTAGAAAAAGTAGCTAAGGAAAACTGTGACCCAGCCGAGGACGTAGCTACTGTCTTGCCTATATATTGCGACGTAAGTGTGAGGGGTGACGTGCAAAGAGTAGTGGAAGAGACCCTTGGAGCTTTCGGGCGCATAGACTACCTCATCAACAATGCAGGCATCAGTGAGGTGGACTTCATCCCTAAGATTAAGGAGCATCATTGGGATAAAATCTTTGACGTGAATGTTAAGGGTACTTTCCTCATGACGCAGGCCGTAGCCAATGCTATGATAGCTAATAAGTCTGGAGGCAATATTGTTAACATAGTTAGTGAGTCAGCCCACAGCCCTCACACCATGTGTGCAGCTTATGCAGCTAGTAAGGCAGCACAGATGCAGTTCACTAAGGTTGCAGCTCGTGAGCTTATTAAGGAAGGCATACGTGTTAATGCTGTGAATCCTTGCATTATAGAGGGCACAGAGCTTACTGGCTATCTCAACAATAAGTTCAAGGAACACTATGAGTGGACGGAAGAAGAGGCCCAAGCAATGTATCTCACTAAGATTCCTGCTGGACGTCTTTGTAAGGTTGAGGACGTTAGTAAGGCTACCTTATGGTTGCTCAGCTCCGAGAGTGAGTTCATTATAGGTGACGGCATGATGGTCAGTGGAGGACAGGCAATATGAATCTAGACCAACATAAAAGAATAACTGGGGAGGCAAGGGCAATAGCCTTTGGCTCCTCAGGGGATGGTGGCAAGCATGCTGACTATAATGCTGGCCACCAAGACCTATATAAGGTCACAGGGCTAGTGGGGCGTTGCGCTGATATCTGGCGCAAAGCAATACGCTTTGCCATAGCTATGGGCACTGGAAGGTTCTCAGAGAAGCTCCGAGAAGATGCCCTAGACTTACTCAACTATTGCACCATGTACGTAGTGGTATATGATGAGCGAAAGGAGAAGGAAGATGGAAGAAGCGATTGAGTTAATTGAAACCAAGAAGCCCGTAGTTAAGTTATTCACAGCTACTGCAAACCCTCTTGAGGCAATAGCCTTAGCTATAGACATCTGGCATCATCCTGTTGGAGAGATTAACTACAACCTCTCAGAAGAAGAGTTGGTGGAGAAATTCAGGTGGTTACTTAAGCAACCCCACCAAACCCCTTTTGAATATGTATCATTGGTTTGGACGCTAGAGAATGTCAGTCGAGCTTTCCAACAACAACTTACTCGTCACCGTGTTGGCTTTTCTTACTCCATACAAAGCCTGCGTGTGATTGATGTTGAAAGCTTTGCTAGTGAGGGCCG
>Ga0224514_10000453_pt1 | contig 11856 bp, 12 predicted proteins | sample SF_May12_sed_USG_3_FD_169107 | JGI IMG/M metagenome (GOLD analysis project Ga0224514, IMG submission 169107) | Sediment microbial communities from San Francisco Bay, California, United States - SF_May12_sed_USGS_24 | ecosystem: Environmental > Aquatic > Marine > Sediment | place: USA...
CTGCAGGGCATCGCCGGCGAGAATGGCCGTGGCTTCATCAAATGCCTTGTGACAGGTCGGCTTGCCGCGCCGCAGGTCATCATCATCCATCGCAGGCAAATCGTCATGCACCAGGGAATAGGCATGGATCAATTCCACTGCGCAGGCCGGCGCATCCAGATTAGCAAGCGAGACACCGACCGCATGGCCTGCGGCATAAGTCAGGATAGGGCGAATACGTTTTCCGCCATTCAGTACCGCATAATGCATCGCCTGATGCAGGCGTTCCGGAAGGGTGGCTTCGCTGGGTAAGCACTTCTCCAGTGCCTGATCCGCCCGTTTTCGCCAGAATTGAATTTGGGATGCCTGGGGGTCTAAATCATTCATCGTCGAAAGGAGTCAGTTCGGCCTGACCGGTTTGTTGCTGCAATTGCTGGACTTTTTGCTCCGCCTGTTTCAAGGCCTGTTGGCAGGTGCGGGTCAACTCGACCCCCCGTTCAAAATCCTTGAGCGACTGTTCGAGGGACTGATCACCCTGTTCCATGCGTTCTACCAGGCTTTCCAGCTCCTTGATAGCAGCTTCAAAATCAAGTTCGCGGGATTTAGACGTAGATTTTTTGGCAGTTTTTTTGACCACGGTCAGAACTCTTTCTGGCATAAATATAAAAAGGGGTGCCACGTTAGCGCAGCGCTCACCCCGAGGTCAAATTCGCGCCATCGGGTCTCATGAACCTCGTCTCCGGGAGACAAACGCTTGACACTGCTTGGGAGGTCGTCTATCTTTCCTTAGCAAATTTAGAATTAGTCTAAATCTACACCTGTTTCTGCAGGCTGTATCTTAAAACCACAATCAATGGGGGTAAATACCATGGCATTGAAAGGAACCAAAACCGAACAGAACCTGAAGGACGCCTTCGCAGGTGAATCCCAGGCCAACCGTCGCTACCTGTACTTCGCATCCAAAGCCGACGTCGAAGGTTACAACGATGTCGCTACCGTGTTCCGTTCTACTGCGGAAGGTGAAACCGGCCATGCTCACGGTCATCTGGAATACCTGGAAGAAAGTGGCGATCCGGCAACCGGCCTGCCCATCGGTGGAACCTCTGACAACCTGAAAGCATCCATCGCCGGTGAAACTCACGAGTACACCGATATGTACCCGGGTATGGCAAAAGCCGCGCGTGAAGAAGGGTTTGATGAAATCGCTGACTGGTTTGAAACTCTGGCGAAGGCAGAACGCTCACACGCCAACCGTTTCCAGAAAGCACTGGATAACCTGGACGCGTAATCTCACTTTAAGATTCAGTCAGGCGAAGACGGGGGCCGGTTTGGCTCCCGTCTCTCGTCATCAAATATTAGTAAATAAAACAACAAGGACATTTGATCATGTCTGCACCTACTGAAAGTCGTCGCGAAGGTAGTCTCGAAGCCCCAACCCGCCATCCGCTCGATTGGAAAAGTGCAACATTTTATGACCAGGATGACCTCTATCAGGAACTGGAGCGGGTTTATGATATCTGCCACGGTTGCCGCCGCTGTGTCAGCTTGTGTCATTCATTTCCGACCCTGTTTGACCTGGTGGACGAATCGGAAACCATGGAAGTGGATGGTGTCGCCAAGCAGGATTACTGGAAGGTCGTCGACCATTGTTACTTGTGCGACCTGTGCTACATGACCAAATGCCCTTATGTTCCACCGCATGAGTGGAACCTCGATTTTCCGCACCTGATGTTGCGTGCCAAGGCGGTGCAGTTCAAACAGCAGGGTGCGAGCTTCCGCAATAAAATGCTGACCTCGACCGATACCATCGGCAAACTGGCCGGTATCCCGGTGGTAGTGCAAACCGTGAATGCCGCCAATCGCAGCAAGCCCATGCGTAAAGTGCTGGAGAGTACCCTCGGCGTGCATGCCGATGCGGTGGTGCCGGAATATCATGGCAACACTCTGCGTAAGCGCCTGGCAGGTCACCAGTCGACAGCGACCACCGAAGCCGGTGAAACCACCAAGGGCCAGGTCGCGCTGTTTGCCACTTGTTACGGTAACTATAATGAGCCCCATGTGGGCGAAGACCTGGTGGCGGTATTCGAACACAATGGCATTCCCGTTACCCTGGCGGAGAAAGAACAATGTTGTGGCATGCCAAAACTGGAACTGGGTGACCTGGAATCAGTCGAAGTGGCCAAGAATGCCAATATACCGGTACTTGCCAAGCTGGTGGACGAAGGCTGGGATATTGTCGCGCCGGTGCCATCCTGTGCCTTGATGTTCAAGCAGGAACTACCCTTAATGTTCCCGGATGATGCGGATGTACAGAAGGTCAAGAACGCTATGTACGATCCGTTTGAATACCTGATGTTGCGTCATAAGGAAGGCAAACTTAACACCGACTTCAAACAGCCGTTAGGCAAGATTGCCTATCATGTTGCCTGTCATTTGCGTGTCCAGAACATTGGCATGAAGACACGGGATCTATTGCAAATGGTACAGGATACGGAAGTGATGCCGATTGAGCGTTGTTCCGGGCATGATGGTACCTATGCAGTGAAAAAGGAATTTCACGATATTTCCATGAAGATCGCTCGCCCCGTGGTCAACAAGGTCAAACAGGCCGAAGCCGATCACTACAGCAGTGATTGTCCCATGGCCGGTCACCAGATCGAAAATGGCCTGAAGGACGGCAGTAAACCGGAACACCCGATGTCGCTGTTACGTCAGGCATATGGCATCTGAATAATTGACTAAACACTTTATGATTGCTGCCAATCTTGCTGGAGAAAACTGAATGACGAAACTGACACCTGCCAATCTTCTCAGTCTTGAAGAATACGCCAAACAACGTGCTGATTTTCGCAGCAAGGTGATGGCACACAAAAAGAACCGCAAGGTTCATCTTGGCGACCATGCGACTTTGTATTTCGAGGACAGCCTGACCATGCAGTACCAGGTACAGGAAATGTTACGGATTGAAAAAATCTTCGAAGAAGAAGGCATTAATGAAGAACTGGCGGCCTACAATCCATTGATACCCGATGGTAACAACCTCAAGGCGACATTCATGGTGGAATATGCCGATGTAGAAGAGCGTAAAGTGGCCCTTGCCAAACTGATCGGCATTGAAGAAAAGGTCTGGATTCAGGTGGAGGGTTGCGACAAGGTATATCCGATTGCGAATGAGGACCTGGAGCGCACTACGGAAGAAAAAACCTCTTCAGTACATTTTCTGCGGTTCGAATTCAGTGATGCGATGATTGCCGCCGCCAAGCAGGGGGCTCCCATGGCGATGGGGATTGAGCATGAGAACTATCACGTGGAGGTAAATCCGCTTGCCAGCAATATCAGGGATGCGCTGGTCGCTGATTTTGCCTGAATTCCCGCTTAGCGACGGTCCTCAAGAACACACCCCGCTTTCATGCGGGGTTTTTTATTTTGAACTGAAGCCAATGGTGGTGTGGCCACCACCCGCACTTTGCCCTCTCGTCCCATGGTTCTTGGCCTATATACTCCCGGCTTGGCTTTGTCTGTTCAGACAGGGTGCCAGGAAATGGTATGATACGGCGTTATACCAGTCTCGAATTAGAAGCAGGATTACACAATAACTACAACGCCCATTATTCTTCCCCGTGCCGAACATAATATTTCACGGGGTGATATCAGTGAGCCAGCTCTCAAGGTGCTGTATCGACTGCATAAAGCCGGTTACGCTGCCTACCTGGTAGGCGGCGGTGTGCGTGATCTGTTACTTGGCCATCATCCCAAGGACTTTGATGTGGCCACCGATGCGACGCCGGAGGAAATAAGAAAAATCTTCCGCAACTGCCGTTTGATCGGGCGTCGGTTCCGCCTGGCGCATATCCATTTCGGTCGGGAAATCATTGAGGTAGCTACCTTTCGTGCTTCGCATGATCAGGGGGAGGGAGAAGAAGGGCTGACCGCCGATGGTTTAATCCTGCGGGATAACGTCTTCGGTACCGTTGAAGATGATGCCTGGCGGCGCGACTTTACCGTCAATGCTTTGTATTACAACATCGATGATTTTTCCGTTGTGGATTACACCGGCGGTCTGGTGGATATCAAGGCTGGAGTGTTGCGGATTATCGGCGATGCAGAAACCCGAATCCTGGAAGACCCGGTCAGGATGTTGCGGGCAGCCCGTTTTGCCGCCAAGCTGAATTTTCAACTCGACCCGGGCGTCGAATCCCAAATCCACACTCTGGGTGAGAAGTTGATCGGTGTGCCGCCTGCCCGTTTGTTTGAAGAAGTATTGAAAATGTTTCATACCGGTCATGCGCTACGCTCGTATGAGGTACTGCGAGAGCTCAACCTGTTTGGCTATTTGTTCGCCCAAACCGACGCACTGATCGATGAGGGTGATGAGTATAGTGACACCTTTATCTGCCAGGCCCTGGCCAATACCGATGATCGAATTCACCATGGCAAGGGGGTCAACCCGGCATTTTTATTTGCTGCCTTGTTATGGGGTCCGGTGCGACAAGCCGCGGCTTTGTTGGAAGAGCAGGGAATGACGAGTCTGCAGGCATTGCAAATTGCCGGAAACGAAATTACGGCAGAACAACTTCGCCAGGTATCGATACCCAAGCGCTTCAGTTTTCCGATGCGGGAGATCTGGACGGCGCAGGCGCGCCTGCCACGACGCAATGGCAAGCGCGCCTATCGAATGCTGGAACAACAGCGGTTTCGTGCGGCTTACGACTTTCTTTTGTTACGTTGCCAGATTGGGGAGCCGCTTGAGGATCTCTGTTACTGGTGGACGCGTTTTCAGGAAATGGATGACACAGGCCGCGCCGCGATGCTGAAGCAATTGGGAGGTGACGGTAAAAACAAACGTCGTCGCCGCCGGCGCAAAGCAAAACAGGCACAGGAATGATCCCGGCACGTAGCAACGAGGCTTCGTCGGAAAAACCTGTGACAGCGTATATTGGGCTTGGTAGTAATCTGCAACAACCTATCCAGCAGATCAAACAGGCCCTGCAACGCCTGGGAGAAATTCCCCAGACCCGACTGATAGTCTGCTCCCCCTTGTATCGAAGTGCGCCACTCGGTCCTGCCGATCAACCGGATTACATAAATGCGGTTGCTGCCTTGGCAACCCGGCTTTCACCACTTGCGCTGCTTGATGCCTTACAGGCGATTGAACGTCAACAGGGGCGGGTTCGCGAGGGTGAGCGATGGGGGCCACGTACCCTGGATCTCGACCTGTTGTTGTATGGTGAGCAGCAAATCCATAATGAGCGCCTGACCGTACCGCATCCCGGACTAGGTGAACGGAATTTCGTCCTGTATCCTTTATATGATGTTGCCGGTGAAGATTTGCTCATACCGGGTTTGGATACACTGGGGCATTTGTTGCATGCTTGTCCCAGGCAGGGACTGGAGTTACTGGAAACATGCTGAGAACCGGACAGCCTGATTACATTGTGGTCGAGGGACCCATCGGGGTGGGCAAGACAACCCTGGCGCGCCGTCTGGCTGAGAGTTTTGGTTCTGACCTGTTACTGGAAGGGGCGGAAGAGAATCCTTTCCTGGAGCGTTTTTACCACGATCCGCGCAGTGTTGCCTTACAGACCCAGTTGTTTTTCCTGTTTCAACGGGCCCAACAGCTCAAGACATTGCGCCAGGGCGATATGTTCCAGCCGGTGCGAGTGGCCGATTACATAATGGAAAAGGATCGGTTGTTTGCTGAGCTGACGCTGGATAAGGAAGAATTCAAACTCTACGAACAGGTATATGCCCACGTTACACTCGATGCGCCTCAACCGGATCTAGTGGTATACCTGCAGGCTCCCGTCGAAGTATTGAGGCGTCGTATCAGTGAGCGGGGTCGTGGTTACGAGAGAAATATGGATGCTGATTATTTACAACGCTTGAGTGAAAGTTATATGCAATTCTTTCATAACTACAGTCAGGCACCTTTATTGATTGTCAATGCCACTGAAATAGACTTTGCCAATAATCAGCGGGATTATGAATTGTTACTGGAACAGGTGCGCAAGATTCGTTCCGGTCGCCATTATTTCAATCCTGCACAGCTCGTACTATGACAAACAATTCGCACACTTCACCCCTGACGGTAGCAGATCTTCGTGCTATGAAAGCACGCGGTGAAAAGATTGTGATGTTAACAACGTATGATGCAAGTATGACCGTGCATTGTGAACAGGCCGGGGTGGATATATTGTTGGTGGGTGACTCGTTGGGTATGGTGGTACAAGGCCATGATTCAACGCTACCTGTGACCATGGAGGACATGATCTATCATACTCGTCATGTCGCGCGAGCCCGGCAACATACGCTTTTGGCGACAGACATGCCTTACCATACCTATAGTGACAGACAAGATGCACTCGTTAATGCACAGCGTCTGATGGATGAAGGTGGCACCGACATGGTCAAGCTTGAAGGTGGCGGTGCGATAATCGACATCATTGCCCACTTGACAGAAAAGGGCGTGCGAGTCTGTGGTCATCTGGGATTGTTACCTCAATCGGTTAATGAGTTAGGCGGTTACAAGGTACAGGGGCGTGAACAGGCGGCAGCAGATCAAATGCTCCGGGATGCAATTGGATTGCAACAGGCGGGTGCCGAAATCATTGTGCTGGAATGTATCCCCGCTAGTCTGGGGAAAAGAATCAGTGAAGCTGTTGATATTCCAGTAATCGGGATCGGTGCCGGTAATGAATGTGACGGTCAGGTTCTGGTGATCTATGATCTACTGGGTCTCACGCCAGGCAAGCGACCACGCTTTGCTAAGGATTTTCTTGCAGAGTTACCGGCAGGCAAGGGTATTACCGCTGCCATTGCGGCTTATGTGGCTGCGGTGAGAAGTGGTGATTTCCCTGATGAAGCACACTCATTTAGCTAAACCATAAAGGGGAGTAGAGAAAATGCGCAAGATAATTGGTTTGGGTCTGGTGGTGTTATTACTATCAGCTTGTACTTGGGTTGAACTGACGCCGGAAGGTGAAAAAGTGACGGTTGCAAAAGCAGCACATGTTACGAATTGCAAGTTTGCCGGGACAACAACAGTTTCCGTCAAGCCAGATGCCCTTGGTGCTCGTGATGCAGAAAAGGTCAAAACCGAACTGGAAACCCTGGCGCGCAATGAAGCGAGTAAACTGAAAGGCGATACTATCGTTCCCGTAACTGAAATCAAGGATGGTGAACAAACCTTTAAGGTTTATCAGTGTAATCCCTAAACTGTATTTAATCAGTAGGTTGATCATACCCTGCGTGCTGGTGATGAAACCGAGCGACGGGTATCGATCAATCAATTAATTTTTTACTCAACGATTTCCTTTGTCCTGATAGTCCTCTTTAACCATGCAACTTATTCATTCCATCACTGAGATGCAGTCATATTCCAGTGTCTGGCAGCAAGCCGGGTTGAAGATTGCTTTTGTTCCAACTATGGGCAACCTTCACGCCGGGCATTTGAGTCTGGTTGAGAAAGCGATGGAGGTGGCTGATCGGGTGGTGCTGAGTATCTTTGTGAATCCATTGCAGTTTAATGAGAACAGTGACTTCGAGGCGTATCCGCGAACTCTGGATGCCGACATGCAGAAACTCGATGGCTATCGGGTAGATGCGCTGTTTGCACCTGGTGAGAACGACCTCTATCCACAGGGACGTGAGCAGGTAACGTTGGTGGATGTACCGGAGTTGTCAACGATACTAGAAGGCAGTAGTCGTCCCGGGCATTTTCGTGGTGTCGCTACCGTGGTGGCAAAACTGTTCAATTGCGTCCTGCCGCAAGTGGCTATCTTTGGTGAGAAAGATTTTCAACAGTTGCTTGTGGTACAGCGGATGGTGGCGGATCTGAATTTTCCTATCGAGATCATTGGCATGCCGACTCGGCGCGAGCAAGATGGTTTGGCGATGAGCTCCAGGAACAGTCGTATGAGTACTGAGGAACGTCAGAAAGCCCCGGCACTGTATCGCACTTTGCGAACATTGTGCGACAAAATACTGGCTGGTGAGCACGATTTTGCCCAGCTGGAAAGTCAGGCCATGGAGCAAATTGCTGCGGAGGGCATGAGCCCTGAATATATCAGGGTGCGGTCGGCGAAGGACCTGGGCACGCCGCAAATCGCTGCTGATCTGGTCATTGTCGCTGCCGCCCGTTTGGGCCAGACGCGGCTGATTGACAATATACGGATATAATTCCTTTAGAAAATAATCACTTGGGAGTTATGACGCTGTTGCATGTCCGTGTTAAAATAGCCAACTCTTTTAGTCACGAGGTTGTGGATTCATGCTGACAACGATGCTCAAAGCCAAACTGCACCGTGCCAGTGTTACTCATTCGGAACTGGAGTACGAAGGCTCCTGCGCGATTGATGGTAAATTGCTGGAAATTTCTGGTATCCGAGAATATGAGCAGATTGAAATCTACAACGCCACAAATGGTGAGCGCTTTACCACCTACGCAATTCGTGCTGAGGACGGTTCCGGCGTTATTTCCATCAACGGTGCCGCGGCCCACAAGGCCAATCCCGGTGATATTGTGATTATCTGCGCTTATGTCGGCCTGACCCAGCAGGAGCTGGTGAACTTCAAGCCAAAGCTGGTTTATCTGGACGAGAACAATCAGGTCACCCACACACGGAACACCATTCCGGTCCAGGCCGCCTGAAGGCAGTCAATCAATAAACGATAACAGCAAGGGCTAGCAACCGCCCATGCTGCTAGCCCGTATTACGCATCCCGGCCGCAATGGCATTAATCGTGCGCAATAAGGGATTCAACCATTGATTGCGGCTCTCTTCATCCTGTGATTCATCCCGAAAACGTTTAAGCAACGTTACCTGGATCTGGTTAAGGGGATCCAGATAGGGATTGCGGCGTTTGAGTGAGCGGGCCAGCCGCGGTGTTTCGCCCATCAGTTCATCAATTTGTGCAACTTGTAATACCTTGTTGACGGTGCGTTGGTATTCGGCATTGATGGTGTCATAGATTGGACGGGCACTTTCCTGGTTCTGACACAGACCGACATAGGATTCAGCAATATGCATATCTGCTTTGAACAACGCCATTTGTGAATTGGCAAGCAGAGCACGGAAGAAAGGCCATTCCCGATACATTTCATACAGCTTGTCCAACTGCTGTGGATGTTGCGTCAACCAGTTTTCCAATGCCGTACCTATGCCGTACCAGGCTGGCAAGGTATGACGTGACTGCGCCCAACCAAAAACCCAGCCGATCGCACGGACCGATCCTTTTGAACGATCGGCTTGTTTCCGATGTGAGGGTCGCGAGCCGATGTTCATCAGTGCTATTTCACTCACCGGCGTCGCTTCGTAGAAGTAATCGAGAAAACCCGGTGTCTCATCGGTCAATGTGCGATATTGCTGTTCCCCGCTGGCGGCCAGTTCTTTCATGATCGCCAGGTGTTCCGGATTGTCGGGTTGCGGTTCGGCAATCAGGTTACGGCTGGCTTTCATCAGGCCAGTGATGCCCATGCTGAGTTCATACACAGCAGTTTCGGTGTTGCTGTATTTATACGACAACACTTCACCCTGTTCAGTGAACTTGATTTCACCGTGAACCGTGCCGGTAGGTTGTGACAGAATGGAATCATGGGTCGGGCCGCCACCACGACCGATGGTGCCACCACGACCGTGGAACATGCGCAAATCGACACCATGTTTCTTGGTTAAGGCTGTAATCTGCTGTTGCGCCTGGTACAGATTCCAGGCCGAGGCGAGGATACCGCCATCTTTGCATGAATCTGAATAACCCAGCATGACTTCCTGGCAGTTACCCGAAACCTTGAGTAATGCGGCATAGGTACGGTTCTCCAGCAGTCGGTTCATGACCGGTTCAATGTGAGCCAGGTCGTCAATGGTTTCGAACAGAGGCGAGATGCGGATATCGCAATACCAGTCGCCATTACGGTTTCCGGCAAGACCGGCGAGCCAGGCAAGGAACATGACTTCCATTACGTGACTGGCCGCATGAGTCATGGAAATAACGTAGTTGCCAAATACCTTGGGACTGACTTCCTTGCGCATCTGCGCCATCACATCAAACACTTTGAGTGTTTCCCGACTCATATCGGTAAAGCCGGTACTGTCTACTTCTGGCGCTTTTTGTTCCAACCAGTTGGCAAGCACCGCAAGACGTTTTTCTTCTGAAAGTGCAGAGTAATCGGTGCCATCCAGTTGTTGCAGCACTTCACTGACAGCATTGGTGTGGATGGTCGACTCCTGGCGGACATCGAGATGAGCCAGGAAGAACCCGAAGGTTTCAACCAGACGAATCAGCTCTTGTAATTCACCTTGCGCAATAATCTCGTCATCGTGGTTGATGAGTGAATCTCGAATCAAATAAAGATCGTTGAGCAACCCTTCTTCGTTGCGATAACTACAGTCATTTTCCGGTAAGGGTGCATCTTCCAGGGTATGCGCCAGTCTTGCCAGGTTGCACTCAATCCGTTCTTGCATTAAGACGAGTTTACGGCGATAGGGTTCCGTTTTGTATTGTTCAGGCTTATTGCTAAATCTTTCCGGTATATCAGCCTCATCCCTGGCCAGGCTGGACAGTAAGGTCTCAGATGGCTGAACAAAATCAGTCGAGAGTGTCAGAATTTTTTGCAGTGTCTTGATACGGCCATAATATTCCAGCAGCACCTCACGGGATTGAAGTCTGACTGCCGTGGCGGTGGTTTCCGGTTTAACAAACGGGTTACCGTCGCGATCGCCACCGATCCAGGAGCCGAAGCGAATAAAGCTGGGAACTTTAATTTCCGGCGCATTCGGGTCGGTGCCATAAGTTCGTTGAATCGCGTTTTCCAGATAGCGGTAGGATTCCGGGATTGAGGCAAACAGGCACTCACGAAAATAATAGAGGCCGTTACTGACTTCATCGATGACTTTTAGTTTGCTGATCCGTACCTCATTGGATTCATACAGGATACGAATGTGGCGTTCCAGTTTTGCCTCGATGTCATCTTTCTGGATGCGTGACAGACGAGTTGTTTCCAGGTCTTCACTGATGATGAAAATGCGTCGCAATGCTTCGAGGATGGTTCGTCGTTTTGCTTCCGTCGGGTGAGCAGTAAAAACCGGAATATAGGCGAGATGATCCAGTAAAGATTGAAGCTGTTCCGCGGAAATGCCCTCCTGGTAGAACTCCCGCATGGTGGCATCGAAAGAACCCACCCAGAGCGGGCCGTTACGACTGACTTCGCGACGGCGTTGTTTGTGCTGATAAGCTTCTTCGGCGATGTTCACCAGGCTGAAGTAAATGCTGAAGGAACGCACGACATGTGCGAGGGATTCTGGATCCAGTGACTCAATCAGGGCCGCAAGACGCTGGCGTTTGCGGATATCATCCGCTTTGCTCAGACTAATATGGCCTTTGCGCAGGGTTTCGACGGCATTGAAAACCTTGTCCCCGGCATGATCATGCAAAATCTGGCCAAGAATATTGCCAAACAGTTTGACCCGCGATCGCAGTCGCTTGTCATCAGGCAGGGGACGATCCAACAGAAGGTTGGAGGCGGCAGTTTTTACTTCAGCATTCATGAATCAGGTTCTTGATGTTGTCAAAACTCCCTATTATACCTGACCAAAGCGTGACACGCGTCCCTTGACGACAGTCTGAGGCTATGGTTTAGGAAAACAGGAGTTGATAAATGTGGTAGCCGAGGTCGGACTCGAACCGACACGCCCGAAGGCACAGCATTTTGAGTGCTGCGTGTCTACCAATTCCACCACTCGGCCAATGCGAAGGCGCCTATTATAGGTAGCTCGCATGGTGTTGTAAAAGCCAAACTGCTATGCTCGCGCGCCATGCGACGCAGTGATTTCCAGTTTGAGTTGCCTTCTGAGCTGATTGCCCAGTATCCGACCGAGCAGC
>Ga0224514_10000454_pt1 | contig 11821 bp, 11 predicted proteins | sample SF_May12_sed_USG_3_FD_169107 | JGI IMG/M metagenome (GOLD analysis project Ga0224514, IMG submission 169107) | Sediment microbial communities from San Francisco Bay, California, United States - SF_May12_sed_USGS_24 | ecosystem: Environmental > Aquatic > Marine > Sediment | place: USA...
TAAGGTAAATTTTGCTCTTTAATCTGTAGTAAGGCTAAATCAGTTGATGGGTCAGTTCCAATGACTTTTGCTTTAAAGACACGGTTATCATTTAAAGTAACTTCAATATCATCAGCCCCTTTAATTACATGATTGTTAGTTACGATATAGCCATCTTCGTTTATAACAACCCCCGAACCTGTACCTACTCTGGCTTGTGGTCCTCGTTGTTGAGGCTTAGGCGACTCATACTTAAATTGGGGCCCGAAGAAATGCTTAAACATATCGTCCTCAAAGAAATCCCGGAATGGGTCAGGATACTGTCTGTAATACTGATTGTTCAACCTTTGCAATTGTGTTGATTTAATATGCACAACTGCCGGCATTACCTTTTTCGCTACCTCTGTAAATTCAAGAGGCACTACTTCTCCGTTCTTGTTTACAGTATAAGCAGCTCCTACAACCGGTGTGCCTGAAATATGCTCAATCTTAAATGATTTATTATTTTCAGTTTCAAAAACTTTAAACGTACCAATTGTAAGGGCACTGCCTAAAACTGCGGCAAAAACTAAAATTCCAAATCGTTTCATAAGCGTAAATTTTAATTTTTAATTGGGCTTACATAGTTCGTCCGATTCCGATAAAAATCGAAACGGCCTCGGTTCATTGCTTTGCCCTCCATATATTAAAGTGTTTCTATTAATTTTTATTATTCTTATTTGAAATATACTTCAACTGTTTTGTTTAGCTCGTTCCACTTGGTGTCTATATACACATAGTAGTTATCGGGTATATAGTGGTCGAAGCTTTTTAGCCTCTCGTATTCAGTAAAATCAAATTGCTTCGTTTCTACATTGTGAACATAAATTGGCTTTTCAATTTTCTTCTTCTCAGAAATAATAAGGGTTATCCGCGACCCTGCATGTACCACATTAAAATTGTCTTTCTCAAGCAGGGGAGATTTTATTACAATCACTTTCTTATCATTTAGTCGGAGGTTATTAAAGCTAACCTGCTTTTTATCACCCTTTTGTTCTTTACTATTTATATGAAATACCCCCTGCTTATTGGGTATTGTTTTATGTTCTCTTTTTTCAAGTACTTCCATTATTCTATGTATTAAAAAATCAACAATTATTTTAATTCAGACAGATTTAGGGCTTAAAGAAAGCCTCTTGCTTTAGGCGACTTTCTTAAATATCCGTTCCATTTTTATGTTTAAAGCCGTTAAATAGCTTTTGAGGTAATGACTCTTTGAACCAGGAGTTAATATCTGTTTCTTTGAAATTTTAGATTTAGCTTCTTCTTTTATATTATTAAACTGGCTTTTTATTCGGCTACATCCGGCAAATACCATTGCCAGAAAGATTACAATTATTCCTGTCCTTTACATTTGTTTAAAATTTTAAAGTGGATAAAATGATACTCTCAATTTTTTACACAAATTAACCGCTCAGTTCTCGCAAAAATTTATTTAAATCTTATTCTTTAAAAATCAGATTTAAAAAGATTATGCTCGGTTCATAACAAGATATTTTGAATGATTTAAAAGAGGGGCAGCAAGTAACTACCCCCTGATATCTTACTTAATAGCTATTTCTTTCGCAGGTTTAGGTTTTACCTCTTCACGCTTTGGTAAGGTAATGTGAAGAATGCCATTTTCGTAATTTGCTGCGATTTTTTCAGCATCAACTACAGTTTCGGCAACAGTAAAAGAACGTTTAAAAGATTGATAGCTGAACTCACGGCGTGTGATTTTTTCACCGTCTTTTTCTTCTACCTCATTTTTCTTCTCGGATGAAATAGTCAAACAACCATTGTCATAGTGAAGCTTGAAGTCTTCTTTTTTCAAACCCGGGGCAGCAACGTCAATAAGAAATTCATTGTCGTTTTCTTTAACATTTACTGCAGGTAAAGTAGTGTCAGTACTGGAATAGTTCGACCTGTTCCAATCCATCAGTTCTCCATCAAAGAACCTATCAAATAATGAAGGAAGAGATGGATACCAATTGTTTGATAATTTTGCTAGTGTCATGATTTTATCCTCCAAAATTTTAGTTTGACAATTCAAATTCATTTCACTTGGAAATAATCAAATGAAATGCCATTTGATAGGTAGAAAGTGTTAAAAAATGTTACATGTTTGAATTCCAGGAAAATACATTGGTAAATTTCTTGTTTGTTTCAATATGCAGTTAAAATACTAAGACATAATGACATACGTAAAGCTAGAGGATTTGTCACAATGACATTCTCAAGGAAAAATTGTCATCCCACACCTTATTAATTTCAATAGCATTGCTTGTCAGTCATAATAAAAGTTGAGTTTTATTATTTAAGTAATTAATATGTATTTGGACTGCTTCAAAACGATTTTTCGTCCCGGACTTTAGAGCATTCTCCCCCGCCCTTAAAGTGGGATCAACGCAATAAATTGACGTTAATAATCAAATAGATACTAAGAGTATCCTGTTTCACTTAAAACTGAGTGAGTGTGAAGTCCGAGAGCGAAACACAATCATTCTGTTTTCTCAAACCATACACACAAACTCACATCGATACGTTTGATTTTTAAAACTGGAAGTATATTACCCGTACAAGACAAATTCTAATGGAAAAAAGAAATGGGAACATTTGCTTAATGCAGTACTCCGTTTTGAAGATTGAATTGTTAATGTGGAGAAGAAACGGTTTATTTGCTTCGCTTAGTTCACTAAGTTCGATTGGATCTGTTGGGGTGTATTGGGTGTAATGTTATTTCTTTTAGCTTCTTATAAAAGTGAATACTAATGGCGAAACATGGCAATATATTTCATAGATAACACTTTTAACACAATGTTCTTACCAGCTATTGCTTATTTTATATCTTACAATCCAATTTCAAACATTTTTTTGATACCTGTCAGTATCATATTTATACCAATAGCTCCAATAAAGAAGCCATTTAATCTTAGCAATACCTCCATATTCTTATCATATGCTGTTTTTAGCTTTTTCCCTTCCAGAGAATCTCGTGACTTTTTCAATAAAAATATCGAAACGAAATTTATCAAAAATGCGGCTATTAAGATTAATACTCCCACAATGCTGGAATGCCTATAAGATGTTAATATGCTTAAAGAAATTGTTCCGGCTCCAACCATAAAAGGAAGAGCAATCTCTGAAGCTAAATCATCCAGGTTTTCTTTAATAATAATTAAGGCTCTTTGTCCCTTTAAGATAAAAAAATATGCATAGGAGAAAATAATAATACCTCCAAAAATCCTAAACGACTCAAAATCTATCAGAAAAACTTTTTTAAATAAAAATTCCCCGGAAAAGAAAAACATTAAGCAGATTGATAATGAAATGATACTAGCTTTAAAAATCACTGACATAAATTGCTTATGGCTCAAATCTTTTCTTATTGGCTCTAAATATAAAAAGAGAGCAAAGGGATTCAACATTACTACTAACTCTACAATTGATAACAACATATTCTATTACTTTTTATAGCATCTCAATATTATTCAAGTTATATCAATATCATTGAATTTTAGGAATTCTTCTCTAAAAAATACATTCAGTTTTATTATTTTTTGTCTAAACTAAAATTTCAGCTTATGCTCTTTTACAAACATACTGTCTAATTATGTGCACTCATTCTAATTTTATTCATTTGTAATATTTAAATTACCAAGACTAAACTTGCTACTTTGGAAAAACTGCTTTTATTTATAATAGGATCTTTAAAATTTATTCCATCCTTTTCTCAATACTAGTTTTACAAATATTTCATTTGTATAAGAACTGTAATGTTCTCTATAAAATCGAATTTAAAATCATTAAATCGGGGAATCTTTACCTTATTTATCGGGTAATTCGATAATCCAAATCCCTCCTTTGGAAACATTAAAAAACTGTAATCGGTTTTATCGTTTGAGTTTTCATCATCCAAAACAACTAAGCCGTAACTACCCGGAGAAATTGTATCCAATACATATTGTATTTCACCATTTAACACACGTTCTTTGCTAAAAGTGAGATAATATTTAGGGTCGCCTGATTTATAGGTTTCTTCATCGGTAAACAAACCTACTCTAAATACCCCATTGCCATTCCTTACGTTGGTGAATTTTAGGTTTAAGGTTTGAGCCTTTAATCCAGTGTATGTAAGCAATAAAATTCCACACATAAGAACCTTAAATGTTTTCATCACTATCCGCTTTAAAGAAATACTGTGCAAAATACTTATCACCATAGGCTTTAATTGCAAATGCAAAGAAAACACCCGAAAGAATATCAATGCTGTAATGCCCACGAGATAGAAATAGTGCAGCAATAATTACCAAAACACTCATCAGCAATACTACCCTGTAATGCTTATGCTTAGCCAGTATAAAATACATATAGGCAATACCTGTATGTCCTGAAGGATAAACGCCAAGTTCATATTTAGAAAAACCGTTAAACATTCCCTGAGTACCATCAAACATGGGAGGATTTCCGAAAGGTGTTAACACAATAAACACCCCACGTACAATATGAAATATCCCACACAGAATTAGGAAATAAGGTACCTTTCGGTATTCACGCATGTGTATCACCCAGGTAAAAAATGTAAATAGCGAAACCAAACTAAAAATATCGTACAAATAATCAACATCCCAATATGGCAGGTTATCCAGAATCAGGTCTGATAGAACGGGTAAAGTCTTACCCTCTTGCATATAATTATGCAGGTAGGTTTGCGATACAAAATTCAATTGTATTCCGGCTACCAATACCATTGCCCCAAAGTAAAACCTGGGATTTAATAAAAGTTTATACAATTCATTAAAAATCTCAATGAGCTTTAAGAAAAATTTATTGCTGCTTTCTGGATAATGAATAGGTTTAACATTAAAAATCGCCATAGTTATAATTTATCTCTCCGTTTAGTATTTCTTTTCTTAAAATAATTCTGGTTAAGTGTATTTTCATGTATTTAATAAGCAATGCTATACTACCTTCGTTTTTTGCCCTTCTGTCTGATGTATAGAAAAACGGCTTCAGTATATGGAACTTAGCATCAAATAATTTCGCTCGTTTAATATAATTACAGTCTTCGCAAACAGCCAAGTCTTCCCGAAAACCACCGATCCGGTTATGTATGTTTTTTGTAGAAATGAGACAGGCTCCATAAGAAGTAATATAAAAAGGTTTTAAACTAATCATGAACATATTTAGAAAATATGCACCAAAGTTGGAGATTAAACCATTCTCAGCAATTCGTATCCTGCAAGAAGCAACATCAGTTCTCCTGGTCTTTATTTCATTGACAATGAGTTTTAAAAAGTCTTTTTTAAGGAGGGTGTCGGCATCAAGGAAAAGTAATCGGTTATATTTTGCATAGCTTGCACCCTTATTACGGGCGTAGGCTGGTCCTTTTGTGCAACCAAGCTGTATTAATCTAATTTCGCTGAACCTGGTAAAGAATTGTTCATAGGCTTTAGTGGTTTTATCGGTACTATTGCTATCCACAATTATAATCTCAAAATCTTTAAAACTCTGCACTTCCAGACTTGCGAGTAATGCGGGCAGATATTTTTCTTCGTTATAAGCAATTATTATTATGCTAATGAAGGTTTTTAAAAAGCTGGCATCGGGTTGAAGGTTTTGGTATTCCTGACTAATACCTGCAACCTGAGTTTTAGTATTGTATATTAAGGATAAGTGACTTCCTCTTATTGATAAATCACCTCCATAAAATTGGGGAGATTCTAAAACAGCCCCTTTGTTTTTTCTTGAAAAGAAACTCCAAAAACTTTTCTGATTCATGCTAAGGATTTTTCTCAACTAATTTAGACAGCACTTTTTCGTTTGGTCACATCGCAGCCAAAATTGTGACCATTTCACAGTTTTCAGTCTTAATGCCGATAAGAAGTTAATTTCCTAATCACAATTGGCATAATAATAACAATAATAATACTCAAATAAATAATTACAAATCAAAGAAATACTGGCGGAAATGAATATTTGCTTTATAATGTATGCTTGGAATAAGGTAGAGTTTGAATCAGACAGCACATTAAGAATTATTCATGAAGCATATATTAGAAATCACAATGTTGGGATCATGCAACCCGGCAATCTGACTATCCGGAATAATGAGGTTTTCGGCTTTGTGAAAATTCTTACTGATTTAGATCGTACCCCTAGCGATCCGGTTAGATTTTACCATAAGATTAAGTTTCGTGAAGAATTATTACCCATTAACGGATTCGATGTGTTATTTCTTAGGGCTAACCCTCCTGTTGATCCCGTTATGCTAAATTTTCTGGATTCTGTAAAAGATGAGACCCTCATTATAAATGATATTGACGGCATTAGAAAGGCAAATAACAAGCTCTATACCGCCGCTATGTTTGATAGCGAAATAGGTATTATTCCAAAGACTTATGTTTCCAAGAATAAAGATTATCTGCAGCGGATTATAAAAGAATCAAAACAGGAGAAAATGATTCTTAAGCCACTCGATGGCTACGGAGGCAGTGGTGTAATTGTATTAGAAAAGAAAGCTTCGCAGAGTGTCAGCTCTTTACTTGATTTTTATATTAACAGCACTGAAAAAAACAGGTATGTAATACTTCAGGAATACATTGAAGGTGCACATGAAGGCGATGTGCGAATATTGATGCTTAACGGTAAGCCAATAGGTGCTATGAAACGTATTCCTGACGAGAATGACCACCGTTCAAATGTTCATGCCGGAGGTAGCGTTAAAAAACATGTATTAACCAAAGATGAAAAGCGTATTTGCGAATTGGTGGGCTCAAAACTGGTTGCGGATGGATTGTACTTTGTTGGACTGGATGTTATTAATGGAAAGCTTTTAGAGATAAACGTATTAAGCCCGGGAGGAATTACCCGAATTAATAAACTAAACCGAGTTAAGCTTCAACAGAAGATAATCGATTTTGTGGAAGACATTGTCAACATTAAGGAATCTGCCCTGAATAAAAAATTGTCGAACCGTTTGACCGTTCAAAATGCAAAACTTAACAATATCTGAGATAATTAGTAATATTCAGGATTGTATTTGCTTTGAGGCTAACTATAACAATAGCTTTCAGATAAAAATACTGGAATATGTTCCCTATGTATGTGCTGCAATCCATAATGGGCATCAGTTCAGAACCGAGCTTGAAAGTAAATGTAATTTAACCGAACAGGAAAGATATTACGAAGAAGACCCATTTACAGGAGATTTTATAAAATCTTTGCCTATTACGCTAATAGGAAATGATTCAAGGTATGAGTATGATTTGAACAAATCAGAAGATGAATGTATATATGAAACAGCTTGGGATAAAGAAGTATGGAATACCAGGCTTACAAAGCAAGACAAGGAGATTTCGCTACAAAAGCACCGCGATTTTTATAAAGTAGTTAATGCTTTAATCTCTAAGTTGGAAAAGGATTTTGGTTCGGTAGTAGTTTATGATATTCATTCGTATAACCACCAGAGGCATGAGAAAACATACACTTTCAATTTAGGTATTGAGAATATCAACAAACCCAAGTATAATCGTATTATTTCATATTGGAAAAGTCAGCTACAGGGAATAAAAATTAGGAAGGTTAATGCCGATGTGTCAGTGAACCATATATTTTATGGGCGTGGTTATTTTTTACGTTTCATTTCTGAAAGGTTTAGCAATACCCTTGTGCTTGCAACCGAAGTCAAAAAGGTGTTTATGGATGAACTAACTGGTCAGGATTATCCAATAGTTATCCAAAACATTGCCAAAGGACTTAAAAATGCAATTCTTACAAATTCGCAGTTTTTCATTAATGCACACGCTCAAATCAATATTAAACGAAAGTCAACATTGCTCAATAGCGACCATCAACCTGAACTTCTAAAGTTAGACAAACAGTTATTCAGGTTAGCAAAAAACTTTGAGCTATTAAGCTTTGTAAACCCTATTAATATTGAATCAGAAAAAAGGCGGTTCTTTAAGAATAAATATACGGAGAATCCACTCTTCCGGTATAAACCATTAACCATAAATCCATTCGATTTCAAATCGAAGATATATAGCCTAAAGGTTAATACTATTGACGATATACATATCCGGCAAGTGTATTCCGATATAATTGATGCATACGCAGGCAAGGCTGACATTCTTGCCAATCTGGGCAATGAAAAGTTTATGTATAATTCGCTGGCCTATTTTGGCGAACCATCACCAAGGGATATTGCTAATGCTAATTTCCTATTATACTGCCATGAGCTTAATGGTTTTCAGAATATGGAGACTTTAGATATTAAGGAGGTTAGTGAATTATTTAAATCTGAAGGTACGAAATACGGCTTCAAATATAAAGTTAATGTTGTGCCTAATATTGCATCGGATGTATTGGTTTTAAACTCGAAGCAAACCTTGCTCATCAAGAAGAGTGCACAATTTACAGAAATCCGCTTAAAAGCATTATTGAATCATGAAGTCGGCGTACACATGGTTACGACCATGAACGCACAGCAGCAACCTTTGAATTTTTTACGGCTCGGGTTACCACGTAATACGTATACACAGGAAGGTCTTGCAGTAGTAAGCGAAATGCTAAGTGGAAATTTAACCATAACCCGCTTACAGGAACTTGGGTTAAGGGTTTTGGCTGTGGATTCTTTAACGAATGGAAACGATTTTAAGACTACATTCCAGTTCCTGCTTGAAACTTATCGCCCTAACCCGGATAAGCTTTTTTACCTTGTAACAAGGGTGTACCGTGGAGGGGGATTAACAAAGGATTACCTTTATTTGAGAGGTTTCAGGAAAGTTCTTCAACTAATGGCAAATGGAGATAATATAACGAACTTATTCCTTGGAAAGACTACCCACCATTATCTGACCATATTAAATGAATTTGTCGATAGAGGAATTTTAAATACTCCAAAATATAAATGCCCTGTTTTTGAAACTCCGGAAGCGACAGACCCAATACTAAAATACTTAACAGATAGTATCAGGTGATGATAAGCAATATTTGTATAGCTTAGATAGAGTTTGTCTATAAAGTCCACTAACTGCGTTGTCGCTTAAAATATAAATCCTCAAATACGCTAGTATTCTGCGGTTTATATTTCTCACACGCCTTGTTATTGAACTTTCTATCCTAAACTCTTGAGTTTATGGACAGACACCAGCTAGTCGGATAGAAGCCATAAAAATGTACTGGCTACAAAAATCTTTTTTTTAAACGATGCCTATTCTTCGGAATATTAAGCGAAATACAATGAAACCCACCTCCGCTGGTGTTTAGTTGGATTGGATTGTGTTGTAATATTACTTTATCCGGGTACAATCTTTCAAAGATTTTCTTTACTTCCTCATCTTTCTTCTTTACAGAGTCAGGATAGCCCTTTTGATAATATTTTGCTATAACAACCGTATTATTTGTAACAATAAAATTCAGATAACTTGTTATTGCCAGGCATTCTTTATTGTTGTATTGTTTACCTCCTCTAAAAGACAGGTTTGGTGCGGCGGGTATCAATACTATGTTAAAAGGTTTACCATCCTGATCTGTGGCCTCCTGCAATATCTTAAGGTTTTCCAACAATCTGGTACGCGCCAATTTGTATGCATATTCTTTTTTAGCTTCGACAGAATCAACATGGCAAAGTAATATGGTATTAGGATTGGCAAAGCGGCAAAATTCATCGACATGACCATTTGCGCCTGATGGGAATATACTGTCGTACAAAGGTCCCGTACTATTTTCATCGTCATTAGGGAGGCCTTTATTTAGCCAAATTATCTTTTTTTGCCCTAACAATCTTTTATAATCCCGTTCTAACTGTTCTTTAGAATAATTCTTGTTATAGAACCTTTCATGCAATTCTACCAATAGCATAGTGCCTTTTCCATTGAATTCGCGTGCACCGCCTACACTAATTAATTTACTTCTGGTGGAATTGATCTTATCTCTTTTTCCGTACAAATAATCAAATTTACCAGCATAAAAAGGCAGGCCTCTATCGTAGTATTTAAAATCGACAATTTTCAATTTATTTCTTCTTGTTAGAAACATTGGGCCTATATCGCGCATCCAAATAAACTTATGTAGCCCGCTAACCGGAGTTTGCTCAAATTGTATATTTTCCATAACCGCATTTTGAGCTTCCAAAATTTCTATAGCACGTATTTTTTCCTTTTCGTTTAACGTGTACAACACAATTTTATCATATGCAGACAGTTCCGCCAGGAGGGGAGCCTGGGTTTTTTGAAAAATCTCAACCCAAATAAACATGGTTGCATGGGAAGGCTCAAAATCGGCACGCGGAGTATATTTTATTGAAATTTCACGAATTAAAACAAATGCGATAACTACAAATATGACTGCAATCCAATAATATAAACCTATAATTCTTTTACTTTTCTTTTGTGATTTCTTTCTCTTTTTAAATCTGTACATCTTAATTATTTTATTCCTTTTTATAGAAGATTTAAAGTTGTTTCTTCATTCAATTCCTTAATGAAAACATGAGGTATATGGGCTACTACATAACCCAATTTGTGCAATAATCACTTCTTAAATGATTAATCTTATTTTGACTGTTAAATATGTAATAGGTCACATTTATTTATTTCTGTCGAAGTAATATGGGAAGATTACTACACCGAAAAGCGACCTTTTTTAAATACTCTAGTCTCAATGAATGAAATTGTATTCTGAAAAAAAGTCGCCTAAAATGCGAGATTCTCGCAGAACAATCACTCATATTTTTGGAAGTTACTACTACATTTTCATAGCTGTAAAATACGCTAAATAGCTCTATTTTTCAGGTGTTTGAGGGCGTAATTTCATTTCAGTTAATCAATCTAAAAAAACGAAGTGAGATGAAATGAACATGAATTTTAGCATTCTTTTTTTTTGCTTTTGGATGCATAAAATTCATCGAGAGTTCCATCCGGCAATAAACAATTAATATTTAATCGGATGAAAACAAAAGCTTTCGTTGGTACTTCCGACGAACAACTAATTCAGGACTATTTGAAAGGCAATAACAATTCATTGGGGATACTTTATAGCAGGTATTATTCAAAGGTTTATCAGAAATGTTTGTCTTTTACAAAGAATGCTGATGATGCTTTTGATTTAACCCAGGATATACTTATGAAAGCCTTTTCAAAAGTTTCGACATTTAAAGGGAATTCAAAATTCTCTACCTGGCTCTATGCCATCGCCCACAATTATTGCATTACAAGTGCTTCAAAAGTTAAAAACTATCATTTTGAAGATTTTTCAATGGAACAAAATATAATGGACGAATCTCCGGATATGAGTGAGCTGGAGCAAAGAAAGGAATATGAGGAAAAGGAGTTGAAACTTCAAGATGTACTTGCAGAGGTTCCTGAATTGGACAGAAACCTCCTGAACTTAAAATACAATCTTAATTATTCGGTTAAAGACCTTCAGTCAGAGTATAAATTATCGGCAAGTGCTGTAAAAATGAGATTAATGAGGGCACGCCAAAAGGTTGAGCAAGGTTTTTATCAAACAGCTATTTAAAATTATTGTCCTGACTGTGCTATAAAGTGAATACCGATTGAGGCTTCTTACTTTTAAGAAGCCTCTTTTTTCTATCGCTCAACTTGAGCTATGAAGTGACCTTTCAGGTGTTTTTCGTCTAAATAGAAAATGAAACGTCCATTTTAAAACCATCAATTTTTTTACGGTATATGATTGTTTTTAATGGTAAGTTCCATGTGGCCAATTAAATAATAAACACATGAAAAGCTATGAACAGGACAATACTATTTCCTTATAATGCTAGAAGTGCAAGTCCTTTTGCCTACTATTATGCAATTGA
>Ga0224514_10000455_pt1 | contig 11820 bp, 10 predicted proteins | sample SF_May12_sed_USG_3_FD_169107 | JGI IMG/M metagenome (GOLD analysis project Ga0224514, IMG submission 169107) | Sediment microbial communities from San Francisco Bay, California, United States - SF_May12_sed_USGS_24 | ecosystem: Environmental > Aquatic > Marine > Sediment | place: USA...
CTGTTATTTATTACCAGCTTATTAATATCATTTTTTTAAGTTTAAACACATTGGGTGATATTCACCCACTAAACCGACTGGATTGAAATTTCGGATTGTGTAAACCGTTTCAATAGCCTGGAGCGAATCATATATGCTAAAACCCTTTCCTTCAAGAATATGATTATAACTTTGGGTATGTAGATCCGTAAAACCGCCGCTAAACTCAATTTCCTCATTATCAACTGTAATTGAACGATACGTACGCATGCCTTTATTCTTAATGTTATCGGGGATATCATCGTAGTCGAGGCTTAGATACCATTTAACACGTGCTTTTTCCAGTTCCAGGTAACCTGAAGCCTTTTTGGCTTCCATCACATGCACAACATTTTTCTTTACCGATCCAAAAATCCAGGCAAGCATATCGAAGAAATGCACACCTATATTTGTAGCAATTCCTCCCGATTTATGTATGTCACCTTTCCATGATATATCGTACCAACGCCCCCTGCTCGTAATATAAGTAAGTTCGATATCATAAATTTCATCTTTTGATCCTTCGTTGATTTTCTTTTTTAATTCAATTATTGAAGGATGTAACCTGAGTTGAAGAATATTATAAATACGGAAACCCGATTCTTTTTCAATTTCCCCGAGGGCTTCCACATTCCATGGATTTAGTACAAGCGGTTTCTCACAAATTGCGTGTGCACCCGAACGCAAAGCGAAACGAATATGAGAATCATGTAAATAGTTGGGAGAGCAAATGCTGACATAATCAGTATTAATTTTACTTCTTTTCAACTTGTCTATATGACGATCAAATCGTTCAAATTCAACAAAAAACGGACTGTCAGGGAAATAGCTGTCAATAATACCAACACTATCGTTTGGATCCAGAGAAGCAATAAGGTGATTGCCTGTTTCTTTAATAGCCTTTAAATGTCTTACGGCTATATATCCACCCACACCAATTAGAGCAAAGTTTTTCATAGTATATTACAAGCTAAGGTACTTCAATTTGGTGAACTTATTCCTGTATAGGCCTTTTACATCAAATAGTATGCCTGGATTATTCATAATTTTTTCAAAATCTGATTCTGTCATTGACAGGTATTCCTTATGAGAAACAGCAACTACAATTGCATCGTAGTCATTAGAATAGCCTTTTGATACTTCCAGACCATATTCTTCTTTCACTTCTTTGTTATCTGCATGAGGATCTGTAATGTCAACCTGGATACCATAGCTTTGAAGTTCTTTGATTACGTCGGCTACTTTAGAATTTCTTATATCGGCTACATCTTCCTTAAAAGTAATTCCCATAACCAGTACTTTTGAATGGGCAATGTTTTTACCAGATATAATCATCTCTTTGACAAGTCCGGTAACCAAAGTCTTACTCATACCATCGTTAACAGAACGCCCTGCAGTAATTACTTGTGCATGGTGGCCAAGCTGATTAGCTTTAAAAGTCAAATAGTATGGATCGACACCTATACAATGGCCACCTACCAAACCGGGGAAGAATTTAAGGAAATTCCATTTTGTGCCGGCAGCCTCAAGTACTTCAAATGTATTAATTCCAATCTTACTAAAAATAATAGAAAGCTCGTTCATTAAAGCTATGTTCAAGTCTCGCTGGGTGTTTTCTATAACTTTTGCAGCTTCTGCAACTTTTATCGACGAGGCCCTGTGTACACCAGCTTTAATTATTGTTTCGTACACTTTAGCTATTTCTTCAAGCGACTCGTTATCGCTACCCGAAACAACTTTAACAACATTAGTTAAAGTGTGAACAGTATCACCAGGATTAATTCTCTCTGGTGAATACCCAACTTTAAAATCTTTGTTTAGTTTAAGTCCGGACAGTTTTTCAATTATTGGTATACAAACTTCTTCTGTAGCTCCGGGATATACTGTTGATTCGAATATGATATAATCCCCATTTTTAACAATTTTTCCAACAGTTTCCGAAGCTTTTACCAATGGCGTCAGATCTGGTAAATTGTTAATATCAATGGGTGTTGGTACAGCAACAACATGAAAATGAGCTGCTTTTAAATCATCGTTATTTGTTGTAAAAGAAATTTCGGTATTAAAAAAAGCTTCTTCCTTAAGTTCTTTACTTGGATCAATATTGTTTTGCATCAAGCTGACTCTTTCTTCACTGATGTCAAAACCAACAACTTTAAATTTTTTTGCAAATTCGAGCGCTATAGGCAGGCCAACATAACCTAAACCAATAACCGAGATACACTTCTCTTTCTTTAGTAACTGATCAAATATCATATAATTTAACAATTGATTAAGTGGTTAATATACTTTAAAAATAAAGCTTTGAATAAACATATTCAAAGCTTTTATCCAAATTAATCAGTTATTATAAATTAAAAGTATCTTTAAGAACATCGACATAATCAAGTTTTTCCCAACCGAAGAACTGGACATCTTCATTTATCTCTTGACCGTTAGTGTGTACTGTTATATTCTTAACCTCAGGATTCCTTCCCATGTGGCCATATGCTGCTGTCTCGCTAAAAATTGGTTTTTTTAGGTTGAAACGTTTAATAATAGCACTTGGTCTTAGATCAAATAGAGTTTCTATTTTAGCTGCTATTTCTCCATCACTGATTTTAATATTTGAAGTACCATATGTATTAACAAAAACACCAACTGGTTTTGCAACACCAATTGCATACGCAACCTGAACCAATATTTCTTCAGCAACTCCGGCAGCTACCATATTTTTTGCAATATGACGGGCAGCATAAGCAGCAGATCGATCTACTTTTGATGAATCTTTTCCTGAAAATGCTCCACCACCATGTGCACCTTTTCCACCATATGTATCTACAATTATTTTACGGCCTGTCAGTCCCGTATCTCCATGTGGGCCTCCGATAACAAATTTACCGGTAGGATTAACATGAAGTATGAAATCATCTTTAAACAAAGATTTTACCCGGTCAGGAAGCTGTTCTTTAATACGCGGAATTAAAATATTTAGTACATCATCCTTAATCTTTGCCAACATTTTTTCATCTTCGTCAAACTCATCATGCTGTGTTGAAACAACAATAGTATGAACCCGGTTAGGTGTATTATCTTTTCCATATTCGATGGTGACCTGCGATTTTGAATCAGGACGTAAATACTTCATAACCTTATTTTCCCGACGAATTTCGGCAAGTTCTTTCAGTATCAGATGTGATAAATCAAGAGAAAGGGGCATATAATTATCTGTTTCTTTACAAGCGTAACCAAACATCATTCCCTGATCACCTGCACCTTGTTCTTCTTCTGAAGCTCGTTCTACGCCCTGGTTAATATCTGGCGACTGTTCATGAATGGCGGAGATTACCCCACAACCATCACCCTCGAACCTATAATCGGGATTTGTATATCCAATTTTCTTAATAATATCGCGGGCAACTTTTTGAACATCTACATATGCATGTGACTTAACTTCTCCACTTAATACAACTAAACCAGTGGTTACAAGGGTTTCACATGCTACCTTCGATTCCGGATCCTGACGTAAAAATTCGTCTAGCAATGCGTCTGATATTTGATCGGCAACTTTATCCGGATGCCCTTCTGAAACAGATTCTGATGTAAATAAATAGCTCATATTTTTATTTGTTAATTGGGCTTTATTTTAAATAAAATATATTGCCCATATTTATTATTAGTATTTAATATTTCGTAATTACTTATCTTTTTTAGAAAGTTCTTGAAACGTATCTTCCAGAGTACGCTGTTGTGTTCTAAGTTCAAGAATATTCAACTGATTTGCCATAGCAAATTTAAAAATATTTTCACGAATATCGCTTTTAGAGTTACTTTCCAGAAGCCAGGTTTTTTCATTATATCTGATATGACCTGAAATTTCAGGAATTGATTGTAGTATTTCTTCAGTAACTTCTTCTTTGAACTCTACCAAAACAGTTTGTTTTTTTTCTTTATCTTGTTTGATGGAAGAAGTGTTTTCATCGGCAACAATTATTCCTTTATTTAACATAATTACATGCTCGCATATTGCCTCAACTTCCTGTAATATGTGTGTTGACAAAAGAACAGTTTTATCCCCTGAAAGACTCTTTATCAATTCGCGGATTTCTATTATTTGATTTGGATCCAGGCCTGTAGTAGGTTCATCTAAAATTAATATCCTGGGATCATGAATAAGGGCTTGTGCTAATCCAACACGTTGTTTATAACCTTTCGAAAGCTGGCCTATTTTTTTTCCTTTTTCAGGCCCTAGTCCTGTTATTTCAATTACTTCATCAACTCTTTTAGAAAGTTTTTTTAATTTATAAATCTTTCCAACAAAATTTAAATATTCCTTAATATATTGTTCATTATAGAGAGGATTATTTTCCGGTAAATAACCAATAAGTTTTCTTGAAGTATGTTGAAGTTCAGATATATTATTACCATTAATAAAAATATTGCCGGAATCTGGGGTTAAAATCCCACAAATTGCCTTCATAGTTGTAGATTTACCAGAACCATTAGGGCCAATAAAACCAGTGATATTACCTTTCGAAAGCTCGAAACTAATATTATCAATGGCCTTTTGTCCATCATATGTTTTTGTCAGATTTTTTACAAGTATGCTCATCCAAATACGATAAAAGGGCTACTACTATCTTTGAGGTAATTGCTGTTTAATAATTTTTGCAATGTATTTACCAATAATATCAAATTCGAGATTAACAACAGTACCCTTTTTAATCTGGTGAAAATTAGTGTAATTATAAGTATAAGGTATAATTGCAACCTGAAATGAATTGTCTTTAGAATTTACTACAGTAAGGCTAACTCCATTCACAGTGGCTGAACCTTTTTCAACTGTTATATAATCATCTTGAAGAGGTTCATACTCAAAAGTAAAATACCAACTTCCGTCTGCTTCTTCAACACTGGTACATATTGCAGTTTGATCTACATGACCCTGCACAATATGCCCATCAAGCCGTCCATCAAGTTTTGCGCTTCTTTCCAGATTAACCTTATCATTGACCTTCAGAATGCCCAAATTCGATTTTAATAAAGTTTCCTGTATTGCTGTTACAGTATATGTGCTGTCAGTCTTTTTCACAACAGTCAGGCAAACACCGTTGTGAGAGATGCTTTGATCAATTTTTAATTCATTAACAAAAGAACATTCAAGGGTAATGTGCATATTTTCCTGTTCTTTCTCAATTTTTTTAACTACCGCTGCTTCTTCTACAATTCCTGTAAACATATTAGAAATTTTTATGCGAAGGTAAGATTTATTTATAAAATTATATGATGTAGTATTATGATTATGACTACTGATATGTTTTTTTACATTATTACATGGATATTGGTTTTCAATTAATGCAATATTACAATAATATACTAAATACCGGATTTATTATAAATGTGTATTCTTTTACAATATAATAAATAGTTTAATTTTCGAAGTATTCTTTATTTTTACCATACAAAACTGATAGAAACAATGTATAATAAACTAAATGAAACGGTTGATTTCCTGAAATCGCATGGGATTAATAGCCCGGAGACAGGAATAGTGTTAGGTACAGGTCTTGGTCAAATGATCAAAGAAATAAGTGTTGAAAAAGTGATAGAGTATGAAAGTATTCCGAATTTCCCTGTTTCAACTGTAGAATCGCATAAAGGGAAATTAATCTATGGGAACATTGGGGAAAGCAAAGTATTGGCAATGCAAGGGAGGTTTCATTATTATGAAGGTTATAGTCTGCAGGAAATTACTTTTCCAGTCAGGGTAATGAAATTACTTGGGATTAAGAATCTGTTGCTTTCAAATGCGGCCGGGGCTATGAATTTAGCATATAAAAAAGGCGATCTCATGTTGATTGATGATCATATCAGTTTTTTGCCCGATAATCCGTTAAGGGGAAAGAATCACGATGGCCTGGGGCCACGTTTCCCGGATATGAGCCAGCCTTATTCTATTGAGTTAAATAAAAAACTGGCCAGAATTGCAGAAGATGAAGATATTTTACTGCAAAAAGGTGTTTATGTGGCAGTTATGGGACCAAACCTCGAAACACGTGCTGAATACAGGATGTTGTCACAGTTTGCAGATGCTGTTGGCATGTCAACGGTACCTGAGGTCATAGTTGCAAACCAAATGGGATTAAGGTGCGCAGCAATTTCTGTACTGACTGACGAATGTGATCCGGATAATTTGTCACCAGTAATTTTGGAAGAAATATTAGAAGTTGCAGCAAAAGCCGAATCGAAACTTACTAAAATATTTGTTAGGCTTTTAAAGGAGTTATAAATGATTACAATTTTATATAACATTGTTGCAAATACTTCCTGGCTTTATTTATTATGCTGCGCATGAGCTAAAGGTTCGTAAATATCTACATATTTGGCACAATAGGTTGATACACTTTTAATTATTAAGAACCTATACAATGTTGCTATTAAAATCATTTAAAATTATGAAAAATTTATTAAATTATTTGTTGATTTCAGTTGTTTTATTGAGCGTTGCTCCGAAAAGTTTGAACTGCCAAATGAAAAAATCAAGAGTGATGAAATGTTAGTATTCAATTCCATTGGGGAATGTGATAGTGTGTTAAATATCACATTATCTATGGATCTTACTGAATTAGAATCTTTTGAGAGATCAAAAGGGTTCAAATCGTATGGACGTGAATGTGATGAATTTTACAATTCAATCATTCCGGAAAATTTCACAAGCAATGAGGAAATGTTAAAATTTGTTGAAGAAAACAATAAATACATTCAAATGATTATTGAAGAAAATGGAGATACATCAATTGCTACAAGATATGACAATTCCCCATATAGATACATAATAAATGAAGAAAAAATGTATCAGGTTAAAAACTCCGTTTTTAAAGTATTTAGCGAGGGTATTGTTTCAACATCTATAAAAAATATTGAAGAATTGCGCAATTGCAGTGAAGACAATATTATCGATCTTCAAAAGAATCCTGAATTTCATTTTATGCAAAATTCTTCAAAATTATTACTAAAATCTACAGAGGCTTATTGCGGTGACAAAAAAGAAGACTTTCAGCAAAATGGCAATAATAGAACAGTAATTAAAATATGGGCAGAAGAACATTACACATTTGATCCTTTGGGCGCTCCATGGGGATCACATATTAAGTTTCATTATAAAACTTACCCACAGAAAAGGACTTGGGGGGCATGGTTTGGTTGTACACGGACAATTACAGCACACTTTGATGCAACATTGTATTATAGTTCACGAGAGAAGAGATTTACTAAATCTTATTATGGAGTTTCTGCTAGCAAAATTGAAAGTTCACTTGTTGATTGGGATTATGATTTTGGTCCACTATATGGAACAGGATGGTTTAATGTTAATTTTAAATCATACAATTGTTCTTTCGATACTCCGAGCACATCTCCAGTTACAATAAGCTGCAATTAGATAAAATATAATTGTTCCAAAAGAAATTGAAGATTATGACACGAAAGATATACTTAATTTTTAAATCAATTGTTTTTGGGACAATTGTTCATTTTAAACTAGTGACCTGTTTAAACTTAATTTTATTAACAACACAATCTTGCCGAAAACTAGTTTCTGACGATTTTCCGGATTTTCCTTCTTCGCCCGTCATTAACAGTATTCTTGTTGCAGATAGATTATTACATGTGCATGTTTCGCTTACTGAAAAAATTGGAGAAGGTAAATTGCCTATAGTAGACAATGCAGAAGTTATTATCACTTCAGACAATGTGCATTTCGACACTCTTCTGCATATAGGAAATAGCTATTACAAATCAAAAATTATAGTAATACCAAATGTAAATTATACCTTACAAGTTACAATTCCCGGATATAATTCTATTATATGCAGTAATAGTATCCCTTCCGCACCGAAAATTATGAATATTCAACATATAAACCATGCAGCGAGGGATGAGGAAGGAAATACATATCCGGCCATCAGTGTAGCTTTTAAAAATAATCCCGATGAATTACAATATTATCAAATAGTTATCAAGCTACAACAACACCATCAAGATGAGGAATTAGCACAAATTCAAAATATCACTGATCCTGTGTTGCTAAACGAAGGTATCCCATTATTAGTTTTCAGTAATGAGATAATCGATAACGATAATTATGAAATGTCAATTAACTATACAGATGGAAGTTTGCACACGAATCTTTACCCCTTAATAATAGAACTCAGGGCCATAAATTATGATTACTATATGTACCTAAAAAAACTGTACCTCTATGAATCCGGAAGGTACCCTGAAGATGTTGGAAGTGGTACTTTTACAAATTTCAACCTGCATTCCAACATTCCGGGCGGTTATGGAATTTTTGCCGGCTATTCGAGCACAGTTTCTGATACAATTTATCCGTATCAGTTAAAATATTAGCACAATGGAATTAAAGAGGTCTCTATGCTCTATAGTTTGTCTGATTACAATATGTATACAACTTAACGCTCAAATTAGGATTTCGGGCATAATTAAGGACTTAAATACGAACGAAGTGCTGGTTGGGGCACATGTATTTGAAAAAGCGGACAACAACGCTACTCTGACTGATAATAATGGATATTATTCTATTACTGTTTCACCAACAACCTCATTGGTTTTTTCGTTTGTTGGGTTTAACCATTCGGAAATCATTATTAATTCACGTAATGATACCATTATTAACGTGCAATTGGAATCTTGCGGCTTGTTGGAAGAGATAGTTGTAAAAGCCCCAAAGTATATTCAATCTGACATTTCAACCCTCACGAGTAAAGAAATAAAGAATTTACCTTCAATTAGTTCCAGAACCGATGTGCTAAAATCAATTCAATTTTTACCTGGCATTCAATCACAGAGCGAAGGTTCCAGCCTTCTTTTAGTGCGAGGGGGAGATACTGGTCAAAATTTATACCTGATAGACAATATCCCACTCATATATGTAAACCACCTGGGTGGTTATATGTCGGTCTTTAATCCGGACATGATTAATAGTATAAACATTTATAAGGGTGGGTTCCCTGCGCGGTACGGTGGTAAGATTTCTTCAATCACCGATATTGTTCAGCGCGAAGGGAATACTAAAGACTTACAAGGTTCATTGAGTTTTGGGCTTACAGATATGTCATTCGGTATAGATGGGCCTGTTAAAGATAAATCATCTTTCATTATTACAGGCAGGTCATCTTTCCTGGGCCTTTTTCCTTTGTTGGCTACCAAAACATTACCAGATAATTTTTACACACTCTATTATGGTTTTCATGATATTAATGCTAAATATAGTTGGAAACCAAATAATAAAAACAGCTTTCATCTGAATTTTTACCAGGGTGATGACTATCTCAAGTACAAGTTAAAAAATAATGAGTTAGATAAAAATGATAATGCAAAGACCCAATATACTTGGGGCAACTGGCTTTTATCAGCACACTGGAAATCTTTTATATCGAGAAAACTTTATGCATCGACGAGTCTTTCTGTTACACACTATAGGCTTAAGAATACCAAAGAATATAATATAGAAACGGACTCAGGTAATACCTTGTTTAACAGCAAATTGCTTTCATCAGTAAAAGACATTTCACTTTTTAATAATTGGAAATTCCAGGTATGCAAACCTTATTCCATTGAATTTGGCATACATTCGTCGTATAAGACCAATTTACCCAATGATTACCAAAGAAGCGACCGGGCTGAACCAGGAATTAAACCAACTGTATCTTTTCAAACAAGTTTGTTTATTGAAAACAAAATTAAAATCGGACGACTAATGTTAACTAATATAGGATTAAGGGGTGGGAATTATATTTCAGGGCAATTTTCAGACTTTAAGCTGGAACCCCGTTTAAATACGAGTATTAACCTTAATGCCAACCATTCATTCCACTTGAGTTTTATAAGGATTTATCAGTATTCTCATTTATTGTTCACAACCGGGAAAATAAGTAATAACGAAATATGGATACCTTCAGACAAGGTTATAAAACCTGGCATGGCGGATCAATATACGGCAGGATTTAAGAAAAGTTTTTACGATGAAATGTTTACTGCCGAATTAAATGCTTACTATAAAAATATGGAAAATTTATCCAACTATAAGGAAGGGTATGCATACCTTTTAGGAGATGCCAACTGGCATTCAAAGGTAGAGACCGGTGGGAAAGGAGTTTCTAAAGGCCTTGAACTTTATTTGCAAAAAATTCCCGGAAAATGGGGTGGGTTTATAAGTTATTCCTGGAGTACTACAACGCGAAATTATAAACACATAAATAATGGAAACGATTTTTTATTCGATTATGACAGGCCCCATTGCCTGTCAACAAGTTTTAATTATGAGATTAATGAAAAATGGCAGTTGAACCTGGCGTGGATATTCCAGTCAGGAATTCCATACACTCCGGCTGTTGGAAGGCGATATTCAATAGCTTTGGAGAATGACACGTACTATGGTTCCGGTGAATATGAAGTCCTGATTTATGGAAAACGTAACAGTAACAGGTTAAAGCCTTACCACAGACTCGATTTTTCCTTTAACTACCATAAAGAAACCAAAAGAGGAAATAAGGCTGTTTGGACTTTCTCTGTATACAATGCATATAACAGGCAAAATCCTTACTATTATTACTACAACACAAACGATACTGATGAAATGATCCCTCCAGATTATTTTGATGAATACATGCCTTTATCACTTTATCAAGTCAGTTTTTTACCTGTCATACCTTCATTTTCTTATAAGGTTTATTTCAACAGCAATTCTAAGAAAAGTAAAAAAAAGTCAAATCTTAAATTTGGAGAAAAACTAAAAAAATGGTTTTACTATGAAAATTAATAATTTAAAAAACAAGGCAGTTCTATTGTTTAGTTTATTGATATTAACTTTCAATATCTCAGCCCAGGAAAAGAAAAATAAAAACAAGTTCAACTTTAAACTTGGCTATTCAAGGTATTCAGATACTGAATTCTTCTTTGGAAATGTTTTCAAAGACGATCTATTTGACAAAATCAAGAAGGTTGGAAACCTCAGGTTTTCTTCAACCTATAATATCAATAAATTTATTGGAGCAGGTTTTTATGTTGGCTACAGCTATTATGAATCTATGGCACCATCTCCTACAGGGGGATATTCCTGGAACGGAGCTAATAGTTCTGGTAATGCGATTATGTATGGCGTGAATTCAATCATTCATATTTTACCTTTATTTACTGAAAAGGAAAAAATCAGGCTGGATGTTTATTGCTCCCTTCAATTTGGCGGCATACAACTCTTTGAGCCAAAGGAATACATAAACACAAAGTATAGTTATTCTGAATACGGGATATATGGTGGTATAGCTTTTCACCCTTTTCGTCGCATGGGATTATTTGCAGAATATGGTTATTCCAAATATGCCAATTTTAGATACGGACTGAGCTATAAATTCTAATGTACTCAACGAGAGTATAATCCCATATTTGTCATTAGAAAAATTTAATTAAATATTATGGGTAATTTTGTGTAGGATGAAGTTGCCCATAATTCTTTTAATCATTCGCGCCTTTGCATAGCCAGTGATAATTACAAAAGGGCAAATGTTTATCATTCATTCATAGTTTTTCATATTCAAAATTCATAATCAGCACGCTTTAAATAAAAGTACACCTCCGCTTGTGATTGGTTAGACTGCTCACAGTTAAGTTAATCACAGATAACGCAATAGGATTTTATCTACTGCCTGGTAATAGCTAATTGTAATTCATGGAATTCGATATAAGCTTTTCCAATAAGGAGAATACTTAATAGCTAAAAGAATTCTGATTACCCCATATTAAGCA
>Ga0224514_10000456_pt1 | contig 11816 bp, 7 predicted proteins | sample SF_May12_sed_USG_3_FD_169107 | JGI IMG/M metagenome (GOLD analysis project Ga0224514, IMG submission 169107) | Sediment microbial communities from San Francisco Bay, California, United States - SF_May12_sed_USGS_24 | ecosystem: Environmental > Aquatic > Marine > Sediment | place: USA: California...
TTCTTTTCACTAAAACTTCCACCTGAAACCAAGGCCTATGTGCCGAAGTTACTGGCGTTGAAAAAAATTATTAATAATCCGGAAAAATATGGATTAACCCTGGAACCGATTGCCAACAAACCCTACCTGGTGAAAGTGGATACAAGCTCTCAGATAGATTTAGCACGTGTTGCTGAATTGGCTGACATGGAGCTGGATGAAATTTACAAACTCAATCCAGGCTTTAATCGTTGGGCAACAGCTCCCAATGGCCCCCACTATGTATTACTGCCGGTTGATAAAGCACAAGGCTTCGAAGAAAAACTGGTAGCATTACCAAAAGAAGAACGTATTCGCTGGGTTCGACATAAAATTCGCAAAGGTGAAACTCTTGGCGCTATTGCCACCAAGTACAACACCAGTATTGGTAGCATAAAAAAGGTTAATCGCATTCGTGGCAATGCGTTGCGTGAAGGCCGGGGTTTAACTATACCTGTTGCCAGTAAAAAACTTCACAGCTATAAGCTCAGCGCCAATCAACGCAAGAGCAAGTTACAAAACATTCCACGCAAAGGTGTTAAAGTCACACACATCGTGCAAAACGGTGATACCTTCTGGGATTTAGCCCAGCTACATAAAGTTGGTGTACGTCAGCTGGCTAAATGGAATAGCATGGCTCCCCGTGATCCGCTACTCCCCGGGCAAAAAATTATTATCTGGTCTCGTACCGGCAAATCGGTTTCGCATAATGACCCGGGGAATCTGGTTATTCCACCTAAACGTAATATCACCACGCGCATTGGTTACCGTGTGCGAACTGGTGACTCTTTAGCGCGCATTGCACAAAAATTCAGGGTATCCATTTCACAGCTGCGTCGCTGGAACCGTTTGCCGAAAGGAAAATATCTACAACCCGGGCAACGTATCACCTTGTTTGTGAATGTGTTTGGTACAAGTAGTTAGTATTTTATTTCTTTTTTTTATAATCCAGATTTAATCCTAATATAAATATTATCAAGCTTATCAATATCATATTGAACTCCCTGATAATTTTCTTTTGTTAATTCAAACTCAATACTCTGCATCAACTTATACAACTCATCAAAACCATAATTACCGCTGGTTCCTTTTAGTTCGTGAACATTTTTACGTAGCTCATCCCACTTATTATTTTCATAACTTTCTGTAATTCTAGAGATATATTGTGGTAATTTCTCAATAAATCGTTCAACAAGATCTATCATTTCTGGTTCTTCGACAAGAATAGTAGAAGTGATTGGGTTAGTTATTTCTTCTGTAACTTCTACTGGTTCCAAGTATTTAAAAATATTCTCCTTAAACTGTTTTTGAGAAATTGGCTTTTGAATAAAGTCATCGCATCCTGCTTGATTAAAATTTTCCACATCTTCTTTCATCGCATTCGCAGTTAATGCGACAATGGGTTTTGTATAGCCCATCTCACGCAAACGTTTTGTCGCATCAATGCCATTCATAACTGGCATTTGCATATCCATCAGAATTAAATCAAAGTCACCCTTGTCAGTTTGTTCAATTGCTTCCTTACCATTGTTGGCTATACTCACTTCAGCACCGAGTTTTTTTAAGTACATTGAAACCAATCTTTGATTATCAGTATTATCTTCTGCTAATAACACTTTACCCTTTACCAAAGAACCACGTCCATCAATGATAGTTAGGTTTGAGGCCTGTTTTATTTCAGGCATAGATGTAAGCATTTTAGTCCCATCCATATCACCAATAGAAACCGATACAGAAAAACAACTTCCCACATCAGGCGTACTTTCAACAGTGATATCACCCCCCAATTTTCTTGCAAGTAGCCTTGATAAATGTAGCCCTAACCCTGTACCACCATGTTGACGCGTGGTTGATGTATCAGCCTGAGTAAACGAATCAAAGATTTTTTTAATTTGTTCTTTGCTTAGCCCAATTCCTGTATCAACGACTTTAATTATAAGCAAGCGAGCATTTCTGTCACATGAAACTTTGACATGAATACCGCCTATTGCTGTGAATTTAATGGCATTATTGCAAAGATTAATAATAATTTGCTTTAAACGAACTGGATCAGAGATTACTGTCTCAGGTATAGGGAAATCATATTCAACATCAAAAAATAATCCTTTATTTTCTGCCGTAAGTGCAATTAGAGAATGTACTTCACTTAATATTTCAAATGGCGATATCTCCAAGAGCTCCGGCTCAAGTTTTTCTGCTTCAATCTTTGAAAGATCCAGAATATCATTAATAATCCGCATCAAATGTTTACCGCTACGAATAATAGTATTAATCGAATCAATACGTTCGGACATGTTTTGTGTCGTATCAAGTAGCGATTCAGAAAATCCTATAATTGCTGAGAGTGGTGTGCGAATCTCATGACTCATATTAGCCAGAAAGCTACTCTTGGCAATATTTGCAGCCTCCGCAGTCAGTTGTTCCACATGGGCTGTACGCGCCTCCTCTTCGGCTAACTTTCTTTGAGTTACTTCCAGAGCATAACCATGTATTAGTCGTTGAGAAACAAGGGGTGAAAAAGTCCATAGAAAACTACGCCCTCTGAATTCTGACTCTACCGCATGTACGGTCTGGTCATTAATAATGCATTTTTCAATAGTGTGTAGATAGTCATCAGGTAACAATAAAGGCAGACGCGACTGGGTGAGATCCAGCCCTTTTAATAATACTTCACCATAGGGATTTAAGTACTGCACTTCGCCTTTAATATTCAAGGAAAGAACAATATTTGGATTCATTTCCGGGAATGCAGCCAAACGTTCCAGTTCCGCCATTACCTTTGATATTTCCAGACTTTTTTCATATAGATTATTAGATGCACCGTTCAGCGCAACACCAAGATGTTCGAGTTCAACCGAGGTTTTACAAACTAAAATCTGATCTCCTTTTATTTCATTCAAATTATCTGCAAAATCAGTATAACGTTCGATTGTGCTGGTAGACCTACGTACATAAAATAGTAATAGAATCAGTGACAGAAAAATAATAGCGCAGCCTTCTAAAATAATTTCTTTGATAATACTTTTCTGAATCGCGTTAATATCATCAAGGCTATAAGTGATTTTTACCCAACCTAATAAATCACCTAATATAACAGGTTGCCAGACAATCATTGTTTCATCACCGAAGTGTATTGATACATTATTATCTTTTGGTAGTATTAAAGCTGGTTTGCCATATCTTGCTTCTAGCTCTTTATTTTTCTTGAGAATTACATCGCCGAGCAATTTACCCTTAACATCAGTTAACTGGATAGAGAGTACACCAGGGAATTCAGCCGAGCGAAATAACAGGTGTTCTATAGCTGTATAATCACGCCTTAATAAATGATCTGCGCCGGTAACAGAGATATTTTTAGCAAGCGCTTTTGCCTGAAGTTGTATATCTGAGGTCATTCTTTCAACTTCTTGATGAAGAGTAAGCCAGGTGAATGTAGCCATTGAAAGTGCAAGGAGCACTGAAACAAAAAGAGCAATCTGAAGGCTCAACTTGCGGGGCCACAATTTAGCTAAAACGGTTTTTAATCTGTTTTGAGGTGTATCCATACTAAAATATGTATTCCTTGCAAACCGCCCCTGACCTGATTCTGGTTTCACGATCTCAATACTGACTTTAAACACTAAGATCACTATAAATTATAGCTTATTAACATTGAATTGCTAAAACAAAACCCTATACACACTTAAAAATACAGATAATGTTTCTACGACCATTGTGCATTTACTAAATTCGGCTCAAACCTTGGATACATACGCTTACTATGGCTAATGGGAAATTGCATAAAAATTTAGGTTGTTTTTTCATCGGTTCCAACTTAAATTATTTATGATGAAAACCCGCTTTGGTCATTAACTGACATTCACCTATCTTTATATTTAACTCGCCTTATCCATAAACAATGAGGCTTGTAATAAAGTCTGAGTGTAAGCATCTTCAGGGTTCTCAAATAATTTCTCGGTGCCCCCCTGCTCAACGACTACGCCATTTCGCATCACCATAACTCGATGTGCCATCGCCCTTATCACTCTCAGGTCATGGGTAATGAACAGGTAACTGATATTGTGCTTTTCTTGCAAGTCTTTTAATAAAGATAACACCTGTTTCTGTACAGAAACATCCAGCGCGCTGGTGGGTTCGTCCAGCAGTATTAACTTAGGTTCAAGCACAACCACGCGTGCAATGGCAATCCGTTGGCGTTGACCACCAGAAAACTCGTGTGGGTAACGCCCTAACATCTCTTTTTCCAGTCCTACCTCTTCCATCACCTGAACAATACGCTGATATTTTTCATCAGACGATAAATTAGGGAAATGAATATTCAGGCCTTCACCAATAATTTTTTCAACCGTCATGCGTGGTGAAAGTGAAGAAAATGGATCCTGAAAGACCACCTGAAGGTTTCGACGTAATGGACGTAACATCCGGTCAGATAACTGTTGTAAGTCTTGTTCGTTAAACAGTATTGTCCCTTCACAATCCTGTAAGCGCAACAAGCACATACCCAGGGTGGTTTTACCTGAGCCAGACTCACCGACAATACCGAGTGTTTCGCCCTGTTTAATGTTTATCGTGACATCATCGACTGCCTTGATATCACCGACATGACGATTAAAAAAACCAGCCTTAACTGGAAAGTAACAGCGTATACGTTCACCTTGTAGCAGGACCTGTCTACCCAGCATGCCAGTTTCATCCTTAATCAATGCTTCAGGCTGACTATTTAACAAATGTAAGGTGTATTCATGCTGTGGATTGTCAAACAACGCCTGCATGGTATTTTGCTCAACCAGTTGTCCCTGTTGCATGACACATACAGTATCGGCAAAACGTTTAACCATGTTGAGATCATGCGTAATCATCAAAATCGCCATGGTGAATTCTTTTTGCAGATCTTCCAGTAATTCAAGTATTTGAGCCTGGATAGTGACGTCAAGTGCAGTAGTAGGCTCATCAGCAATTAACAGTTTTGGACGACAAGCCAAGGCCATGGCAATCATCACGCGTTGGCGTTGACCACCCGATAACATATGCGGGAAGGCATCAATGCGTTTATGCGGATCAACAATACCGGTTCTATCCAGTAATTCGATCATTCTTTTGCGTGCGACTTCACGCGACAGATTCTCATGTACCAATAATGGTTCGATAAGTTGTTCACCAACACGGTAAACCGGATTCATTGCCGTCATCGGCTCCTGGAAGATCATCGCAATGTCACGCCCACGAACCTGGCGCAAGGCAGCTTCATTCAGTGCAAGCAGGTTTCGATCTTCAAAGATAATCTGTCCTGATGGATAGTGAGTTTGAGATGGATCATGCAAATTTAATACAGATAGCGCAGTAACAGACTTACCAGATCCAGACTCACCCACTAACGCTAATTTTTCGTTAGCGTGAACATCAAAACTAACATTATCAACCACCTGGGTGAGCGCGGTGGTATCACGACCAAAGGCAACGGATAGATTCTGAATAGAAAGTAAGGGTTGATTTTTATTTGTCATTATCCACGCCTTGTATCCATCGCCTCACGCAAGGCTTCACCGATAAAGATAAGTAGCACAAGCGCACCAACCAGTACGCAGAAGGTCGTCATCGATAACCACCAGGCTTCGATATTTTCTTTCCCCTGAGAGAGTAATTCACCCAAACTTGGCGTGGTGGGCGGAACACCTAAACCCAGAAAATCAAGACTGGTTAACGCCATGATGGCAGCACTGATTCGAAATGGTAAGAAAGTAATAACAGGCGTCAGACTATTGGGTAACAAATGACGAAACATAATTGCCCGATTAGATAAACCAAGAGCACGTGCTGCTGTTACATAATCCATGTTACGCCCGCGCAAGAATTCAGCGCGCACATAATCAGCCAAGCCCATCCAACCAAACAGTGACAAGAGGATAATCAATAACAGGATGCTGGGTTCAAACAAGGAGGCAAAGATGATTAATAAATACAGTTCTGGCATCGAACCCCATATTTCAATCAGTCGTTGTGAAAATAAGTCTAGACGCCCGCCAAAATAACCTTGTACCGCACCAGCAACCACGCCCAGCACAATACCAATTGCCGTTAAGACAAAAGCAAATAATACCGATAGTCTGAAACCATATATTAGACGTGCCAGAACATCACGACCACGATCATCTGTACCTAACAGATTTTGTGATGAAGGTTTTGCTGGGTTGGGTTCATCGTTGTAATAATTAATGGTGTCGTAACTAAATGGATTTGGTGGATAGATGGCCCAGTTATCCCCTTCCGTTATCAGTTTACGTACATAAGGATCAATGTAATCGGCTTCTGTTTCAAAATCACCGCCGAAGGTTTTTTCTGAATAGCTGACCAGTATTGGCACATACCATTCTCCCTGATACGATACCCATAAAGGTTTATCATTACTGAGCACTTCTGCAAATAGGCTGAGAATAAATATAAAGCCAAAAATCCATAAACTATAATAACCACGCTTATTCGCGGTAAAACGTAACCAGGCACGTTGCCCCGGTGTTACCGTTTTATTGTCGTTGTTATTCACTTTATTCATCATAGCTATTTATTCATCGACTCGAATTGAATACGAGGATCAATCAACACGTAACATAAATCAGTGATGAGTTTCGCTATCAGTCCAAGCAAGGTAAACAGGTAGAGTGAGCCTAAAACAACGGGATAGTCTCTTTTTACAATTGACTCATAGGATAGCAACCCTAACCCATCTAGTGAAAAAATAGTTTCGATCAGAATACTGCCCGCAAAGAAGGCTCCAATGAATGCACTTGGAAATCCGGTTACCAATGGAATCATAGCGTTGCGAAATACATGTTTATACAACACGGTATTTTCCGGCAAGCCTTTGGCTCTTGCTGTTAAAACATACTGTTTGCGGATTTCTTCAATAAAACTATTTTTGGTTAACATCGTCATGATGGCAAAGCTACCTACCACGAGAGAAACTACTGGTAAGGTAATATGCCAGAGATAATCGGTAATTTTTCCAAACCAGCCAAGCTGTTCCCAGTTATCTGAAACAAGCCCGCGCAAAGGAAAAACATCCCAAAAACTACCACCACCAAACAACACTAGTAGAAAAATACCCAACACGAACCCGGGAATTGCATAACCAACCAGGATAACCGTACTGGAAATGACATCAAATTTGCTGCCATCATTTATCGCCTTACTAATACCTAAAGGGATGCAGGTGAGATAAACAAGAAAGAATGTCCACATTCCTAGGCTAATAGAAACTGGTAACTTTGACACAATCAACTCCATGACTGACTGTTGGTAATAATAACTGTCACCCAGATCAAAGCGAGCATAATTAGTAATCATGGTGAAGAAACGTTCGTGCGCCGGTTTATCAAAACCATATAGGGCTTTTAATTCTTCCAGTTTCTCTTCATCTAGTCCTGTATCACCACGATACAAACGTTGACTGCTACCACCAGCCGCCTCACCGCCTGCTTCAGTGCGTGATTGCATCTGATGAATCAACTGTTCAACTGGACCGCCCGGTACAAACTGGGTGACTACGAACGTGATCAACATGACACCAAATAAAGTGGGAATCATTAATAATAAACGTTTAAGAATATAAGCCCACATACGTTACTTTACCCACCATGTGCTAAGCACCCAGGAATCAGCGGAAAAATATAATGGCAGTACTTTCGGATATTTAAACTTGTCCCAGTATGCCAGTCGATGAACAGCGATATACCAGTTTGGGATTAGATATTCTCCATGCAACATTACTCGATCCAATGCACGTGTTGCCGTTATCAGTTGTTGCCTGTTCTTGGCAAACACCACTTCATCGATTAACTTATCTACCACAGGATCTTTGACGCCCATTAAATTACGTGAACCTTCCTGATCAGCTGACTTCGAATGCCAGAAACTGTATAATTCATTTCCAGGTGACTGTGATTGAGAATAGGAAGTCACCAGCATATCAAAATCGAAAGTACGTATGCGTCGGTTATACAGGGAAACATCAACGGTACGGTAATTAATCTTGATACCTAATTTTTTTAAATTATAAGCATAGGGTGCCAGAATGCGTTCAAATCCTTTTTGTGCCAGCATTACAGCAAACTCGAAACTCCTCCCCTTATCATTTTGTAACACTCCATTTTTAATCTGCCAGCCTGCTTGCTCAAGTAATTTTTTTGCCTGGCGCAGGTTTTCTCTGAGTTCACCAGGCTTGTCCGTAGATGGTGGTTGCCAGACTTCTGTAAATATCTCTTCTGGCAATTGAACGCGATATTTATTCAACAACTTCAGCTCACCACCTTCAGGTAAACCATGGGACGCGAGTTCACTGTTGCTAAAGTAGCTATCGCAACGGGTATACTGGTTATAAAATAATTTCCTGTTTGACCAGTCAAAATCAAAAGCCAGGGTCAACGCCTTCCTGACACGTCTATCTTTAAAAAGATCACGACGAGTATTAAAAACGAATCCCTGCATACCAGCATTATTACTATGCTTCAATTCTTCCTTGATAATTTTTCCAGACTCAAACTGCGGACCAACATAATCACGAGCCCATTGTTTGGAGTGACTAACCAGTGTGTAATCAAACTCCCCTGCTTTTAGTGCTTCCAGCATTACTGTGCTGTCTTTGTAATATTTATAAATCACTTTATTAAAATTAAACATGCCACGACGCGTTGGCAAATCTTTTGCCCAGTAATCAGGGTTGCGCTTATAGGTCACATTCTTACCGAGTTCAAACTTATCCACCACGTAAGGTCCACTACCGATTGGTAATTCACGGTTCAATTTATCAAATGACTTATCACCTACCCAGTGACGCGCAAAGACAGGGATCTGAGCAGCAATTAAGTGTAACTCGGGGTTCTTACGTGAGAATTCAAAACGAATTGTTCGTTTATCTAGCACAATAGCCCGTTTGATATCTGCCCAGTAGAACCGGTAATATGGATGGCCTTTTTCACTACGGATAGTATCAAAAGAAAACTTCACATCCTTGGCTAATACCGGTACGCCATCAGAAAAACGTGCATTAGGATTTAAACGAAATATTACAGAAAGATGATCATTAGCTAGCTGAATATCTTCTGCCAGGTGTCCATAAAGGCTATAGGGCTCATCTTCACTTTGAACCATCAGGGATTCAAAAACCAGTGTACCCAAACCCTCAGCTGAAACACCTTTAAGGATAAACGGGTTAAAACTGTCAAAGTTTCCAAAACCGGATAATGTTATTTTGCCACCTTTAGGCGCATCCGGATTTACGTAATCGAAATGTTTAAAATTGGCGGGGTATTTCGCCTGATAACCGTAGCCAATAGCGCTTGCAGCCCACAACTGTGGTGCCACTATTAATAAAGCAACAACGATTATCCATTTGACCGCTAACTGCACGCATATACCCTTGTTAACTGCATATTATTCTTGTATTCATGGTAGATTTTGTAAAATTTTACCAAATATCGTTTTTGATATACCGCACATTGTATACTAATGAAACTGGTCAACGTCACCGGAAAACATTAGTATAATAGCAATTTCTATTGTCAGTAAGATAAGAACAACACGAGGATAAAATTATGGGATTTCTTCAAGGTAAACGCGCCCTGATTGTTGGCTTGGCGAGCAATCGTTCCATCGCCTGGGGTATTGCGCAAGCCATGCGTCGTGAAGGTGCTGAACTGGCATTTACCTACCAAAATGAAAGGCTTGAGGATCGTGTTGCAAAAATGGCTTCTGAGCTGGATTCAGACATCCTGGTTCCTTGTGACGTAAGTAGTGATGAAGAAATAGCCAATGTCTTTGATCACTTGGATGATTACTGGGATGGACTGGATACTATTATCCATTCTGTTGCTTTTGCACCACGTAACGAACTGGAAGGCGATTATCTGGATAATGTCAGTCGTGAGGGCTTCCGTCTGTCCCATGAAATCAGCTCATACAGCTTTGCTGCCCTGGCCAAAGCGGGTCGTAATATGATGGAAGGCCGAGATGGCAGCCTGTTAACCCTGAGCTACCTGGGTGCCGAGCGCACCATTCCCAATTACAATGTTATGGGGCTGGCCAAAGCTTCCCTGGAAGCCAATGTCCGCTATATGGCGCAAAGCCTGGGGCCTGACGGTATTCGTGTAAATGGTATTTCAGCCGGTCCTATCAAGACCTTGGCCGCAGCAGGTATCAGCAACTTCCGCAAAATGCTCGATGAAGTGGAAAAATCTGCTCCGCTGCGTCGAAATGTCACCATTGAAGACGTGGGTAATGCGGCGGCTTTCCTGAGTTCAGATCTGGCTTCAGGTATTACTGGTGAAATAATGTACGTGGATGCGGGTTACAACACCATCGGTATGCGTCCCCTCGAAGCAGAATAAGCCTGCAGTGTAAAAAACCGTCATCAGTTGGCAGTTGTCAGAAAAGTACTGATAACTGCCAACTTTAAACTGGTGACTTATCTCGCCTTATCTTCTCCCAGAATCCCCTCTTCCCCTTCTAACCTTCCGATAATCACTGCACCACATGAATCACTGAATACATTCACAGAGGTGCGAAACATATCCAGAATGCGATCAACCGCCAGTATCAAGCCCAATGCTTCTACCGGCAAACCAATTGTGGAAAGAATAATAGTAATGGCAACCAGGCTGGCGGCGGGCACTGCGGCAACCCCAATCGAGGTCAATAACGCAACAATGACTATCGTAAACTGGGTTACAAAACCCAGTTCAAGACCATAAGCCTGCGCAATAAACATCACCGCGACGCATTCATACAATGCAGTTCCATCCATATTAACAGTCGCGCCTAAAGGTAAAACAAAACTACTGGTGCGATTCGATACACCCGCGTTTTTCTCTACACATTCAATCGTTAATGGCAATGTTGCTGCTGATGAAGCGGTAGAAAAAGCGGTTAGCAGTGCGGGAGACATGGCACGATAATGACGAGTGGGTTTTACACGCCCTACAATCTTTAACAGCAATGGCATAATAATAAATGCATGCGCGGCTAGTGCCAGCACAACACTGACAAAGAACAAACCTAACGACTGGAACATATCCGTCAGATCATCACCATCAATACCCGCAATGACTTTTGCAACCAGCGCAAAAATACCGAGCGGGGCAAACTTCATCACCCAGTCAGTAATTTTCATCATGGTTTCATATAAGCCCTGCCAGAAGTTATATTGGCTTTCTGCATAGGCTTCTGTGATACGAGTCATAAAAAAGCCAAACAGGATACTAAAAAAAATCAAACCCAACATCTGGCCATTCGCTGCAGCAGCAACAATATTTGCTGGCACCATACTTAAAAACACACCAGCCACTTCACCAACACCGCGGTCGCCTACCTTCATACTGGCTTGCTCAGCTAGTGACGCATCAAGCCCCAGAATTTCTTTAGCTGGTGTACCATCAATAATGCCAGGTGATAATAAATTGACAAAGAAAAGACCAATCAGAATAGCTAACAGGCTGGTCGCCATATAATAAAGTAACGTTTTACCGCCCAAACGTGCCAAGCCATGTGTACCGCCGATCCCTGCAATACCAACAATAATGGAAGATACCACCAGTGGAACAATGATCATCTTTAAGGCATTAAGGAATAACGTACCGAAAAAAGCATAAAATGAATAGAAGTTAATGCCGAACAAGATGGTATCTTTATCGGTAATGCTCCCTGCTATAACAGCAAAAACCAGGGCAATTAGAATTTGCCAGTGCAATTGTAATCGCATCTCTGTCCCCTTTTTATTTAATCAGGTCACTAAATACAAAAAGGGGCTC
>Ga0224514_10000459_pt1 | contig 11760 bp, 10 predicted proteins | sample SF_May12_sed_USG_3_FD_169107 | JGI IMG/M metagenome (GOLD analysis project Ga0224514, IMG submission 169107) | Sediment microbial communities from San Francisco Bay, California, United States - SF_May12_sed_USGS_24 | ecosystem: Environmental > Aquatic > Marine > Sediment | place: USA...
ATTAGGGTTAATACCTTTGATTACCCTGCCTGCATAACGAGGGCAATCTTCACTGGCACTAATATCGACTGCAAAGCTATCTTTAATAGAAGCTTCTACCGGTTTAATTTCCGGTGCAGAAACATCTTGTTCATTCAATACGCCGGTTTCACGGGCAATGCCGGCAATACTTAAACAATCACCACGATTAGGTGTTAGACCTAGCTCAATAGTGACATCATTAAGGTTCATGTAGTCACGGAAATCCGTACCCACCGGTGCATCCGCAGGCAACTCCATTAAACCTTCCGCTTGTTCCGCTAAACCCAGTTCTTTTTCCGAGCACAACATACCGTGTGATGGGACACCACGCAGTTTGGACTTCTTGATTTTGAAATCACCAGGTAATTCTGCTCCGACTAAAGCAGCCGGTATCTTTAAGCCTTCGCGAACATTGGCAGCACCACAAACAATTTGCAGCGACTCACTTTCGCCAACATTCACTTCACAAACATTTAATTTATCTGCATCGGGATGTTTTTCAATTTTTAACACCTCAGCGACAACAACTTTACTGAACTCACCAGCAACCGGCTTAATAGCATCCACTTCCAGACCAGCCATCGTTAACTGATGCGCAAGTTCATCGGTTGTTTTATTGGGGCTAACCCATTCTCTTAACCAAGCTTCACTAAATTTCATTTTTAAATCCTTTCACCACGGGGAGCGCAGGGCGACACGGGGAAAATTAAAATAAATAATTAACAAATACCCAGTGAGCCTCGTGCCCCCTGTGGTTAAGTTTTTTATTTAAACTGCTTTAAAAAACGTAAATCGTTTTCAAAGAATAAACGTAAATCGTTAACGCCATAACGCAGCATCGCTAAACGCTCGACGCCCATACCAAAGGCAAAACCAAGATATTTTTCACTATCGATATCAACATGCTCAAAAACTTTAGGATGTACCATGCCACAACCCAATACTTCTAACCAACCGGTATGTGAACAAACACGGCAGCCTTCACCACTACACATGACACATTCAATATCGACTTCAGCTGAAGGTTCAGTAAAGGGGAAATAGGATGGGCGAAAACGGACCTGAAGATCATCACGCTCAAAAAAATGATGCAAGAAATCATTCAGGATGGCTTTCAAGTCGGTAAACGTAACATTTTCATCCACCATAAAACCTTCAACCTGATGAAACATCGGTGTATGGGTTAAATCTGAATCACAACGATACACACGACCCGGCGCTATGATTTTTAATGGTGGTTTATGTTCTTTCATCTCACGTACTTGTACTGGTGAAGTATGGGTACGCAATAAAGTATTTTCATCAAAATAAAACGTATCGTGCATGGCACGTGCAGGATGAGACTCAGGGATATTTAATGCTTCAAAGTTATGGAAGTCATCTTCAATCTCGGGACCTTCTGCCACTTCAAAACCCATTTGCACAAACAGGTCTTCAATACGTTCCATGGTACGCGTAACCGGATGCAAGCCACCAAAATCATTGCGACGTCCTGGTAGAGTGACATCAATGGTTTCATTGGTTAACTTGGCATTAAGCACTTCGTTTTGTAAATTATCCTTACGTGCTTCTAACGCTTGCTGAATATCCTGCTTGGCAACATTAATCACTTGCCCTGCTTTGGGGCGTTCTTCCGCACTGAGTTTGCCCAGCTGTTTCATCATGCCAGTGATGGCACCTTTCTTACCGAGGTATTTTACACGCACCTGATCCAGCGCTTGCAGATCACTACAAGTGGCAATTTCAGATTGCGCCTCATTAACGAGTTTTTGAAGTTCTTCTTGCATGTATTTAACCCTATTGGGTTTTGATTATTTTTTTAAACAAAAAAGGGGAAGACCGCTAAGGCTCCCCCTTTCCTGAACAATGATAAAACAAACTAAAAGTTAATCGTTTGTTTTATCAGGGTACGATTTAGTTCGACAGGTTGGCCTTGGCTTGTTCAGCTAAGACTGCAAAAGCGGCCTTGTCGAATACGGCTAAATCAGCCAGTACCTTACGATCAATTTCGATTGAAGCACGCTTCAGACCGTTGATAAAACGGCTGTAGCTGATACCGCATTCACGCGCACCGGCATTGATACGTGCAATCCATAACTGGCGGAATTGACGTTTGCGTTGACGACGATCACGGTAAGCGTATTGACCTGCTTTGGTTACCGCTTGTACCGCAACACGGTAAACATTTTTGCGACGGCCATAATAACCTTTGGCCTGTGCTAATACTTTTTTGTGACGGGCTCGTGCTGTCACACCACGTTTTACTCTTGGCATTGTCGCGACCTCCCGTTAAACGTATGGCAACATACGGCGAATTGATTTAACGTCTGATTCGTCGACCATTTCTGATCCACGCAGGTGACGTTTAGCTTTCGTCGTTTTCTTGGTAAGGATATGATTTTTAAACGCTTGTTTACGTTTAAAACCACCTGAAGCTGTGCGCTTAAACCGTTTGGCTGCGCCACTGTTACTTTTCATCTTGGGCATCGTTAAATACTCCGCATTCGTTAAATAAATGTGTGAATTTCAGTGATGAGCTGAAAATCACTTCTTCTTGGGCGACATCACCATGACCATTTGACGGCCTTCGAGCCTGGGGAACGATTCCACTGTTCCATATTCTTCCAGATCTGCTGCTACTCGCTTCAGTACCTGGGAGCCAAGCTGCTGATGAGCCATTTCACGACCACGAAAACGAATCGTGATTTTGGCCTTGTCACCATTTTCAAGGAAACGTATCAGGTTGCGTAGTTTTACCTGGTAATCCCCTTCTTCCGTCCCGGGACGGAATTTCACTTCTTTAATGTGAATCTGTTTCTGCTTCTTTTTAGCAGCGTGGCGTTTCTTGTTCTCTTCGAACAGGAACTTACCATAATCCATAATTCGGCAGACAGGAGGTTTAGCATCGGGTGATATTTCCACTAAATCCATCTCCGCTTCAGCTGCCAGATTAAGAGCCTCTGCTCGGCTCAAAATTCCGGCTTGTTCGCCTTCAGCATCAATAACTCTCAACTCAGGTGCGGTGATTTCGTCATTAATACGTGTACTTTTGCTTGCGATACTCTAGTCCTCCAAATAACTACGGCCGTGGTCCGCGATTTCATCGGTGATCTTGGCAATAAAGTCGTCTACCGACATGGTGCCCAAGTCTTCACCGGTACGCGTACGTACGGCCACAGTGGAATTCTCTATCTCCTTATCGCCAACTATCAGCAGGTAAGGAATTTTCTGTAATGTGTGCTCGCGAATTTTAAAGCTGATCTTCTCATTTCTCAAGTCGGCATTTGCCCTTATGGCATGATTTAGCAAGGTTTTTTCAATTTTTCGCACATATTCGGCATGTTTATCGGTAATTCCCATCAACATGACCTGTACCGGTGCCAACCAGGCTGGAAATGCACCCGCATGATGTTCAATCAAAATGCCGATAAAACGCTCCAGTGAACCCAAAATTGCGCGATGTAACATCACAGGAACCTGGCGAGAACCGTCCTCAGCTACGTACTCTGCATCCAGTCGACCTGGCATGGAGAAATCCACCTGAATCGTTCCGCATTGCCACATGCGTCCAAGGCAATCTTTCAGGGTAAACTCAATTTTTGGGCCATAAAATGCCCCTTCACCCGGCTGTAACGCCCAGTCCATGCCCTTGGCATTCAGCGCATCTTCCAGCGCTTTTTCCGCCTTGTCCCAATCTTCATCAGAGCCCACACGTTGTTCAGGGCGTGTCGAGAGTTTCACAATGACATCAGTGAAACCAAAGTCCGAATAAACTTCATAGAGCAAATCCATGAAAGCCGAAACTTCATCCTGGATCTGGTCTTCAGTACAGAAAATATGTGCATCATCCTGAGTGAAGTTACGTACGCGCATCAAGCCATGCAAAGTACCCGAAGGTTCGTTGCGGTGACAGGAACCAAATTCGGCCATGCGTAAAGGAAGGTCACGGTAACTTTTCAAACCCTGGTTGAAGATTTGAATATGACAGGGGCAGTTCATGGGTTTAACGGCGTAGTCACGGTGTTCAGAGTGTGTGGTAAACATCATGTCCTGGAACTTGTCCCAGTGACCAGATTTTTCCCACAAGGAGCGATCCACCACCTGCGGTGTTTTCACTTCCTGGTAACCGTTCAACCGTAACTTTTCACGAATGAATTGTTCAACCTGTTGATAAACCGTCCAGCCATGATCATGCCAGAACACCATACCCGGTGCTTCTTCCTGTGTATGGAATAAATTTAACTGACGCGCCAGTTTACGATGATCACGTTTTTCCGCTTCTTCCAGACGATGTAAGTAGGCTTTTAACTGTTTCTTATCCGGCCAGGAAGTACCATAAATGCGTTGTAGCATTTCGTTGTTCGAGTCACCACGCCAGTAGGCACCGGCCAGCTTCATCAGTTTGAAGGCTTTTATCTTGCCCGTTGAAGGTACATGAGGGCCACGGCAGAGATCGATAAAGTCACCCTGCTTGTATAATGACAACTCTTGATCAGCCGGAATCGATTCAATAATTTCCGCTTTATATTCTTCGCCCATATCACGGAAGAATTTCACGGCGGTATCACGTGACATTACGCTACGAGATACTGCAAAATCCTGTTTGGCCAATTCCGCCATTTTCTTTTCAATAGTTTCTAAATCAGATTCGGAAAACGGTTCTTCACGCGCGAAGTCATAATAGAAACCATCCTCAATGACAGGCCCAATGGTCACTTGTGTTTCAGGAAAGAGTACTTTAACTGCCTGTGCTAACAAATGTGCGCTTGAATGACGAATTATCGCCAAACCCTCATCATCACGATCTGTGACAATAGCAACAGTAGCATCATTTTCGATAATATAACTGGCATCAACCAGTTGATCGTCAACGCGACCACCCAGTGTCGCCTTGGCTAAACCGGCACCGATATCAGCAGCAACCTCTAAAACAGAAACAGGGTGTTCAAACTGGCGTTGAGAGCCATCAGGAAGCGTAATTACGGGCATCTTTTTTATCCTTTCCAGTGGCGATCCCTACCAAAGACCGCGTGTTTTAATTACTTAGTACTCAGTTGTCAATACTGAGAATATAAAAATTGGTAGTCGCGATTGGATTCGAACCAACGACCCCCACCATGTCAAGGTGGTGCTCTAACCAACTGAGCTACGCGACTATTGTTTTGAAGCCGGCAAAGATACAGAATCCGGACTCATCACGCAAGCCTGCTGTGATATTAAAAGGCTGCCTAAGGCCTTAATTCACCACAGATTTCAGACCTAAGCTGTAGTCACTAATCCGCTCAATTTCATCACGCACGGCAGCGGCTTCTTCAAACTCCAGATCCTGCGCATGTTGATACATGCGTTTTTCAAGCTGGGTAATTTTCTTGGCCACTAAATTCGGTGCCATGGTTTCATATTGAGCCGCTTCTTCAGCTACTTTATCCAGTTTACCCGATTTACGAGCATTGATAGCCGCTGCTCCATAAGCGCCTTCGAGGATATCAGTCACTTTCTTCTTCACGCTTTGCGGGGTGATGCCATGTTCTACATTATAGGCGGTCTGTTTTTCCCGACGACGATCGGTTTCTTCCATGGCACGTTGCATGGAACCGGTAATTTTATCTGCATAAAGAATCGCCTTACCGCTGACATTTCGCGCGGCACGACCAATGGTTTGAATTAATGCACGATCTGAACGCAGGAAACCTTCTTTATCAGCATCTAAAATAGTAACCAGTGAGACTTCCGGAATATCCAACCCTTCTCGTAACAGGTTGATGCCCACCAGCACATCAAATTTCCCTAAACGCAGGTCACGTAATATTTCCACTCGTTCAACCGTATCAATATCCGAATGCATATAACGCACACGTACCCCATGCTCATTCAGATAATCGGTTAAGTCTTCCGCCATACGTTTGGTTAAGGTGGTAACCAGTACCCGCTCTTGTTTAGCTGCTGTTTTATTGATTTCCGATAATAGATCATCGACTTGTGTTGTGGCAGGACGAACTTCAATCACCGGGTCTACCAACCCAGTTGGACGTACAACCTGTTCAACTATCGCACCACTGTGCTCAGCTTCATAAATAGCGGGTGTAGCAGATACAAAAATGGCTTGTGGAATCAGCTTTTCAAACTCTTCAAACTTTAAGGGTCGGTTATCCATTGCCGATGGCAGGCGGAAACCATATTCCACCAGATTTTGCTTACGCGCCCTGTCACCTTTATACATCGCGCCGATTTGAGGAATAGTGACATGGGATTCATCGATAACCAGCAATGCATTATCAGGCAGATAATCAATAAAGGTCGGTGGTGGCTCACCTGCCTCACGTCCGGATAAATAGCGTGAATAGTTTTCAATCCCTGAGCAATAACCCAGCTCCTGCATCATCTCAATATCAAACCGGGTACGTTCACCGAGACGTTGCTCCTCAACCAGCTTATTCGCTTTACGTAGTTGTGTAAGACGATCTTTTAGCTCAACACGAATCTTATCAATTGCATTTAATAAAGTTTCACGGGGTGTCACGTAATGAGTTTTTGGGTAGATAGTTAAACGAGGAACTTTACGCAGTACCTCACCTGTCAGTGGATCAAAATAACTGAGCTGTTCAATTTCATCATCGAACAATTCTATACGTACCGCTTCCCAATCTGAATCTGCCGGATAAACATCAATAACTTCCCCCCGAACTCGGTAAGTACCTCGATGCAGTTCAACATCATTGCGCGTGTATTGGAGTTCAGCCAGGCGACGTAGTATTTTACGCTGGTCAATAATCTCACCTCTATCTAAATGCAAGACCATACTCAGGTAGGAATCGGCATCTCCCAAACCATAAATGGCCGATACCGTGGCAATAATGATGGTGTCCTTACGTTCCAGCAATGCCTTGGTGGCCGACATGCGCATTTGTGCAATATGTTCGTTAATCGATGCATCTTTATCAATGAAGGTGTCTGACGACGGCACATAAGCTTCGGGCTGGTAGTAGTCATAATAGGAAACGAAATATTCCACGGAGTTTTCAGGAAAGAATTCTTTCATTTCGCCGTAAAGCTGGGCTGCCAGGGTTTTGTTATGCGCCATGATCAGGGTTGGCCGCTGCACCTGCTCAATCACGTTAGCAATTGTAAAGGTCTTACCAGAACCGGTTACACCCAGTAACGTCATGCCGGCCTCACCCGCATTTAATCCCTCAACCAGCTGTTGAATCGCCTCTGGCTGGTCTCCAGCGGGCTCAAATTGGGATTTTAGTTGAAAAAGTTTGCTCATAAGATTCTGTCTGGCCAAAGTTTCCAGTATATTACACGCATTAGTACAAAAGCATTTATTAAGGACTACCAAGTTGGATATCAAGCTTTCAGATCGAGTACAACGCGTTAAACCCTCCCCTACTCTTGCCGTCACCGCACGTGCCAACGAACTCAAGGCGCAAGGCAAGGCCATTATTGGTCTGGGTGCCGGCGAACCGGATTTTGATACGCCTGAACATATTAAACAGGCGGCTATCGAAGCAATAAACAACGGTTTTACCAAGTATACCGCGGTGGACGGTACGGCTGATCTAAAAAACGCCATTATTAACAAATTCAAACGCGATAATGGCTTTGATTACACAACTGAACAGGTGCTGGTGTCCTGTGGTGGCAAACAGAGTTTTTATAACCTTTGCCAGGCAATGTTAAATGAAGGCGATGAAGTCATTATCCCCGCGCCTTACTGGGTATCGTATCCGGATATGGTATTACTGGCTGACGCAACGCCAGTGATTGTTGAAGCCGGTATTGAACAGCAGTTCAAAATCACACCTGCGCAACTGGAAGCGGCAATTACCCCGAAAACCCGCTTTTTGGTGATTAACAGTCCTTCAAACCCGTCAGGTCTGGCTTATAGCCGTGCTGAATTGAAAGCATTGGCAGACGTACTACTGAAACACCCCAATCTTCTGGTTGCCACGGATGATATGTATGAACATATCATCTGGAACGATGAAGGTTTCGTAAACATACTAAACGCCTGCCCTGAACTTTATGAACGTACCATTGTGCTCAATGGTGTATCCAAAGCCTATTCCATGACGGGCTGGCGCATCGGCTATGCAGCAGGGCCTGTAAGCCTGATTAAAGCGATGAAGAAAATTCAATCGCAAAGTACCTCGAATCCCACATCGATTTCACAAGTTGCAGCAACAGCGGCACTTAATGGAGATCAAGGCTGTGTTAGCGACATGCTAAAAGCCTTCAAGGCGCGTCATGACATGGTAGTTGATGGTTTAAATGATATTGAGGGGATTTCCTGCCTGAAAGGTGATGGTACCTTCTACGCCTTCCCTGACGTACGTGGTTTAATGGCTCGACTGGATGGTATTGAAACGGATGTACAGCTGGCCGAGTACCTGTTGGCAGAAGCCGAAATTGCGCTGGTGCCAGGCTCAGCCTTTGGCGCAGATGGCTATATGCGCTTGTCATTCGCGACAAGTGATAGCAACCTGAAGTCTGCACTGGAGCGCTTAAGCCAAATTTAAGAAAACACCTATAACAATATAGGCATTGTCCTACAAAAACTGTCTATGTATCCCTACACCCCGGGGCTTCCATGATTCCCCTAATCTGATATCTTAACCTCAACAAGGATGTGGGGGGTTGACATGGATGTCATCAAAACACAATCCCGTGGTGCCAGGGTCGGCTGCCACGGGATTTTTAATTTCAGCTTCAGAAATTCCACTGGTTTTACTCTACTGGAATTGATAGCCGCATTGGCCATACTCTCTGTGCTTTTTGGGCTTGGTATTCCTTCAATTAATAGCACGGTCACATCTAATCGAGTAGCACATCAGGTTAATCAACTCGTTGGCACACTTGCCTATTCACGCAGTGAAGCTATTAAACGAGCTGAGCGCATCACTCTCTGCCAGAGCCAAAACAATACAAATTGTGATAAATCAGGTGACTGGACCGGAGGTTGGATGCTATTTGTTGATAAAAATAATAATCGGGTATTAGATGAATCAGAAAAACTACTTCACGTGAACAAAACCCTAACAAGCAGTATTCATGTTTCCTTTAACGGTAGTAGTGGTAGAGATGGTTATGTGGTGTACAAGGCCGATGGTAGTGCATATCCCAATGGTAGTTTTACTATCTGTAATCCCGAATACCCGAATATAGCAAAGGCCTTGATCCTGAAACATAATGGACGCTTGAGAACAAGTAACAAAACATCCCAAGGGAAAGAGATTAAATGCTCACCAGTAGGTTAATCTAACTAAAATCTGCCCTAAAACCTGTTGACCAACGAGCATCGCATCAGTACCATACACGCCTCATTTCCCCGGTAGCTCAGTTGGTAGAGCAAATGACTGTTAATCATTGGGTCGCTGGTTCGAGCCCGGCCCGGGGAGCCATACACTAAAAACCTGAACAGTTATTGTTCGGGTTTTTTTATGTCTAGCTACTAAGGTTATTACTAACTATCCAGGTTAATACCTGACAAGTAGGATTTAAACTCGTCGCTAAGCTCATCATGTTTGAACGCATATTCTACTGTTGCTTTGAGATAACCCAATTTACTACCACAATCATAACGCTTGCCGGTAAAAGCATGAGCTAATACATTTTCTTGCTGCAGCAACTTGGCTATGGCATCTGTTAATTGGATCTCACCACCGGCACCTGTGCCAGTATTGCGAATCAAGTCAAAAATTGATGGGGTTAAAATATAACGACCGACTACAGCAAGATTTGAAGGTGCTTCTGCAGGTTTTGGTTTTTCAACAATACCCGTTACCTTGGTAACCGTACCCTGTTGATCAAAACTGACTACACCATATTTTTCAGTATCTTCAATTGCAACTGTTTCAACACCCAACACACTAGAGTGATGCACATTATACAAATCAACCATTTGAGAAAGACAAGCTTGCTCTCCACCATCAATCAAATCATCCGCAAGAATAACCGCAAAAGCCTCATTATCTACAGCGGGCTCTGCGCAAAGTACTGCATGCCCTAAACCCAATGCTTCAGCTTGCCGAATATATACACAGGAAACATGATCAGGAATAATACTACGGACGATGGCCAATAATTCCTGTTTGTTACGTTGTTCCAGTTCCGCTTCCAGTTCATAAGCTTTATCAAAATGATCCATAATGGCATTTTTGGTTCTGCCGGTTATAAAGATCATTTCCTCTATTCCTGCCTCTAATGCTTCTTCAACGGCGTATTGAATCAATGGCTTATCAACAATAGGCAACATTTCCTTAGGAATAGCTTTGGTAGCAGGCAAAAAACGTGAGCCTAAACCTGCCACTGGGAAAACCGCTTTTTTTATTTTCATCATTATTCTGCTCAATAGTCTTTATGAGTAAGTTGATTTACCGCGACCGATTGCATAATAGGTGAAACCATACTCATCCATGGTGTCCTGCGTATAAATATTGCGGCCATCGAAGATAACAGCTTGTTTAAGTTTTTCTTTAATTAAATCAAAGTCAGGACTCTGGAATATATGCCACTCTGTCATCAATACCAATGCATCGGCGTTGGTTAGTGCATCTTCAGGGTTGTCACATAAAACCAGATCATCACGCTCGCCATATATGCGAGTTGTCTCTTCCATTGCTTTGGGATCATAGGCTTGTACAGTTACACCTTCATCCCAGAGATGTTCCATCAAAACCCGGCTAGGCGCATCACGCATATCATCTGTTTTTGGTTTAAATGACAGACCCCACAAGGCAATGGTTTTACCCTTTAAATCCTCACCAAAATGAAGTTTTATTTTATTAAATAAAATCTGTTTCTGCCGGTAGTTAACATTCTCAACACTATTTAATAGTTCAGCTTCATAATCATATTCACGTGCAGTTCGAACGAGTGCGTTGACATCTTTTGGAAAACAGGAGCCGCCATAACCTGGTCCCGCATAAATAAAATGATAGCCAATACGCGAATCAGAACCGATACCATTTCGTACCCTTTCAATATCTGCGCCGGTACGCTCGGCAATATTAGAAAGTTCATTCATAAAACTGATCTTGGTGGCTAACATGGCATTTGCCGCATACTTGGTTAATTCAGCTGAACGAATATCCATGGTAATCAAACGATCGCGATTACGATTAAAAGGAGCATATAATGCTCTTAATAGTTCTTCAGTTTTATGGTTATCAACACCAATCACAATCCGATCAGGCTTCATAAAATCATCAATTGCGGCACCTTCTTTAAGAAATTCAGGATTTGAAACCACATCAAAATCGAGATTTGATTTTCTTTTATCTAACTGCTGCTGCAAACTGGCTTTAACCTTATCCGCAGTGCCAACTGGAACGGTTGATTTATCGATAACAACTTTATAATCATCCATGTGTTCGCCAATTGATCTCGCGACAGACAACACATATTGTAAATCTGCAGAGCCATCTTCATCAGGTGGAGTACCTACTGCGATAAACTGGAATAAGCCATGTTTTACACCAGCCTCAACATCGGTAGTAAAAGATAAGTGACCTGTTTTCTGATTTTTCATTACTAAGTCATCAAGACCAGGCTCATATATTGGAATATCAGCATTTTTTAGTCGGTTGATTTTTACTTCATCAATATCAACACACAGCACATCATTACCGACATCGGCAAGACAAACCCCTGTAACTAATCCCACATAACCTGAGCCAAAAATAGTAATTTTCACGTCTAACTTCTCTTTATATATATATTCAAAAAATTGATTTTATC
>Ga0224514_10000461_pt1 | contig 11734 bp, 8 predicted proteins | sample SF_May12_sed_USG_3_FD_169107 | JGI IMG/M metagenome (GOLD analysis project Ga0224514, IMG submission 169107) | Sediment microbial communities from San Francisco Bay, California, United States - SF_May12_sed_USGS_24 | ecosystem: Environmental > Aquatic > Marine > Sediment | place: USA: California...
TCTTCACCGTGTAATTCCAGTTCGGGTGTTAAATACAGTTTGGGGGCGGGGTTCTCCGCAATGGTCAAACCCATGTTGCGGCAAATTTCGAGGTAGTAATCCTGCATGGGCAAGGGCTTGATACCATCCACTTCCCTGACGGGGTCGGGGCCACCGCTAAGAAAGTATTTGCGCAGGTTGCGTTTATAGCCATAGATTCGTTTTACCCCTGCCAGCCGGGCTGTGACAAACGAATGGGTCGAGTTGGGCAAGAGTATGGCCAGGTCCGGTGCTACGGCTCTGGTTTGTCTGATCACGTCTTTGAGGCCTTTAACAGACTTGTCATCGCAGGCAATGACAGCATCAAACCAGGGGCTGGACTCGATGATGCCGGTGGCGTAACCGCGTACACAGGCTGTTATGGTGGCTTGAGGAAAATTCTCGCGCAAGCACTCAAATACCGGTGTAGCCATAATAATATCGCCCACCCAGTTGGGCAGGCGTACTAAAATTGAATTGATGTTTTTAAACTCTGGAGGCATACAGGGCTGGCGATAGTTAGCTAATAGTTAGCTACCCTTCGTCCAGCGAATAAGTGACGGCCTGCTCCATTTTACCGCTGTTGAGCTGTTCCTCTTCCCACTGAATATAATCAGATCTAACTCCCATTACATTGGAATAGCGGATGGTGTAGTGGGGCATATTACGCTTCATCAGGTCATCGGACAGTTCACGATCGAAGGCAACCATCTCATCCCGCTTTGCCAGCCAGGTTTCTTTATCCATCGCTTCTATATCCGCCACCAACTCGCCGTAGATAGCTGCACATTCCCAGTCAGTCAAGGCATTCACATACCAGTTACAGACCCGGGAAAGTTTATCAAGATAAAGGTCATGTTCAGGGGAGAAATTCAGGCAGGAACCGTCGAAATAGTTGCCGACACCTTTCATCTTCTCATGATCAATCATCGGTTTGGCGATTTCAAAACCTGCGGTACCCGGGAACGGGAAGAATAATGCCCAGCGAAAACGTCCCATCTTGACTTTGGCGCAGAGTTCCAGGGTTTCCTGGATTTCTGCACGACCTTCATGCGGCAGGCCAAGCATCACAAAAGCCGATGAATGGAGGTTATGCTGGTGGGCTGCCGCAAACGATTTTTCAATCTGTTGATTGGTCATGTAGCGGTGCAGGACCTTGCGACGGATTTGATCTGAACCCGACTCCAGGCCAAATTTGACAATAATACAGCCCGCTTCGCTTAACGCCCGGGAAGACTTCTCATCAAAACAGTTAACATGGCCATTGACCACAAACGGTGTATTGATTTCATGCTCGATATAGGCCCTGGTGAAGTCCTGTACGTATTGTTTGTTAAGGGTGAAGAGGTCGTCATCGAAGATAAAGGTATTGATCTTGGGGTGTTCACGCTTCAGGCGTTTGAGATCCTGCATTACCACTTCAATGGGGAAATGCCGCAAAAAGTCTTTGACATTTTTTGCCGCACCATCTTCCATATAATGTTCAACGATTTCGATATTAAAACAATAGGTGCATTTGTAGGGGCAGCCACGGGAAGTCAATATGCCCATCCATCCCCGGGTCTCATCCATGATGGCATCCATATCAAAGATGTTGTAATCAAGCGGAGGCATGGTGTCGAGGTCGGGAAACGGTGCCACCTTGTTAACGATAGGCTGATCCTCGCGCCACATGCGCAAGTTGGGAATCTCTTCCGTAGGCTGGCCGTTTTCGAGGGCATCCATTAATTGCAGCAGGGAATACTCCCCTTCCCCGACACAGACATAATCAAACAACTTGTCATCATGGACTTCCGTTGGAACCATGGTGCAATGAACGCCACCGATAATCTGCACTAAATCAGGAAACCGCTCGCGAATCGCGCTACTAAGTGAAGCAATATACTCATACTGTTGACTCATGGCTGAAAAGCCAATAAGGCCGAAGTCGCCGGCCTCTTCTATATGCTGGATAACTGCTGCAGGGGAAAGTACGCCCTTGTACTTTTCCGAAATGTGGAGCAATTCCATTTCATGGCCATTGGCGTGAAGTACGCCGGCGATCGAGGAGATACCGTGGTTGGTACCAAGAGGTGAGTCCAGTTGGGGGTAAATCATGAGAATTTTCATAGAGATGTTTGTCCTCGATTTATGTGCAGAATGAGAATTTCTACAGCATAATTGCCGTTCAGGTATTGTGCCTGAGTCGCGGTAGCGGATCGACCCTCGTTCTTGTCGGGTTTTCTTATATGGATATTAGCCAGGGCGTGCAATATTTTCTACGGATCTGATTATGGGAGATTTACAGGACATAAGGTGAGTGGTTCGCTTATATGTCCCCTGCGGGACAATATTACACATAAATAGGGTTCATATCAGTATATAGACGATGATGGCAAAGCATATCCATATTGTTGCCTGTTCTCCACGGAGCGGAACCAGTCTTCTGCAAGAGGTGATGACGACCTGTTTCAGGATCGATGATTTCTGTGCGCATGAAAGGAGCATATTCCGGACTGCAGGGATGCATGGGGAGGTGATATGTACAAAGAATCCACGGGAAGTACCTTATATGCCCTGGACACTGCGGCTGAATCCGGATCTTTTTGTGATTTATGTGTTGCGCGACCCTCGAGGTGTAGTTGTCAGCAAGCGCGGGCCGTCTGCAAACAACTATTATTCAAATCTTGGTGTGTGGCGGAAGTTTGAGTCTTATCGGAGAAAGCTGGAGGGGCACCGGCGCTTCCTGGTGATTAAATATGAGGAGCTTGTTACCGAACCTGATGTGGTGCAGGAAAAAATCAGATCCTTGTTTCCTTTCCTGGAAGTGCGATGTTCCTTTGCGGAGTTCCACCGCCACGCAAGACCTTCGGAGCGGACTGTCAGGGCAATGCATGGGTTACGACCTGTTTCAGCAGACCGGTTGCTGGAGTGGGAAAAACATTTACCCAGGATCAGGGCGCAGCTGGAACGCTTTGGTGATATTTCATCAGAACTGGTGGAGTTGGGCTATGAGCCTGATGCGCAGTGGAAGGATCGGCTCAGGGATGTGGAGCCACAGTGTTTTGACAGCGTACTGGATGAAAGCTGGCGCTCACTGTCAACATTTAAAATGAAATACCGCATTTTCAGAAAGGTCATGGTTTATGCTATGGAGAGATTGCTGCGCCGGGGTGTGTGATGTTGACTCTTGTTTCGTATGATGTGCAGATTGAAAACAATTGGTTATTACACTTTTGTCGAATACGAAGCTGCTGCCGGGTTAGCCTGAAATGTCCGCCATTAATAACATACGGAATCCTATGCCTGATTTAAAAAGCATGAAAAGACGCTGGGTGAAAGAACCGGTCAGCAGGTTGATCTGGCAATACAGGCAGGCGACCTGGAGCAGGCGGTCCTTGCCTGATTTCATCATAATAGGTGCGCAAAAATCCGGGACTACCAGCCTGAATTATTACCTGGGTCAACATCCACGGCTGTATCGATCATGCAAGAAAGAAATTCATTATTTTGACGGGGGACGAAGGCCTGTTATCGATAATTTTGCACGTGGGCCGGAATGGTATCGTGCGCACTTCCCGTTCAGTGGGAGACTGGGTGCGGATTCGAGAACATTCGAGGCATCGCCGCTCTACATGTTCAATCCACTCGCCGCCAGACGGATATTTGACACGATACCTGATGTCCGGCTGATTGCTGTTCTGCGAAACCCGACTGAGCGTGCTATATCGCATTATTTCCATGAAAAAAGAAAGGGGCGTGAGCCGTTACCCATGCTGGAGGCTATGCAGCAAGAGGAGGAACGATTGCTGCCGGTGATTGCTGATAAAGACTACAAGAGTAATACATTCATACGTTACTCATACAAGAGCCGTGGACTTTACCGGCAGCAGCTGGAAAGATTTCTGGAATATTTCCCCAGGCAGCAAATGCTCGTGCTCGACAGCAAGGAGCTGTTTGTCGAGCCGTACAAGGCCCTGGAACAGGTGTTTGAATTTATCGGGGTGGATGCGGGATTTCGGGTCAAGAAGATACGACCTCGCAATGTCGGGAAAAACCGAACCGAAGTGACCCCGGCAGTATATGAATATCTGAATGAGTATTTTCTTCCCCATAATCAGGAATTGTACGATCTGCTTGGCAAGGACTTCGGGTGGGACAATTAAATAGTTTTTTGTAATGGCAAACTGTTCACAGGAAGGACAGGATGCAGCATGGCGGTTGTTACTGCCGGTTACGGGGGATGTGCGAGAAAACATCAATAACAGCAGTATCTTCAACATACATGTTCTCTGACAGGTCTATTGCCTCAAGCCGGTCTGCGTTATGTATTTTCCAGTTTGTCGTTATACCCTGGTAATGCAGAAAGTAGGCATCGGCAAGTGGTACGGCAGCCGGGGGGCGCCGGTAACCGGGTAACAGTTTTTGCCAGAAGCGGAGAGCCGGATTGAAATGGTGTACGTTCATTACGCCTGGAAGGCCCCCGTTGACAACGTACTTTGTGGCCTTGTCGCGCGGTTCCTTTTCACGAAATCTGAAATCCCTGAAACTGTATTCCGGGTCGGGCGTTGCGGTAAAGGGTACCGTGTAGCTGTTGAAGCGGGTCATTTTCCCGTTGCAAAGTGACTGCTTTATTTGCTGGTTTCTACAGACCAGGAGCTCATCGATATCGAAGTTGAAAATACTGGTATTTTTTCCTAGCCGGTATTTAAAGTGGTTGAGCGCGCCTACCTGGCAAAATTTATTCCCGGAGCGATGGCTTATTCCGTGCGGGAAGTTCCAGGGCATAACCGTGGCAAGGCCTTCCAGCGATTTGAGTAAATAATCCTGATTATCACTGTTGTTATCATAGATATACACATGTTGTATGCCAAACTCGTTTTTATAGTAGCTGATCCAGTCGATTATCCATTGCAGTTTGTTGTTTTTTTGAACCGTAACCAGGCTTGGTCCCTCAGGCAGGGGAGCCGTCGCCAGGGTGATGGTTTGATGTTGTCCATTGGCAAGATGAAGGTCTGCGGTTGTATTACTGGAAATTGGCGCCGGACTGACCGCTTCAAGTATGACCAGCTTCTTGTGGCTGGTACGCAGGGTCAGAGGTAGCTTGTGCCCGTTAACTTGCAGGTATGCGGGGAGGAGTGCCTGCCCAAGATTTAACAGCGGCGGCCCGATTGCGCGAATCGTCCTGTTATCCGTGTCGAGGAAAATGTCATACAGCAACGTATATGAATCATAAACCCCCAGCTGACCATTTTCATAAAGAGCCTTTCGTTCCACTGGTACCGGGCGACGGAGCTGTCGTTTTATGCTCGAGCCAGCAGGTAAGGCAACGGAATTCAGTTCTATGGTTGTCATCTGCGCCACAATTCAACTGTCTGTGAAGAAGCATATTCATGCCGGGCTGGTTCGCCATCCGATGATTAACTGGTAAACAGGGCCGGCGTTGCAATAGGTAGTTAACGAACTTACTATAACTCGATAACTGTAATAGTAAAGCCTGCCACTTTTCAGTACGTCGGGGCTGTAACAACAGCCCGTTGCAGGCGCTTTCATGATGCTGCCGGGTTTGCGGGTGGCTGCCGTTTTTCTGCCGCCATGCGCGCTGAATATATTGTTTGAGCCAGGTTGCAGTAGCCGCTCACGGAGAGCGCCTTGAAGTACGGTGGTTGACGAGAATACAAGTAGGGAGAGTTATGAAGTTGCTGATAGTTTCAAGAGAGGTGCGTGCGTCTTCCCTTGATACGCTGTTTGATGGAATTGCTAAGCATATTGATACCACGATTGTCAAGCTGACCAGGGCGCAAAGAATTGATTTTACAAATACTGTCAATCAGTTGGACCATGAGAATTATGACCGTGTGATGATCGATGTGCCACTAAGCAGGATTGGCAAGCATTACAAGGTTCTCAGGAATATTTCCGGGCTGATTTTGTATGAGCAGGATGCGTGGATGGAGTTTTCAAAATACAGCACATATCGCAACAAGTTTATAAAAACATATCGTTCTATCGGTCCCTGCCGCCTGATTTTGACGGGTTGTAACGTTGGCGAGAGAATTCGGTCTGCCGGCCTGGATGTGGTTGCCATTCCCAAGTCCTATGATGAAAATCACTTGCGCAATTTGCATATTGAACGGGATATCGAACTTGGTTATATAGGCAGGATCAAGACCAGGGCTTACCGTGACCGCCGTCCCTTTCTGGAAAAAATGGTTGCGGAGAAGGGTTTGCAAATGCTGAGAACGCATCCGGGTGAGGAATATCTCCAGACCCTGAATCGTATAAAAATATTTGTTAGCGCTGATATCGGTTTTGACGAGTATATGCAGAAGAATTTCGAGGCGATGGCCTGTGGCTGCATGCTGTTTGCCTGCAGGCAGGGCGGCAAGGAAGAAGCCTGGCTGGGTTTCAGGCATATGGAAAATGTGGTTCTGTATGACGATATGGATGACGCGCAAGGCAAACTGGACATGCTCAGTAAGAACCCGGACCTGGTCGAAGAGGTGGCGAGGAAAGGAGAGGAACTTGTGCGTGAGCACCACACCATGGGGTCAAGAGTAAAGCCGTATGTGGAGGCTATCAAGGCAGAGATGAAGCCTGTGCAGGTCCTGCAAAAGCCGCCTTCCCGGTGGCGCAGGTTTTTCGGGGGGTAGTGCTGCAGCACATCCTGCTTCCAGGAACTTGATTGCGCGGGGCGGCAGTGATCAGGTAAGACCCTTGTTTTTTTTTCTTAGCTTGCGCTGCTTCCTTCTGATTCGTCTCGGTTTCTGCGGGTAAAGCTTATCTCCTTTTACCGGCCGTGTTTTAAAGCGCCGGTGCAACCACAGGTATTGTTCGGGATGTTCACGTACCTGCGCTTCTAGAATGGCATTAAACCGGGTTGCATCCTCAACTTCGCTGGCTCCCGGGAAGTTCTCCAGTGGTGGTGAAATTTTTAATGCGTAGCCCTTGCTGTCCGGCAGCCGCCGGATATGAAAGGGAAGCACCACGGCGCTGGTCAGCTTGACCAGTTTTGTTGTTGATGTCAGCGTGTTCGCAGGTATGCCGAAGAAGGGTGCAAAGACACTGTTTTTGCGTGCCTGATCCTGGTCCGGTGCGTACCACACTACATGCCCTGCCTTGAGGGCCTTTATGAAACCGCGGGTGTCGTACCTGTTAATCAGTATTTCACTCCCCTGGGCACGCTTTCTTTTTATGGCGCTGTCGATGAGCCGGTTGCGAAGTTTCTGGTAGGTAAAACAGACAGGATGGTGTTTCACAAGTATTCTGCCGGCGAAATCCAGTGAGCAGAAATGTCCACTCAGCAGCAGTACCCCATTGCCCTGCTTGCGTGCGGTCTCGATGTGTTCCAGTCCCTCGAGTGTGCCAAAGCGATTAAAGTCCCGGTCATCTGCCCAGAAGGCAAACGCGGTTTCGACCAGGCTCATGCCGAGTGATTCATAGAAACGGTTAACCAGCTGTTGCTGTTGCCGGACGTCCAGTTCCGGAAAGCACAGGCCGATATTGGTGCGGGCAATCGTATGGCGATAGCTGCTGAGCAGTTTGAACAGCCGACCAAGCATGCGACCGGCAACAAGTTGCAGCCGCATGGGCAGTTTTACAATCAGCCACATAAAGCCGATACCAAGCCATGTAGGCCAGTACCGCGGGCTAAAGGGGGAGTGGTGAGGAGGGGGCTTGTTGCGGTCTTTCAATGTTATCAGGGGGCCTGTGTTGCCTGCGTCTTGTAAAGACTTGCATAGATGCCGCCCTGTTGCAGCAGTTCACTATGTGTGCCCGCCTCCACGATACGGCCCTCTTTAATCGCCAGTATACGGTCCGCGTTTTCAATCGTGGAGAGGCGGTGGGCAATCAGCAGCGATGTTCTGCCATGCCGCAGGGTTTCCAGTGCAAGTTGCACGGCTCTCTCGGATTCCGTATCGAGCGCGGAGGTGGCTTCGTCAAGGATCAGGACGGGAGCGTTCTTTATCAGGGCACGGGCGATGGCAAGCCGCTGGCGCTGGCCGGCGGACAGGCGAACCCCGTTTTCTCCAATCAGGGTATTTATCCCGGCTGGAAATTGCTCTATAAATTCCAGTGCGTGTGCCTGCTCGGCCGCTTCCATGACGGCCTCCTCGTCATACGCGGTTTTCTGTGCGCCATAGGCGATATTGGCGGCAATGGTGTCATTGAACAGGATGATATGCTGGCCAACATAGGCGATATGGTCTCTCAGGCTGGTCAGTTTTATGTCCTGGGTGTCGACACCATCCAGAAAAATACTGCCTGCTGTCGGATTGTAGAAACGGGGCAGTAGATTAACGAGTGTTGTCTTGCCGCCACCTGACGGACCGACCAGCGCGACGGTCTCACCGGCTGCTATCTTTATGTTGATGTCCTGCAGGACCTCCCTGTCACTGCCGAAGTGGGTGTAGGCAACATTGCGAAACTCGATTTCCCCCCGCGGTTCCTCTATGACGATCCTGCCGGTGTCCGTTTCCGGGATCTCGTCCATAAGATCGAAGACCGATTCTGCTGCAGCCAGTCCTCTCTGCAGGATTACATTGACCTTTGTCAGGCGTTTTATCGGTGATGACAGCAGTGCCAGTGCGGTAATCAGTGCAACGAACTCGCCAACGGTGATCTCGTTGGCCTGGGATTGCAGGGAGGCGAAATAGACCACGATCGACAGGGCTGCCACGGTAAATATCTGCACGATGGGAACAGTGACTGCCGATGCGACTGCTACCTTCATGCGATAACGCCTTATCCAGTTATTGAGCTTCTGGAAGCGGCGCGCCTCATAGTCTTCGCCACCGAATATCTTTATCTCGCGGCTGCCGCTAATGGCTTCCTGAACTACCCGGGTAATGTCGCCAATCGAGTCCTGTACCGAGCGGCTCAGCCGGCGCATGCGCCGGCTGAAATAGCTGATGACCAGGGCGGTGGGCGGCATGATCAGGAATACCACCAGCGAGAGCTGCCAGTTCAGGTACAGGGCATAGGCCAGCAATCCTATGACTATCAGACTGTCCTTGACTATCGTGATCACGACATCGGTGGCGGCATTCATGACGCGCGATACGTTGAAGGTAAACTTTGAAATAATGTTGCCAGAGGCGTGGTTCTCAAAGTAACTGGCAGGCAGGGTCTGTAGCCGGTCAAACATATCCTTGCGCAGGTCCATTACCACCCGGGTGGCAACCCACTGCATGCAATAGCTGCTGACAAAACTGGCAAAGCCGCGCACAACAAACAGCAGCATCAGCAGCAGTGGCAGTCTGACCAGGCCTTCAGGGTTTTTGGTCACGAAGGTTTCGTCCAGCAACGGTTTCATCAGGGCCGGCATGGCCGGTTCGGTCGCGGCAAAGGCAACGGTCCCCAGCAGGGACAGCGCGAACATCTTCCAGTAGGGGAAGACATAGCGGAGTAAGCGTAAATACAGGTCTTTGCTGTTCATGGATTCGCTGGCTGAGTTCAGTGCGATGTTACACCATGTGGTTGAAAAAGTAGCTATTTGCACGTTTTTAGACGGCACATGCGCGGGCAGGGCAACCCTGGGCGGTCTAATAGCAGCGCGCTGGTTTTCTGGATGCGCAGGCATATTTTTCGGGATGGCCTTATGTATAATGCACGCTCATAAGCCGGAGTGGAATGGTAGTTGCTACCCGGAAAAATCAGTCAATAAAAATATATTGCATCGAGGTTCTCACGTGCCAAATCCCGATACGGCGTCAGCAGCAGGTAACAGCAGCCTGATTCAGTCCAATGCCGAGAATAAGTACACAGTGACGGCGGCGGATCTGCCATTGCACTGCCCCATGGATGGTATGAGTCTGTGGAATTCACATCCGCGGGTCTATCTTTCGATTGAGCAAACGGGACACGCCAAATGCCCTTATTGCGGCGCCGATTACACCCTGAAAGACTGATAATACCTGCCACTCCGGCACGGGTGGTGCCGGCATCCCCCCGGCAGGTCCGGCCACGCCCCGAGCATGCCAGGGTTGTCTGGCGTTTCAGTGACGGCAAGGCCGGCCACGACAACCAGAGCCTGGGGCTGGTGGATGCGTTGAAACGGCGCTCCCGGGTTGAAGCCTATGACATCCCCGTGCGATCCGGTGCCGGACTGGACTGGGTGTTTGGGCGCTTTCCGGAAGGTTCCCTGTTGCCTGATCCGTGGCTGATGATCGGGGCGGGTCATTCGACGCACTTGCCCCTGCTGTCTGCGCGTCGCGCCAGGGGTGGCAGGGCGGCGGTGCTGATGAGCCCTGATCTGCCGAAATCGTTGTTTGATCTTTGTATTATCCCGGAACATGACCAGCCGGGGCCGGCAGCCAATATCCTGGTGACGCATGGCAGCCTGAACCGCATGCAGCCGGTTTACATGACCGGCAGCAATCGTGGTTTGCTGATGATCGGTGGTCCGTCCAGGCACTATCGCTGGGACCACCAGCAGCTCGTGGAGCAAATTGCCCGGGTGATTCGCTACTCACCCGTGCGCGACTGGATTCTGACCACTTCCCGACGTACCCCGCCCGGTTTTGCCGAACATATCCGGCAAATGATTTATAACTGCAACCTCAGGTTAACGGTGCTGTCCTGTCGTGACACGACTGATCAGTGGCTGTCATTACAGTTAAGCCGCTCCTGCTGTACCTGGGTGACTGAAGACAGTGTCTCCATGATCTATGAAGCGCTGACGGCCGGTGTGCCTGTGGGGCTGCTGTCCGTGCCGCCGCGACGGCGGGACCGGGTTGTCAACGGCGTAGAGGCACTGGTGGCCTCCCGCAATGTCATGCGCTTCAGTGACTGGTCAGCCGGCCGCCCCTTGCCGCGACCCAGGCAGGTGTTTGACGAGGCGAACCGCATAGCCAGAGAGATCTGCGGCCAGTGGGGGGTGTAAATAACCGCCCCCCTGACAGTGTGTCAGCTGTTGCCTGCACTGGATGGCGGCGGTGTTGAGCAGGGTACCCTGGAGGTTGCGGCGGCGCTGGTGCATGAGGGTCACCGCTCCCTGGTGATTTCTGCGGGCGGGCGCCTGTTGCCCGGGCTGGTCGCTGCCGGTACGGAACATTTCACCTGGCCAATCGGCCGAAAATCTCCACTTACCCTGCGGCTAATACCACGGCTGCGGCAGCTGCTGGTTACAGAGGGTGTCGACATCCTGCACGCACGTTCACGCTTGCCTGCCTGGATTGCCTGGCTGGCCTGGCGTCGGATGGATCCGGCAACACGGCCGCATTTTGTCACCACGGTGCATGGCCTGTATTCGGTGAGTGCCTACAGCGCAGTGATGACGAGGGGAGAACGGGTTATTGCCGTATCCGGTGCTGCCCGTGACTATGTGCTCGAGCAGTATCCCGGTGTGGACCCTGGCAGGATTGTCGTGATTCCCCGTGGTATGGATGTGGCCGGGTTGCAGGCATCTTGCCGTCCTGATGACACCTGGATGACTTCCTGGCGGCAACAGTACCCTGAACTTGAAAATCGCTATGTCGTCACCCTGCCGGGCCGGGTAAGTCACCGCAAGGGTGTGCTGGACCTGGTCGGAATTATTGCTGCCCTCAAGGCGCGGGGTGTTGCCGTCCACGGTTTGATTGTGGGGGGGCTGCCGGCACGCAAGCGCCGGTTGGCGAGGGAACTGCAGTCAGTCATCGCCGCGGCAGGTCTGACCGGGTCGATCACGTTGACCGGCTTCAGGAATGATGTGCGCGAGATCATGTCCGTGTCCAGCGCCGTGCTGTCGTTGTCGCTG
>Ga0224514_10000462_pt1 | contig 11732 bp, 6 predicted proteins | sample SF_May12_sed_USG_3_FD_169107 | JGI IMG/M metagenome (GOLD analysis project Ga0224514, IMG submission 169107) | Sediment microbial communities from San Francisco Bay, California, United States - SF_May12_sed_USGS_24 | ecosystem: Environmental > Aquatic > Marine > Sediment | place: USA: California...
CCAACTATAGATCAAGTTATTGATCCAGATTTAGACACAGGTACTGCTGTTGATTTACCGGACAAAACGACAAAATATCTCATAGCAAACAATGATGTGCCAGACTATATAGAAAAACTTGGTATTTATGCAGAGTATTCATTATCTAAATTACTAGGATATGGCTTCAAGCCTCCTTTAAATATTGGAAAGTCCGACGTGAAAGTTATGAATACATCTGATATCGGTTTTACATCCTATTTCTCTGCTATATATATAAGTAATAAGCAGCCTGATATTTTAGATGTGATTATAGCTCATGAACTTTTTCATAGAATGCAATTAGCATATTCGCTTCGTTGGGAAAGTTGGGTGAAAGAAGGAACAGCAGCTTGGATTGAAGACTTAATTTTTGATAATAGCAATCGTTATGTAAAAACTTTTAATTTTTCAGATAGTGATTCTTTTAATGATCCCCAGATTGGGTATTTTAACGATCCAGATCAAAGCTTATTAAAGATGTCAGAAAATGCTGTTCTCTTTTGGAAATATATATCAGAGCAATATACTAATTATAGAGGTATAAATGACGAACCATATGTAGGTGTTGATGTTATTAAATCACTATGGGAAAATTTTAGCTTGGTCACAAGTGGAAGAGAAGCTGTTCAAAAGGTTCTTGATGTATATGCGCCAGGTGTCACTTTTGAGGATGCTTTCACTAATTGGATTATAGCAAATTATGTGAAACGTTATTACGAGGGGAATCCAATATCAGATACAGGCTATGCTGCCATTTATGATTATATAGAAGATGATGAAGCAAATTATGGAGTTATTAAAACTATTAATTTCAATGTTACGAATGCACAACGTGAAGACTTAACTGTTGCTTCATATTTTTATTCAAATCAAAGTGTGAATGAATGGGCTGCTGACTATTGGGAGTTTAATCTTGATAACACTATTGATAAGGTTGTTGTATCGATAGAAGGTTCAGGTTCAGGAAAGATTGGCGCAAAAATTGGATATAACCCTCTTTACGTTATCTTAAAGATGGATCAATATGGGAAACTGGCCGAAGTAGTAGAGGATAGAGGGAGTGATTATTTTAATGATTACAAGGTAACTTTTCCTAATAATAATTATAGTAGAATTGTTGTAATTGTTGCCGGCTTAGAGGATGGAGGCACCTATGACATAGCAGTTGGTGGAGCAGTTGGTTTAGTTGATTCTTTGCCTGTTGAACCAACCCCAGATCCAACAAGTCTGAGCCTCTCTGCTGACTTTAATCCCTCTGATAACATAGTCGCAAACTCACTTGTAACAGTTAGTGGTTCGGTCATTTATGATAATGGTGTAAGTGTTGATGTTGGAAGTATAACGATAAACACTGGTGAAAACATTTATACTGCTCCTGTATTGAATGGAAAATATAGCCGTGATATTAATGCACCGAGTTCTTCTCAGATGATTTCCGTAATGGTAAAGGATGATTTGTTTGGTTTTAGCAAAACAATAGATAAGGCTATCAATATTCTTGAGGGTCAAAGTAGTGATGGATATGTTATTGACCGTACAACAACATCTTTAAGTGTTGATTTATCGCTCCCTCACAATCCACTTTTTGAATCAAAGATATTTAGCATCTCCAGTGAAAAGGTTTATGTATGGCTTCAACTTTCAAACGTTTATAAGGCTATCGCCATAAGGTATAAATTTTTTGATCCTGATGGATTAGGAGTTAAAACGTATACCCATGGAATTACTGATCCTCAAAATAAGGGGCTTGAGTTTTACGATATTAAACACTCATGGGCGTCAATGGATATTAAAGATAATTTGGCTTCGGAAAAGCCAGGCCGCTGGATATGTAAAATTTCTATAGATTCTGGAAATGGGTTTGAATATAAAAAGACAGAAACATTTGTCATAGGGTATGAATTGACCGAACATCGAATGGGAAAAGGAGTTGAACAAAACAAGCCCTATTCTATCTTGAATGAAACTTATACTTTTTTTCAAACTGACACTTCAGCTTTTAGTTGGGGGAACGTTGATAATATGATTGATGCCATTGATGTTCGGTGGGATTTTTATGAACCAAATGGATCATTATTTGAGTCCGTCTCTCATGTAGCAAAAGACTTTTATAATGGGGATTCATATAGTTTTTGGGGAGATATCCCAATACAAGGACATCCTGCTTCTAATAAAACTGGAGACTGGCATGTAGATGTATTGATAAAAGGTTCAAATGGAAGCTATCAAAAAATATATATGGATCATTTTAAAATATTAGAACTTCCATCAAGCACTCCGGAGGTTTCAACATCAATAGCCATAAAGTCAGTAGAAGCACTACTTGAAACAAATAATGTGGTGATAAGTATTAACGCTTTAGATAATACTTATCTGAAAAGAATTGAACTCTATTGGGATGATGGAACCAGACATAGTCATGTTATAGATAATATTTATTTAAATAATAAAAAAGTATCAATTGATATTGGACAATTCTCATCCAACAAACAAGTACAATATTGGGTGAAAGTATTTGATACATCTGGTAATTTTATTGAAAGCCCACGTAAAGTAATTGGTCAGACGGTTCCTGCTGCACCCATTATTATAAGCGTAGAGTAATCTACTAGCTAATAAAGCACTTTATTTCTTAATTTGTGGGGATAATAACAAATTTTTTTAAATCTCTTGGCAGGAAAACAAATCACTGAAAGAAAAACTAAAACGGACTGGACCTATTTCCTTGAAGGCATAGCAGAGCATTATGATGGTGCGGAGAAAATAACATTAGTTATGGACAACCTGAACACTCATGCTCCAGGGTCACTATATGAGGCATTTAGACCAGTCAAAGCAAAAACATTATGGGACAGATTTGAAATAGTTTAAAAACCAGAATATCCTTTACAGCCTACCACTACAACTTTAGATTCCTTTAATCTTTCATTTTTTAGACTCATTCTCACCTGTTTCTCAACCTTCTCATTCGTTGCCACACAAACTACCTTCTCAAACTGCTTTGAGTCTATGCATTTCTTTATATTCTCTTCTGCATTGCTCTTCCCTGTCTCAATCTCAATAGCTGTCTTTTGCCCATCTTTTTCTGCGACTAAATCTACGGTTTTGCCGCCTTCCAATGGGTATTCGTAGTAGATTTTGTAGCCTTGTTCTTTGTAGTAGTTGGCGGCTTTCATACGCCAGTATTCATGCTCGACGCCGCCAATACGATGATGTGAAGTCTTAGGGAACCACCCCTCTGTAGATTTTCTACCATACACTGTTAATTCAAGCAACAACAATTTGCCAGTCTTTGTTGGGATTCTTACTGGTTTTAGTGTGTGGTTGTCTATTAGTCGGTTTTTGATGTTGTTTCCTTTGTCAACGCTCCAGTTGAGGCGCTTATACCTAGTGCTTACACCTGATAGGGGGTGTTGGTTTACGTCTTTGAGGAATTCGGTCTCCTCGTCGGTGTATTTATCTGATTTCCGAAGAGGTTTATTCTTGCTTGGTTCGATCTTTGGGGGAGTATTAGGGGGCGAATCACTCGAAAAACCGGGCGATTCTGCTATTTGGATTATTGGAGCTGTTTGGGGTTTTGGAGGTACTTGGTGGGAATGATGTGCTTGGGGTATTTGTGGGGTGCCCATGTGCTCCCTGATTTGTTGGTTTGTGACTGTTCCTTTTTTTATTCCTGCTAATGGGAATCGGGCTAGAAAGGCTTGGGGGGCTTGGGTCTTGATTATTGCCTCGCCTGTTTTTAGCATCCCGAAATATTCATACTCTTTTATTAGGAGGGCTTTTGATATCTGTTGGATGTCGTCTTGATGGCGCAGTTGCATTGCGATTAGGGTGTTGACGTTTGAGAGTGCCGTGCTGTTAATCTTTGCCGGGGATTGGTCAAGAAGGCAGACACCCTGGCCAGTCTCTCTTATCTCTCTTAGGAAGATGTCAGTTATTGTTTCTGAATGTTGTCCTTGAGGTTGGAGTAGGAGGTGGTGGGCTTCTTCAAGTATTAGCATGTGCTTGAGTTCTTCGTCTCGTGTGCTGTGGTTGATACGGTAGAGGTAGATTTGAAGAAGGAGTGTTTCGACAAGGAAGGTTTTTGTTGTCTGGGGGAGGGCGTCGAGTTCCAGGACTATTTGTTCGTTTAGGAATGTTTCGATGTTTAGGGTGCGTTCTGTGTTGAATACGTCGCCTACAGGTCCAAATGAGAGGTCTTGGAGGGTTCTTACTGCGGATGCCTGCCAAAGGGATTCTCGTCCCTTTAGTGGTTTGTCTCTTATCTTTTCGAGAACATCTTTGAATGTGGGTGATTTTCGGGTGTGCCCGTCGTATACCCCGCACTCCTTATATACTTGGTCTATTGCGGTCTGTAGTAGGTGGTCGACTCCGTAGCTGACGAAGTGGGAGTGGTTGATTACATCGATTAGCTTGTTGATGTACGTCTTTGGGTCGGCTCCTTTTGGGGGTATGAGGGGGTTGAAGTGGAAGGGGCTGATATCTTTGCCAACAGTGTAGAGCTTTATGTTTTTCCCTGCTCTTGTTCCGATGAGGTCTCTGTAGTTTTGCTTGAAGTCAGCTATGATGAAAGGGATATTGTCATGTATCAGATTGCCGATTAGGTAGAAGCAAGCATTCGTCTTACCGCTCCCCGTTGTACCAAATATAGCAACATGCCTAGTGAGGTCTTTTTTCTTTAGTTTGTAGGTTTGTGTGTTTTCTCCGTTGTAGATGATTTCAGCTATGGGGTAGTCGCCGTTTAGGTTGTTTGGGGGTGGGAGGAGGATTTCTTGTTCGTTTAGGTGCTTGATTCTTGCCTGGTTTATTATCTCTTCTATTTTTGGGCGTCCCTTGTAGTCTTCAAGCAGGTAGAGTTGTCTGAGCTTGTCAGCTTTACTGCCTATGATTGGCTTTAGTTTTTCAAGGATTTCTTCCGGGCTCTTTTCAGGTCTCATTTTAAGAAGTCATTTTTGCTTTTGATCTCCCTGTATTCCTCAATTGCTTGTAATAGGTAGCTTTTTATCTTGAAGCTGTCTCTCCAGTAGTCTACGAATTCAGTTCTTTGGGTTTTTTGGAGTAGGTCTAATCTTCGCTCAAGGTTTGAGGATTGCTTGCCATCAAAAGAGGCGTTGTGCTTTTGGTTGTATAGCTCTGAGGACGTGTATAGGAGTTCTTCTTGCGCTTCTTTTAATATCTTATAAGAGATGTCTCGCCTTTGATAGAGTTGCTGGTATAGGCTTACTATCTTGTCTACTATGCTTGTCTTTCTGTGCCCTAGAGGATTATCTGATGGTTTTTCTTCTGTATTAGTATACAGCTCTGTATTGGTATACAGTACCGAGTATTTCGGGTCGAAGGGGGCGTAGCCCTTCTTTATTGAAAATTCATTGTTTTGTGTCATTACTGGAAGGTAAGTAATAAGCCTTTTTATGTTCTATCGGACGAGACACGGCCATTTTCAGTAAGCTTTTTAAATCAAGACCGCTTCTTACATGATAGGTGATTAAGAATGGATACCGTACATGTCAACAAAACCGATTTTACCAGGATACTGGACACTGCAGAGACACTAATAGACGAAGTCGAACACGCTCTTGAAGAAGATGAAATAGTTAGCAAAAGACTTGAAGATGTGAAGAGTGGCAGAGTGACAGGAAAGACTGAAAAGGAACTGGATGATTATCTGAAAAGCAGAGGCGTAGAACTTGACTGAATGGACAATTAAAGAACACCCTGACCTATTCAAGGACTTAGATAAACTCGGAACAAAAGACCTCAAAATTTTCTACAGGAAAAAGAAAAAAATAAAAGAAAATCCTGAAAGGCAAAAACACCTAAGCGGCGGCTCAAACTGCTACAGAGAACCAATAACAGACAACATCAGACTCATCTACCACATCCAAGACAACACAATCTGGCTACTAACAATTGGGAGTCACGAAAAATCTTACAATGAATTTAAAAAAAGACTGCACTCACTAAGAGTGAAATACGGGCTGGACAAATAAAATGATAGACGAAGACACAATCCTTACAGAGGAAGACTATAAAGCCCTGCAAGAATGTGAAAAGGAAGAGGCAGAAGGAAAGCTGATACCTCTTGAGCAAGCCAAAAAGAAGCTCGGATTATTGCCGAAGAAGTAGAAGCGTAAAACTTGATTGAATCTGTGAGATTATTAAGTCATTCTAGGTAAGTTAATTTTTTCTCGTAATAGTGAAAGGCTGTATTTGCAATCAAGGAATCTGATTTATAATTGCTATAAATTGATGGATGTGTTGGGAGATACTCCCAGAATTTAAAACCAACTTCCAATTTTCTATGCCTATTTTCGATAAGAAGAATGTGTAAATAGTTGCTAAATAAGAAGTTATGAAATAAACACAAATTTTTAAACTCGTGGTCAACTGTATCTTTCAGATATTCTAATTCAGCTGCTTTTATAATTTTCCATTTTTTAAAAGTATCTTTGACGTAATCCAACTTGTTTTCACTATCAACATATACAATGTTTATGCTACATAAATTTTCAATTAGCCTCATGGAGATACTAGCCAATAATCTCTTAAAATTTAAGTTGTTTCTATTATCTTTTTTTACTAATTGACGTCCATTTCTTATTTGATTAATCTCAAGTTCCAATTTCTTATTATTATGATGAAAAAAGTTATCAAGAATATTTTTCCTGTGTTCAGGTTTTAAATCAGGCAAAAGATCCCAATATCTCTTAGCAATTTTTTCAGTTATTTGTTCTTTTTTCAATTCTTCAATTACACTCATCACAAAATATGCATCAATATTAATAAAATTCTCAAAAGCTGTTTCCCTGACATTTTCATTTTGATCCTTACTAAGAACCATCATAATCATTTTTGCAGACTCACTATGAACAAGATGTAATATTCTTGCTACGTTTATTCTTACATTTGAATGATCATCCTGGATCAGGTCCTGGAGTATTAGTAATATTTTTACATCTATGTCATCAAATTTCTTATCTCTTTTTTGTTCGCGCCTTTTTTCCTCGTAATACCCTAATAATATTGGAACAATTGATTTCAACTGTGAACAGTCAAAATCTAAAAGGGTCAGTATTAGATTTAAATCATCTATTAAAATATTGCATACCTTATCGAGACCCATTAAATAGCTTATGGCATATTTTTCTCTTAACGCTTCATCATTATTTAGCATATCAATAAAAATTTTAAGAGTTTCATTGCTATTTAATGAACCCAAGGTATTTGCCACCGCACACCTTACATTAGGAGCATCGTCGTTTGATAATCCTTTTAAGCTTTTTATAACCTTAGAGTCTAACTCAAGTATTTTAAAAAAAATGGCTGCATTAGCTCTAACATTAAAATTCTTACTTTTTGACATTGTATGAATAGTATCAAACGCTTTAAGATTATTAATTCTATTCACAGTTTTTAACACTTTCTCCATGAAAATATTATTTTCTTTGTTCAGCAATTTATATATATCACCTTGAATTTGTTTATCATCAAAGTTTCCCAAAGCGTCTAAAGCTTTTTCCCTTATCGTACTTTTGCTGTCAGATAAAAGTTGAATTAAAATTTCACAAGTATCTTCATTATCAATTTTACCTAAAGAATCAATAGCATTCATTCTAACTTCAATATCAGTATCATTGCTAAGTTTACGTAAAATTTCCATCGCATTATTGCCTAGATATCTCGCTTTAATAGAAACTTCTTTTTTTACATCTGTATTTTTGTGTTCAGCTAACATAGAAAGAATAGATAAGGCCAATTGTCTCTCTATAGCATTCAATGACGACGCTAGAGCTTTACTTATTTCTAAATTATTACTTCTTACCATTTTAAAAAAAATATCTGCTACCCTTCCATTATTAATACTTCCTAATATTTGAATTGCTCCTAAATTACCTTCTTTATTAACATAATTACTAAGTTTATTTATTACAAAATCACTGCCTATCTTCACCAACTTATCAGCAGATACAGATCCCATTATATTAAATAATTGCTCAATAATATCCTTAAATTCATCCCTATCCCCTCTATATTCTGCAATACATTCCCCAGCGAATAAAAGATCGTATTTGGCTATTTCATTTATTACTTTCTTGGCAAGCTCATCCTCTATAAGTCCAATCATTAAGAGTATTGCCTGGTCGAACTTCGTGTACTCTAGGATGTCGAAGATAAAGTTTACCTTACCCTTTTCCTTTTCTATGGACAACTCTCCGTTTTCAAGTCTTCGCTTTAATTCGACTGCAGTGAAATAGTCTTGGAAGAGTTGGTGCCAGAAAACACATTGATTTTTGTTTCTTTCTATTAATCCATGTTGAGTAATTGTTTTAAAAATGTCCTCAGCCTTATAGCCGCTACCCAAAAGGCTTGTTAGATATTCATTAAATTCATTGGATCTGCAAATTTTGAAAAAAGTATCTTTGGAGAAATGAATTTCATCCTCTTTTTTTAGAGTATGGTAAGCTACGGAGGGTATGATTCTTCCTAATAAATCTGCTTCTTCGATTCTGAGGGGTAAAATGGTTTCAAATTTATCTTCATGTTCTCTGAAGTGCCTTTGTATTATGTCACGCATTAGCTCTCCTTTTGTTCCTGGGAGCTTATCTAATGATTCATTGGCTCTTTTATAGAAATAGCAGATGTGGTCAAGGAAAAGGGGAACTTTTGAAATGCTATGGAGGTTTTTCTTGCTTATTTCATCTAGTAAATTATCTGGATTTTCAATTCCTGATTTACTGATGAATTTTTCTCTTTGTTTATCCTTTAATTTATTAAGTTCACAGTGATGTCCTTTGATGTTAGTTGGATATCTTTCCTTGCGTGATGTGATGATGAAGCGATTCTCTTGATTATTTTCTGAACTTACTAGTTTTTTGATATCATCTTCTATTCCTTCTCTCTTATCTCTAGTTTGGCTTATCTCATTGTAGCCATCTAATAGGAACAGGAAGTTTTTGGATATTTGAACTATTTCATAAATTTTGTCTGCTCCAAGACTCAATATGTCAGGGTGGGCATACTTGTTGATGCATTCCAATAGAGCTGTCTTAGGAGTATGAACTCGGAGATCAACATAAATTGGAGTTTCAATATTACCTTTAACTGAATACTCATATGCGATGTGCTTTAACGTAGTAGATTTCCCAATTCCCGGTTCGCCAATAATAATTAACCTCTTATGATTCTTTTCTTTGATAATCTCTTCAATACCCAAAGGATCATGCCTAGTAACGACCTCACCTTCTGAAAATTTCTTAACTTGTATATCTGAAACAAATGACGCACTAGAAGACTCTTCCTCACTTACAAGAGCAACTTGGGGAATGTATTTAGAGTTTAACTCGGAGAAGTTTTCGTTGCTTTCGTTGAACTTCCTAATGGCATCCCTGATTTTTTTAAACAGAATATTTTGCTCAAAGTTCTGAGGCCTGACTTCGAATACAAGCGTATAATTATCAATTCCATCTGGAACAATTATTTCTTTTAGTACATAAGCTAACTTGTCATTTCTAGAGTTATCACAGAAATTCTTAAGCTTAAAGTTGATCTTTTCTATTCTTTTTCTTTCGCTATATTTAGCTTTATGAGAATAATTTTTACTATACGCTTTCATATCATCAACGACAAAATCTTGAATATCTCTATAGTCAAGTGTGAAAATATTAGTTTCTTTTATTACGTCATATTCACTCTGATTGTAAACGTCACAGAACTTATAAAAAGCGCATCCAATTGTATACATTTGCCTATCAGGCCAATTACCGCCTCCTACAGTTTCTCTATAGTCATCCAAGTACCATTTAAGTAACTCTTTCAGACTGTCGTACAAATCCTTATTTTTTTCTTCACCAATTAGCTGGCAGATTTCATTTATTGATTCTTCAGCTTGCGGATTACTCATTCAAAACGTCCTTCCTTCATTGTCCCTCAAACCCCACTTTTGATGGACGGTTGACGGTATATATTAAGCAGAAAGAGCATGTTTTAATTTGCTTTATAGCCACAACTCGAAAACAACCTAATGAGTTGATCAGCAAATGGGGCTAAATCCAAAAAAGGGAAATAATCTGTTTTCATGGTGAATATTCTGTTATCAGCATTTTGGGGATTAATACATGAGTTGTTACGACTTACCTCATGGCCTAAATTCTTAACCGTGTACTCAAGAAGATCAAAAAAACCTTCTTTTGCTCCTTCTTCTGAAACGATGCCTACAATCTCTTCAAATTCAATCTCTTGTTGGCTTGAATCTTTGAGTAGCAACAGCTCATTAGCAAGGTCAAGAGTTTTTACGTTCTTATTCAAATCAAATATTCTTTTGAAATTTAAACCGTACCTTAATTCATATGAAAAGAAGTGTCCAAGCTTGTTTGGTTTGTATGTTGTTCTATTTATACATACATATTCAGGAGCGTCATCATCCTCGAACCTTAGCTTAGGTGAAGTCAATGGAAATCCTTTCTCAGCCAATTGGTTTTCTAAGTAGGTTTCCAAGCTACTTGGTTCATAGGGGATTACGCAAGGTTGCTCGATTCTTATATATGCCATTTTTAACAAAGGTGCTCATGAAAGTCAAACCCACAACTCATGGAAACACTCATTACTTAAATACTTTTCCCTTTTTGGTGGTAACAGCGGATAAGGAATAGAGATTTCATTTTAAAAAAGAGGTTTAGGTAGAAGCTAAAAACATACAAAACTCAAATTAATGGAGGATGAAATGGAAACGATGAAAATACTGTGCAAGGTTTGCAAAGGAGAGACCCATCGCCACTGGCACTGCAAGCTCAAATGCCCAAGAAAGAATCTTATCGGGTGCCAAATTTATATGTGCTGTATGTGCGGAACAAAGGGGGATTTGGCAGTTGAAGATTTCCAAGAGTTGCCCTGCAAGGATTCCTGGCAGGAAGAAACACAAGCTTTAATCTAGCTCTACCAAAAAGAATATTTTACCTGCCGTCCGGGGGCAGGCCAAAAAAAACCAAAGAGAAAGGAGGTGAGAAGGCTTATGGGAAAGAGAACAACGTGTCAGCATTGCGGGGGGTCGGGATCGACAAAGCTAGGATGCTGTGCCAGAGCATGTGGGGCAAAGTCATCAGGCAGACGTGTTTCGGGGTGGGCTTCGCATAAATGCTGTGCCTGCAAGGGCCGCGGGAGTTTTGAGGAAACGCCTGTGTTTCTTCCACCAAGATAGTACCGTTTTCGCCCCGCCGGAAGTATTGGCGGGGCACTTTTTTATTATTCGGAGGATATGTCATGAGACTTACCTTAAGAGACGAAAAGATACTCGCTGAACTCTCACTCAATACTTACTCTCTTAACCAGATAGCAAGCACATTTTTCACATCGAGAAAAAAGGCCAGCGAGAGGATGAAAAAACTCTATGATGCAGGCCTTGTGAAAAGAATCCCACACCCATTCGCATCAAGTACCGGCAAGGCAGAATTTGTCTACTCGACTAAGCCAATCAAAGATGTGTACGCTGTACCGCACAGCCTAATGATAACCGACGTTAAGCTTTCATTTCTGCTCTCATTTCCCCCCTGCTTCAAATCTGAGTTCTACTACCCAAAACAATTAAACCCAAAAGCAGTCGATCTCTGCGGAGTAATCCCCGACGGCATCTCTATCATCGAGAATGTGGAATCCGGTAAAAGAATAGTCCACTTCGTGGAAGCTGACTGCGGAACAGAGATGCTCAAATCAAAACG
>Ga0224514_10000463_pt1 | contig 11723 bp, 8 predicted proteins | sample SF_May12_sed_USG_3_FD_169107 | JGI IMG/M metagenome (GOLD analysis project Ga0224514, IMG submission 169107) | Sediment microbial communities from San Francisco Bay, California, United States - SF_May12_sed_USGS_24 | ecosystem: Environmental > Aquatic > Marine > Sediment | place: USA: California...
TGTGCGTGACCGCCGTGGCCGCCTCCACGCCGGTGGCTATGCGTTTCTAACACTGTGGGACGAATTACCTGGCTACCGCCGCATCGCATGGTTGATAAGAACGCTCAGGCTGTCCGCGCCATTCGATCGCATTTACCGCCGCCTCAGCCGCGGCCGTTATCTGAAACGCTGCGAGGCCGGGGTCTGCTTCGTCGAGGGAAAAAACCCTTGAGTAAGGCGCGCCGCCGTCCCCGCTCGCCACGTATCAGGCTGCCTTGGCTGCCACCGCAACCGGCAACAGCAGCTTTGAAATACGTTTCGACAGCGAATAAATACGCTTGAGCGCATCGATGACTTCGTCCTCGAGGCGAAATGCCCTGATCAGATCCGGATCCGTCGGCGACACCCGCTCCGCCTGGTAATTCAGCGCGTCGTCTATCAACCCGTTTATCTCGCCCTTCATGTTGATCACGTTGTTTGCCCGGCCGGCGTCGAGTTCGGCAATCGCGGTTATCGCTTCCTCGACCGAATCGCAAACCCGCCGGTAAAGCGCATCTAGCGTGTGGCGGGTCGTTTCGCTGGCCTTGAGGTCGCTGGCGATCAAAGCCCGACCGACCGGAATAATCTCGGCCTCGACGACCTCACCGATGCGCTCTACTTCATCCGCACCTCGCATCAGGCGCAGGAATGCGTCCCTCTGCCCGTCAGTGAGCTCATGCCGCCGGACCTCACCGAGATAGTCGATAATGTGTGCGTGCAATAAGTCCACCTGGTCGCCGAGACGCTCGAGCACTTCGAGCTCTTCGTTGCTGCGATTGCGGATCGCGGGCCCTACCTGGTGCACCATCTGCATCGCGATCTCGCCGAGATGCTGGACCTCCATACGCGCCGCATTCAACGCGAGCGTCGGCGTATCGAGCAACGCCTCCTCGATGTACTTCGGTCGAATAATCTCTTTCATTGTCTCAGGTTGCTCGGGAACGATACGCTCCACCGCCTTCGCAAACCACCCGGCGAAGCCGATGAAAAGGACGGTATTGATCACATTGAAAGTGGTGTGGGCATTTGCAATCTGCCGCGGCACCTCGGCCGCCATCCGCGCGGCACCCTCGAGCTGCGGCGCCGCGGGCGAGATATCGACGACTATTCCGGCCAGCAGGCCGATAAACGGTATCCAGATCAACACACCGAGGACATTGAATAAGACATGCGCCGCCGCTGCCCGGCGCGCCGCGACCGGTTTGCCGATCGCCGCGAGCACCGCCGTCATGCAGGTACCAATATTGGCGCCGAGCGCAAGCGCAATACCCGCGGGAAGCGACAGGAGTCCTTCCGCAGCCATCACGATGGCAATACCGGTAGTGGCCGCGGATGACTGCACGAGCGCGGTAAAAGCTGCGCCCACCAGGATGCCCAGCACCGGGTTTTCCATTCTCGCCATCAGGTCGAGGAATGGCTGATAGCTGCGCAGCGGGTACATGCCCTCGCTCATGATGCCCATCCCGCCGAACAGCAGGCCGAGACCGAACAACATTTCCCCCGAATGCTTCATGCGATCGGTTTTGCCGAAAAAAATCATCGCAAACCCGATCGTTACCGGGATCAAAGCGTACTGGGTGACATTGAAGGCGACGATTTGTGCCGTCATGGTACTGCCGATATTCGCCCCCATGATCACGCCGATTGACTGCTGCAAGCTCATAATCCCGGCGGTAATAAAGCTCACGACGAGGACCGTGGTCACGGAGGATGAGTTGAGCACGGCGGTGACGATCGCACCGGTCAGCGCGCCGAGAAAACGATTCCGGGTCATGCCGCCGAGAAGTCCAGCCATGCGCTGACCGGCAACCGCTTTCAGCCCTTCGGACATCTGGTCGATTCCGAAGAGAAAAAGCGCCAATCCGCCAAACAGACTCATCAGCAGAGTGAACCAGTCGATTTCCGCGACTTCCCCGGTCTCGGCCCCAATTGCGGTTGCGGCCACCAGGCCAATGGCCAGAACCCAGAATGCGCGACCGGCCCTGAACCGCGAGAATCTCTTGGCGATATAACTCATTAAACGAACCCCTTACGTTTTCCGGCGGGTCTGCCCGACCCGGCAACGACCAGCCATTTACACTAATTGGCGAGCGCTCACCGGTCGTCATTGTAAACCCCGGAAGTCATATCCGGCGGCGGGATTCGACATTTCGCGAACATCGGGCACGCCGTGGCCGCGATGGTTCAGACTCGCGGCCCGTAGCCGCCAAGTCTCGATCACAGATCCCTGATGTTCCACGGCCCGCCCCGATCCGATGCATTTCGTTCAATATCGGCGGCACGCAATTTCCGTTCGCGGAGGCCATCGCATCGACCGGCATGGCGCAGAATTTCCGGGCAGAAAATCGAAATCGAGGTTAATTCAGCCTGGCTATCACGGGCAGGTTCGATGATATGATCGGCGCCTTTCCCGGATCACCGAATCAGGTATCAACTTTTGAAACGTCTAATTGCGCTATCTATTTTGTGTTCGAGCATTGCCGGATGTGGCAATCCGGCGGATGAACCGTCGAGCCAGGCCACCTTGCCCCCGGCCGCCGATGCCATTGACGGCGGCCTCGCCGCAATCAACCGGGAGAATCTCCAGGCCCATCTGAATTTTCTTGCTGACGACGCCCGCAAAGGCCGGATGAGCGGCGAACCGGGTTACGACCAGGCAGCTGAATATGTGGCCGCCCAATTCGAGGCGCTCGGACTGGAACCGGGAGGACGCGACGGCTGGTTTCAACCGGTGCCGTTACTGACACGGCGCATCGATATCGAAAGCGCGGCGGTCACGGTCCACGGCGATCTCGGCGATGGTAATCTCGAATGGAAAAAAGACTTCGTCATGGGCGGCGACCCGGTCCGCGACGAAACCAGCGTAAGAGCCGAAGTCGTCTACGCGGGCTTCGGCGTGCATGCGCCGGAACTTGGCTACTCGGACTACGATGATATCGATGTCAACGGCAAAATCGTCGCGATCTTTGGCGGCGCACCGGCCACCTTTCCGCACAACCAGCGTGCGTTTTATTCGTCGGGCCGGACCAAACGCGACGAGATGGTTGAGCGTGGCGCGGTCGGTTATATCTCGATGCGTTCGCGGACCGACCAGAAACGCTATGAGTGGGAGGTGGTAACGCTGAATGCCGGGGTCACTGCCGGCATGTCGTGGATCAATCTTTCCGGAAAGGCGGCGGATCACCATCCCGAACTCGAAGGAAGCGCGGCGATCAGTGAAATGGTCGCTCCGGACATCTTCGAACTCACGCCTATCAGTTTCGAAGAGGCGCTGGACGCGGCGGACTCGGGCAAACCCATGTCGACACCTCTCGGTATCGAGGTGACGCTGAGCCAGAAGAGCGATCACACCGAGGTCACCAGCCCCAATGTCATCGGAATTATCCGCGGCAGCGATCCCGAACTTGCCGACGAGTATGTGGTTTATTCCGCGCATCTCGATCATGTCGGCATCGGCACGCCGGTCAATGGCGACGATATCTACAACGGGTTTTACGATAACGCTGTCGGCGTGTCGTTGTTGATAGAGGCGGCACGGGCATTCGCGACCATGGACAAGCGGCCGCGGCGTTCGATACTGATCGTGGCGGTCACCGGTGAGGAACGCGGCCTGCTCGGCTCTGACTACTTCGCCCATTATCCGACGGTGCCGTCGAATTCCATCGTCGCCAATATCAATCTCGACATGCCGTTGCTGCTATACCCGTTGGCCGACGTCATCGCATTCGGCGCGCAGCACTCGTCAATGCAAGCGCCGATCGAGAAGGCAGTTGCGGCGGAGGGTTTCGCGCTGACGCCTGATCCGATACCGGAGGAGGTGCTGTTCATTCGCAGCGACCAGTACTCGTTCGTGCGCCAGGGCATTCCATCGGTGTTTCTGGTGCCCGGGTTCACTTCCACCGATCCCGGGATCGACGGTCAGGCACTGTTTCGCGACCATCTCGCCAAACACTATCACCGGCCAAGCGACGATCTTTCCCGCCCGTTCGACTGGGATTCAGCGCTCAGGTTTGCCCGCGCGAACGTGCGAATCGGCCAGGAGATCGCAGATGCCGCCGCTCGCCCGACCTGGAACGAGGGCGACTTTTTCGGCGACAAATTTGGCAAGCGCTAACCGCGGCCGATAATCCAGGATCGATGACGCGGCGCAAACACAGCATCACATTGATGGAAGTGCGGTCGAGCGATTGCTAGGTCGGCCTGCTCGAGGCTTATATTGACGACAATGGCGACCTCGTACTCGCGGGTTACGATCCCGGCGTATCGGTCAGGGAGGTTTGGGGCGACTCTGACTACGAGTATTGGCGGCGGGTCAAGGCGCAGCACGTGCCCGAGGTATTGATGCAGTTGCTGCAGGAGCGCTTTTCAGACGACACGGCATTTCGCCAGTGGCTTGAGACAAACGGCATCGAGGCCGAGTTTCGAAGCTGGATCTGATCGGCTGCCCGCCGGTCTGGCCGTACCCTGGCCCGTTGAAGCAACGTCTCCGCATATCACTGCTCGGGCCGCAAACTGGCAAACGACGCTAGTGGGCTCGGTTGGTTGGCGCCGATTGTACGGCACAGGGAAGGCACAAACGCACGACGAGTCCCGGATTCGCGTCTGCGAATTCGAGCAGCGCATCGTGGCGTTGCGCCACTGCTGCAACCAGGCTGAGACCCAGCCCGTTGCCCTTCTCGCCACGCGCGCCATCAATGCGGTAGAAACGCCGGGTCACCTTTTCCTTGTGTGCATCCGCAATCCCCGGCCCCGTGTCGCGAACTTCCACGCAACAGTCATCGCCATCGACGGCGACAGCCAGCGTTACCGAGCCACCCGGCGGCGTGTACTTGATGCCGTTATCGACCAGGTTGACCAGCGCCTGAAACAACAGGTCGCGGTCGCCCGCGACTGTTACCGGGACCACGTCCGCCTCCAGTGCGACGTTCTTCTCCTCGGCAACGGCCTGATACATGTCGACCACGTCGCCGGCAATCTGGTCGAGCGCGACGGAAGCCGATTTCGTCGGTCCATGTGATTCGATGCGTGCGATTCGCAACAGCGCATTGAATGTCTGCAAAAGCTGGTCTGACTCGGCGATGCACTCGGCCACACCTGCACCGTCCAGATCCTCGCCCGCGGCCGACTGCAGCATTTCCAACCGCGTGCGCAGACGGGTCAGCGGTGTGCGCAGATCATGCGCAATATTGTCCGTGACGTGACGCACGCCCTCCATCAACTCCTCGATTCGATCGAGCATCGCGTTGAGCTGCTCGCTCAATTTGTCGAATTCGTCACCGCTGCCGCGATCGGGTATGCGCCGCGAGAGATCGCCATTCATGATTTCGCGGCTGGTTTCGTTGATCGCCTCGATGCGGCGGTTGATGCGCCGGCTCATCAGCAATCCTCCGAGGAGACCCAGCGCTACGCTCAGACCGAGTCCCCAGATCAATCCGCGCCGGATCATTGCCTCGGTGCGAACGAGGTCGCGAATGTCGCGCCCCACCAGCAAATGCAAACCGTCACGTAACACGAATAACCGCGCACGCGCCGGAACCTCGCCGGCCTCGGTATCCTGGCGCGGGAAGTTCAGCCAGCCGTCGGCATCCGCGACCAGCGGTGGCCACTGATCGAGATTGCCGGCAAGCGGCTTGTAATCGGGTGTCGCAAAAAGGTAAATCGCCGAACCATCCGGGTCCGCCCGCATCCGTTCGCCGATGACCTGACCGAGACCGTTCAGGCCGCGCCGCCGGTACTGCTCGGCGAGGCCCATGATTTCGGTTTCAATCGTCTCGTCGGTCTGGCGCGCCATGAATCCGGCCGTCATCCAGTAGACCAGCCCCAGCAGCAAAACGACGGAGATGGCGAACAGCACCATGTACAGCGCCGCAAAACGGAACGTCGAGGTACGCCAGATCCTCGCCGGCATCGGTTTGCCGCCACCGCGCGGGCGCACTCCGCTCGCCTCAGCCGTCACCGAGCTTGTATCCGGCACCGCGAATGGTGTGCAGCAGCGGCCGCTGGAAACCCTTGTCTATTTTGGAGCGAAGGCGGCTGATATGAACGTCGATGACGTTCGTTTGCGGATCGAAATGGTAGTCCCAGACTCCCTCGAGCAACATCGTGCGGGTGACTACCTGACCGCGATGACGCATCAGGTATTCCAGCAACCGAAACTCTGTCGGTTTGATCTCCAGCAGCCTGCCACCGCGCCTGACCTCACGCTTCAGAAGATCGATTTCGAGATCGGCAATAGTCAGCGTGGTGGCATCGGTTGTTTCCGGGTGGGCCCGCCGTACCAGCGCTTCGAGGCGCGCCACCAGCTCGCTGAATGCGAACGGTTTGACGAGGTAGTCGTCGCCGCCAGCCTGCAGGCCGGCGACCCGGTCATCGACTTCGCCGAGCGCGCTCAGGATCAGCGCCGGAGTACGATTGTCGGAGGCGCGAAGCGTACGGATGATCGAAAGACCGTCCAGACCGGGCAGCATGCGATCGACGATCATGGCGTCGTAGGATTCGCTTGCGGCCATGAACAGTCCGTCCTTGCCATTCGCGGCATGGTCGCTGGTGTGTCCCGCCTCGCGCAGTCCCTTACCGATGTAGCTGGCGACGTCCTGATCGTCCTCGATAACTAACACTCGCATGACGGAACTCTAGCAGACGACCCGCGCGCCCGGGAAACATGAAAATTGTTTAACCCGTCCGCAATCCTCGGGCAAGACGGGGTTGGGTAGGGTGGTTTCCAAGCCGAACAGGCCACTGCACAGTAACAGGAGAACACTGAATGACGATTCGTCAATCGATCCCGACCCGGCGCCTGCCCGCTGTTGCACTTGTAGCCGCGATGGTGCTGGCTCCGATTGCCGGAACAATGAGCGCGCAAGCCGCAAACGAGCGGCCGCAGTTTGCCGACCTGATCGAGACGAACATTCCGGCAGTCGTCAACATCCGGACCGCCATGGCCGCCACTGCCGGCGGGCCGCGGATGCAGTCCCCGCACGGAAACATGCAGGGCACACCGTTCGACGAATTTTTCCGCCGCTTTTTCGAACAGGCACCACGGTCGCCCCATGGGTCGCAGGGTCCGGCGATCGGACAAGGCTCCGGATTCCTGGTTTCGGCTGAAGGTCATGTCGTGACCAATAATCACGTCATCGAGGACGCGGCCGAAATCAGCGTTATCACCAACGACGGGGAAACCTATGTAGCGAAGCTGGTCGGTACCGATCCGCGCACCGATCTCGCTCTGCTCAAAATCGATGCGGATGAACCTTTCCCCTACGTCGAATTCGGCGACTCCGACAAGGCGCGGACCGGTGACTGGATCGTCGCGATCGGTAATCCGTTCGGTCTCGGCGGTAGCGCCACCGCCGGCATCATTTCCGCGCGCGGTCGCGATCTTCAGGCCGGACCTTACGATGACTTTATCCAGATCGATGCGCCGATCAATCGCGGCAATTCCGGCGGTCCGGTATTCAACACCGATGGCGAGGTTATCGGCGTCAACACGATGATCTATTCACCGAACGGCGGCAACGTCGGCATCGGCTTTGCCATCCCCTCCGCTCAGGTGACCGATATCGTCGCCGACCTCCAGGCAAACGGTAGCGTCCAGCGCGGCTGGCTCGGCGTACAGATTCAGGGTCTGAACGAGGAAATCGCCGCAAGTCTCGGGCTCGAGGACAACAAGGGCGCACTGATCGTCGACGTCCAGGCTGACAGCCCTGCCGAGAAAGGCGAACTGAAGTCCGGCGACGTGGTACTCGACTTCGATGGCACCGACATCGAAACGGTCCGCGATCTGACCCGACTGGTCGCGAAAACGCAGGCTGACGACAGCGTGGAAATTGGTGTGTGGCGAGATGGCAAGCGACGCGAACTGGATGTGCGTATTGGCGCGCTCGAACCAGAACCTTCACAGGTAGCCAACGCGAGTCAGTCCAGCCACGGCAAGCTCGGGCTTGAATTATCGCCGCTGACCCCGGACGCACGGCGCCAGTTCCGCATCCCCGATGAAGTGGAAGGCGCGCTGGTTGTCAGGGTCGACCCGCAAGGCCCCGCCGCAAGCAAAGGCGTGCGGCCGGGCGACGTGATTTCGATGGTCGGCCAGCAGCCGGTTGCAACGCCGAAAGATGTGCGCAAGCAGCTCGACTCCGCGATCGATGCCGAGCGCGATCATGTACTGATGCGAATCGAACGCAATGGCGGCGCAAGATTCGTCGCGATGAAACTCGCCTAAACGGCAAAAGAATTGCGGGGACCCCGCGCGACCCCCCCTTGTCGCGTCCCGCAAAAGCATCGACCTCCCCCTCGATGCGGCATGGCCGGCTCCCAATCGGAGCCGGTTTTTTTTGCCCGGGCCAGCCAGCCGACGGCGATTAGGCCACTGTCAGAGCGTTGACACTGGGCCTGGATGCCTCGTCATCGCGGCAACTCTCTTTTTAATAACAATGGAATATAGCCTTGCAATTTCCAGCCGCGGGGCGAGGCATTTGCTGCATGGCGGATCTGCCCGAGAACGGCGCCTACCGGCGCGCCTGCACAGCCACGCCCGCAACCCGGTACTGGTCATTCGACCGATGTCGATGAATCCATGCCGGCCTCCCGCGGATCAAGAGAATGCCGCTGCGCGCTGTATCCGCCAGCACACTACCGCGTATTTCGCCTTCGCGCGATGCGCCCGGACCGGGTAATGATCGCCGTCCGGACAAGCGGCTGGAAGGAGTACAATTTGGATCAGAGCATGGGCCGGAAATGACTGCGGCACACCATTACTACCAAGGAGCAGTGATCATGTGCAGATGGATGGGATATATCGGCGAACCATTGCTCATGGAGGAGTTGATCGTCAAACCGGAACACTCGCTTATCGACCAGAGCCTTGCCTCGAAACAAGGTGCGGAGACGACCAACGGTGACGGTTTCGGGGTGGGCTGGTTCGGCGAGGAACCAGAACCGGGTATTTACAAATCGACAGAACCGGCCTGGAACGATCGTAATCTCGTCTCCCTCTCCAGGCACATTCGCTCACATCTTTTCCTGGCACATGTGCGCGCCACGACCGGCACGCCGATACAGCAAACAAACTGCCACCCGTTCACCAAGGACAGCTGGCTGTTCGTGCACAACGGCCTGATCAACGGTTTCGAAAAGGTCAAGCGCGATATCGCTTTCGAAATCGATCCGGGTCTTTTCTTCGGCATTGAGGGGACCACCGACTCCGAGCTGATGTTCAATCTCGCACTGACCTATGGACTGCGCGACGAACCGCTTGCCGCACTGGAACGCATGACCGGTTTCATTGAAGAGACCGGCCGCCGCAAAGGGGTTGATATGCCGATTCAGATGACGCTTGGCCTCAGCGATGGCAAGCGGCTGTGCGGAGTGCGTTATTCGAGTGAGCATCAGTCCAGGACTCTTTATCACAGCACCGACATGACGGCGCTGCAACATATCAACCCGGACCTCGACCGGTTTTCTCCCGACACCCGGGTCATCGTATCCGAGCCAATAGGAACAATGAGCGAGGCATGGATGAAGGTGCCCGAGTCTTCTGCCGTAATCGTCGAGGACGGCGCTATCGAGGTGAGACCGTTCGTGCCGCGCATGCCGAACTGAATGCGTCTGTCGCAGCACCGGGGCAACAAACGTCTTGAATCTGTAGGCCGCCTACTGCGACCCGAGAATATTCCACCCATGCCGGCGGTGTCTGCATCGGGGCAGATCCGACCGTTACGGCGCGCGAACGCCGGGCTGTTGGCGTGGCGTGAAAAAATTGCTGCCGTGCCAGGCAGCTTCCCACGCCGGGTTCTCGCGCACGGCCAGACGGTTGCGGGGGTTCACTGTTTCAGCAAACGCCGAAACAGGCCGTTGCGAGCCGGCCGGCCATGTGTCTGGCTCGTGCTCGAGCGTGCCATCTCCTCCAGCAGAATTCGCGACCGGGTCTCGGTGACCTGATTCTTGAGTTCGCCGAGGATCGCCGCCATTGCGAACTCTTCGCCCCGGTTTTCCTTGATCATCGACTGGCAGTAGAGCGCAAAGTAGGCGTTATAAACGTCAAGATAGTCCCGGTACCATTCCTTGTGATCGATGTCGCCCAGTTTCATGGCCAGAAATCGAGCACATAACCCGGACGCCTCCGCGCTTAAATAATCGTCATGCGCGACCAGAATGGCCTCGTTGTAATCGCGGGTCGTGCCGAACGCAGCCAGCAGCATTTTCCTGTCGCCACGGTCTGGCTTGTGGCGCTGAAAGAAAGCGAAAAGCGCGGCCTTCGGCACCTGGTTGAGTGTCACTTCCCTGAGCGCAATCATCTGCTGCATCGTGGTGCGAGCTTTAGACGGTGCCCGCATCGCCTGCTGGTGACACTGGCGCCACCTGCGATACCGGCCCGGGCTGTGCAAAACCGCCTGGGCGATATCTTTCTGGGATGCCGAACCGGATTCCGCCGCGTGCTCCAGTAACGAACATGACTCATCCATGAGCTGGCTATGGCTCAAAATCCAGGTGTAAATACGTGAAGTAACTCGCGACATTCCCTCGCCGGATGAGTAACAGATTGGTGGGGCAAACTATCGCCGCTAACCAGCGGCGCCGGAAACTTATGTTAACCATGCACGGTTACGACGCAAGCGGAAACTCGAATTTCCGGCGTAAGTATTTGTAAATTCGTGGCGATGCGCGATGGCGCTGCGCCTAAAAGAACCGCGTTGCGCGCGACGGCCGCTGTAGACCCCAAATTGCACGAATATGGCGCCTCTCAATGCACGATCTGTGGGATTTGCGGCCATCAATCGAAACAAAAATCACTATCGCGGACAATAGTCCCTGATAGTGATCCAGCCAAACCGTATTGGTCAATTTTTCCGGTTTCGGCGCACCATCAAATGGCAGAAACCGTGTAATGGCGCAGAGCTCCAATGCCGGAACCCTGATCAGGGTGAGTACTGTGACGAGATGTTTGCGGATTGGGCGTGGCGGCACCCCGAAGCGGGTTTGTCATCGCTGGTCATCGTCAGATGAATATTCGACCGAAACTGCTGCAGAATGAGTCTGGCGCCACCGCTGGGCAACCCCATTCTAAAGCAAAATCCGACTACCGCTCCTGGCTCTCCTGCGACTCCATGTCCGCCTGCCGCTGCCGGGCCCTCACGGTATATGGCTGCAAATAGTCCTCCATCGACATGTTGTCGATGCGTCTGTTGAACACAGCCTCACAATACTCATCATTGAGTTTGTGCTCGAAAAACTTTACCCCGCCCTGCGATTTCTCCTGGCTCACGCTACCGCTCTCGACCGAAGCCTTCAATTCAGTCATCGCCGTTGCCATGCTTGGCTTGATTTTGGGCAGGGCCCTGTTATCGGCATCGTAGTCAAACCACGCCATGAGTCGCTGTCGATTTTCCTCAAAGTCATCACGATCCGCTCCCGAGTCGGTCAGGTGTTTCCAGTAAAACTGAATAGCACCGATCAGCGCCTTCTCGATCCGGTCCGCGTTCCGCGCCATGTAGGATTTCGCAACGCTGGAGTCCTCGCCTGCCGAGGCACCGACCGTGAGCTTCAGATACTGGATAGCAGTCCAGCAGTCGACGAATTCGTGAGCAATCCTGATATCCCGAATCGGCCGCTCATCCTCTGCTTGCGCCGACCCTACTGCGAAAGTCAGGAGAAAGATCAGGAGAATAAGTTTTGTTGTCATCAGGTATTAGTGCCCCCGGCGTTTTCGC
>Ga0224514_10000464_pt1 | contig 11658 bp, 9 predicted proteins | sample SF_May12_sed_USG_3_FD_169107 | JGI IMG/M metagenome (GOLD analysis project Ga0224514, IMG submission 169107) | Sediment microbial communities from San Francisco Bay, California, United States - SF_May12_sed_USGS_24 | ecosystem: Environmental > Aquatic > Marine > Sediment | place: USA: California...
AGCCCACTGTGACATCAGCCTGTCTTTCAACATGGGCGGCTAACATTGCACCATAATCCATCTTGTAAATATGATCGCCGGCCAGTATCAAAACATATTCAGGCCTGTGATTACGAATAATATCAAGGTTCTGATAAATGGCATCTGCAGTCCCCGCATACCACGACGTTTCAATTCGCTGCTGTGCAGGCAATAATTCAACAAACTCCCCGAATTCAGCACGCAGGTGTCCCCAACCTCTTTGAATATGCGTAATCAGGGAATGCGCCTTGTATTGAGTCAACACGCCGATACGGCGAATCCCTGAATTGATACAGTTGGATAATGGAAAGTCGATAATGCGAAACTTCCCACCAAATGCCACCGCTGGCTTGGCGCGCCATCGAGTGAGATCCTTAAGACGGGAGCCCCGGCCACCCGCCATAATGAGGGCCAGGGTATCGCGGGTAATACGACTGACAAAACGCGGTGAATCGTGAGGGCTCATCTTTGTAACCTGGTTAAATTATACATCTCAGAGTTAATTATAACGCAGCAAGAAATACGCCAGCATTATAACTGCTCCGAATGAATTTCATACGGAAGCCACCGTGAAAATCTGAGACAAAATTCAGTACCTGAATGCACTGTCTCTGATCCATTCTAGTTTCCCATGCACCCGATCTGTGCAACATAGCAAGGTCATTCAGACTTTTTCAAGTCAAACTTGACCAATATCAGACAGATATGACATTTGGATGAAAGGTAATACTCCCATTTCTTATATTATAAGCGTTAAACTATGTCCCATGTCAGATGGACAGCATACTTCTTGCTTATATTGTTAATAATTTAGCGCCAATCAGTAATAAAATACATGACACACATCAATCAAGCATTACAACGTATCCTGGATGCCCGCCACCACGATCCCTTTGAGGTACTGGGCCTCCATACCGTTGGTAAGCAACAGACCATTCGAGTATTCCGTCCCCATTGCCGTGAGATGCGCCTGGGCAAGAACGGACCGGAGTTACAACGTATCGGTGACACCGATCTGTTTGAATGGACAGGCAGCGACGAAAAACTGCCTCGTAATTATCGTTTCTACTGGATCGACAGTGACGGTAATAACCACAGCACTTATGATCCCTACAGTTTTGGCCCACAGATCCCCGATTATGATCTGTACCTGTTCGGTGAAGGCCGCCATTGGCATATCCATCGGGTGCTCGGGGCCAATGCGCATAAGGTTGATGGAATTAAGGGTGTACTGTTTGGTGTGTGGGCCCCGAATGCCGAGCGTGTGAGCATCATTGGTGATTTTAATAACTGGGATGGGCGCGTTCACTCCATGCGGAACCGTGGTGAGAGCGGGGTCTGGGAATTATTCATCCCGGAATTAACCGCCGGGGGCTGTTATAAGTTTGAGGTCCGCAACCGGGAAACCGGCGCCATCATGGGAAAAGCCGACCCATATGGTAAGGAATTTGAACTGCGACCTAAAACAGCGGCAGTAGTCCGTACCCATGAAGCATATAAATGGCAAGACGCTGACTGGTTAAATCAACGGCGCGAAAAAAACTGGTTGCACTCCCCCAGCACCATCTATGAAGTGCATTTGGGTTCCTGGCAGCGGGATGATTCTGGACACTTTCTGAACTATCGGGAACTCGCCCATCGCCTGGTGGAATATGCCGTACACATGGGCTTTACATGTATCGAGTTACTACCCATCACTGAACATCCGCTGGATGCCTCCTGGGGCTATCAGACCACAGGTTATTTTGCGCCCACCAGCCGTTTCGGCAGTCCGGATGATTTCCGTTACTTTGTAGATCATTGTCACCGGCATAACATTGGCGTATTGCTCGACTGGGTGCCGGCCCACTTTCCACGAGATGAACATGCACTGGCACGCTTCGATGGCACGACCTTGTATGAGCATGAAGATCCGCGTCGGGGCGAACACCGTGATTGGGGTACACTGATTTATAACTTCGGCCGTAACGAGGTAAAAAACTTTCTCCTGGCCAGCGCCCTGTTCTGGCTGGAAGAATTCCATCTCGATGGGCTGCGTGTAGATGCCGTTGCCTCCATGCTATACCTTGACTATTCCCGCGATCCCCACGACTGGCTGCCTAACATACACGGCGGCAACGAAAACCTGGAAGCCATCGAGTTCCTGCGCGAGTTGAACTCTGTTACCCATGCCGAGCACCCGGGTACCGTGGTCATTGCCGAGGAATCTACCGCCTGGCCGCAAGTTACCCGCCCGGTGAATCTGGGTGGCCTGGGCTTTTCCATGAAATGGAACATGGGCTGGATGCATGACTCGCTGCAATATATCAGTAAGGACCCCATTCATCGCCATTATCACCATGACCAGCTTACCTTTGGCTTGCTATACCTGTTCAGCGAAAATTTTGTATTGCCTTTTTCCCATGACGAGGTCGTGCATGGTAAGGGCTCCATGCTGAGCAAGATGCCGGGGGACGAATGGCAACGTTTCGCCAACCTGCGCCTGCTGTACACATACATGTATACCTATCCCGGTAAAAAATTATTGTTCATGGGCTGTGAATTCGGCCAGGGGACTGAGTGGAACTTTGATCAGGCATTAGACTGGTATACGCTCGATTACCCCTTGCATCGAGGTCTGCTGAATCTGGTACGGGATTTGAATCATCTGTATCGCGATACGGCGGCACTGCATCGGTTCGAATTTGAATCTCAGGGTTTTGAATGGATCGACTGCCATGATTCAGATCAATCCATATTAAGCTACCTGCGCCGGGCCGGTGACGAAGTCTGTATCGTGATACTGAATTTCACTCCGGTTCCTCGTTATGATTATCGCATCGGGGTCCCCTATGCCGGTGCTTACACGGAAGGACTGAATTCTGACTCCGATTATTACAGCGGTAGCAACGTGGGTAACGGGGGATATCTGGAAGCGGAGGAAATTTCCTGGATGGGCCGACCCTATTCCATACGCCTGACCGTGCCACCCCTGGCAGGGGTTGTATTAAGACCGGTGCCCCCTACCGATTAATGCTAAGATTCTTTCTGGTTGCTTGACGCTCAGGCCAGAATGACCGCCCGGTAAGGGATAAAATCCGAGCCTCTGTATATCTATGTCCGAACCGACGTCCAATCGAATATTGTTCGCGGCCAGCGAGGCCTTTCCCCTGATAAAAACCGGGGGGTTGGGTGACGTGGCCGGCAGCCTGCCGCGTGCCCTGCTGGGGCTGAAACAGGACGTTCGACTCATCCTGCCGGCTTATGTTGATGTCCTGGCGCGAGTCGGTCGGTTGAAAACTGTGGCTGAATTTACCCTTCGCCACTACCCTGTGCGTCTGTTAGCCGGCAACTTACCCGGCACCCGGGTACCGGTTTGGCTGATCGACTGCCCGGAACTGTATGATCGACAGGGTAATCCCTATCTCGGGCCCGATGGTAAACCCTGGCCCGACAATGCCTGGCGCTACACCATCTTTGCGGAAGCAGTGGTCCAGGTGGCTAGCAATCAGCTTGGACTCGACTGGCAACCCGATGTCGTCCACTGTAATGACTGGCAAACCGGTCTGATCCCTGCCCTGCTTTCTCAGCAGGCACAGCGACCCGCGACCGTGTTTACAATTCACAATCTGGCTTATCAGGGTACCTTCCCCCACCAGACATTTCTGGACCTCGGTCTATCCCCCGAACTCTGGCACCTTGATGCATTGGAATATCATGGCCAGTTATCTTTTATAAAAGGCGGCCTGGTCTTTGCTGACCGGATCAATACGGTTAGCCCATCCTATGCACGTGAGATCCAGACGCCTGAATTTGGCTCTGGCCTGGATGGCTTGTTGCGTCATCGCCAGGCCGCACTGAGCGGCATACTTAACGGCATCGACACCAAGGAATGGAATCCCGGCACTGACTCTTTCCTGGCCGAAACCTATAACCGTCGCAGCTTCGCGAATAAGGCCGTGAATAAATCGGCCTTGCAACAAAATCTGGGTTTACAGCCTGATGCTAATACCCTGTTAATCGGCTTTGTTGGCCGCCTGGTTGAGCAAAAAGGTGTGGATATTCTGCTGGATGGCATGAAGGAGATATTATCGCTACCGGTCCAGCTGGCCATGCTGGGCAGTGGTGAAGCCCAATTTGAAAAAGCCATGTTGGAGGTTGCCAAGCTGCATGCGGGGCGTGTCACCGTCAAAATCGGTTATAGCGAGAGTCTGGCACACCAGATCGAGGCGGGCGCCGATGTTTTTCTCATGCCTTCCCGCTTTGAACCCTGTGGTCTCAATCAAATGTACAGTATGCGCTATGGCACTCCCCCCGTGGTACGCCACGTGGGCGGACTGGCTGATACTGTGATTGACGCGAGTGAAGCCAATTTGTCCGCCAAAACCGCCACCGGCTTTGTCTTTAGCGGGGAGCGTGGTACTGATCTCTATAAAGCTTTAGCCCGTGCCTGTGATCTCTATGATGACAAGCGCAAGTGGAAATCCATTCAGTTGACCGGCATGGGGCATGACTTCTCCTGGCAAAACAGTGCCCAGGAATATTTGAAACTTTATAACGCCGCTATACGGGAAAATCCCGCAGTCTGAAAATCAGGAAGAAAGACCTTTCTTGTCCGCCGCGAGACAATCATCGCGCCAGAGGCAGCCTTGCTGTTCACACTCACTGCTCATGGCAGTCGCAAAGCAGACATAGTTACCTTCGCTCTCCTGAATTGTCCGCACCAGTATAATCTTGCTCATCCTGCCCGGCTTGATGCCATTATCCCGGGCGATATCTCGAATCTCCTGCATGACCATATGTGTCCCTCTTCAAGTTTGTTAAATGCGATAACCTTGTTTAGCAAATGCCGAGCCAGTTTGCGTTATCCCATAGCAAACATTTGATTTATATAAAGATATAACAACTAAGCGAATTGCAGAAAGTCAACGCCAACTAAAATTCGGGACAACATCGCACCAAATCAGCGCAGCCTTTCCAGGCTGATGTGTCATTTTCAGGCACATAGCCCTGCATCGCTTGCTATTTCATCTATGGGCCGTCTTATATGCCATTAATATGAATCTTCGATGACACTGGTTTTATGAAATGTGATTTAGCTTAATCTCGCGAGATTTGTTAGGTTGAGGTATTAGCCAATTCTGAAGCGACCTGCACGGCACCCAATAAGCCACTACGGGTATTCAACACGACCCTGACTGGCATCGAGCGCAGTAATTCGCTCATGGGTGGTTTATCAGAAAACTTCTCAATAAAATCACCACGTTTCAAAACCGACAGAATTTTCGGCGCGATGCCGCCAGCGATAAACACGCCACCGGTAGCCAAACTGGTCAATGCCAGGTTGCCGGCCTGGGCACCAAAAATTTCAACGAACATATCCAGCGTCTTTACTGCCAGGGGATCACGCCCCAGCAAGGCTGTGCTACTGATTGAAGCGGCAGTCCGCCGTGCCGAGCTGGGATCAAGGCCATTTTGGGTACAAATAAACTCGTAAATGCGTTCCAGCCCAGGGCCTGATAACAACATTTCCACACTGACTCGAGCATTCTGCTCTTGCAGATAATCCAGTAACGCTTGTTGCTCTGTCGTGCGTGGTGCGAAATCGACATGTCCGCCTTCACCAGGAAGAACCTGCCAACGTTCGCCACAGCGTGTCACGATGGCAACACCGAGTCCGGTACCAGCACCAATCAGCGCCCGGGTGCCCACGCTATCAGGTGACCCCGCCTGAAGTTCATAAAAGTCATCCGGCTGCAATATGGCCAAGGCATAGCCGATGGCTTCAAAATCATTAATGATCCGTACCTGCGGTATAGCAAAGTCTTCGCGTATCCGGCTTTCGTGCACTTGCCACGGCAAGTTGGTAACCCGCGCTTTACCATCACGCACGGGACCAGCAATGGCCAAACAGGCCGTTTGCAGATCAACCGGTGAATTTGCCTTTATAAAATGTTCTAGAATTGAATTCAGATCAGGGTAATCCTGGCTGGAATAATCTTTCTCATCGAGGGTTTCAACTCCATGGACCAACCGAAGACGGGTTGATGTCCCTCCGATATCAGCTGCCAGAATTGGCATAGTTCTTTACCTGTTGAGATGAATATTGCAGTTTACCCTACTCATTCTGCGGCAGGGCAATAGCAGCAACAACCATTATTAAAAAAATCACGGATCATTAACTAACCATTATTGATTATCCGAAAAGCACTGCGTTTACTAATGTTCCCGGGTGGCGTGAAATTCGATCTCCGGCCAGCGTTCCATAGTCAGTTCCAGGTTCACCCTTGTTGGTGCAATATAAGTGAGGCTGCCGGCTGAATCCAATGCCAGATTTTCACTCGCTTTCTTGCGGAATTCATCCAGCTTGCGTTCATCCTCGCAGGTAACCCAGCGGGCAGTCTGAACATTGACGTTTTCAAATCCACAATCGACACCATATTCATTTTTAAGGCGAAACGCCACAACGTCAAACTGCAGTACCCCGACTGCGCCGACGATCAGATCATTATTGTTAAGTGGCTTGAAGACCTGAGATGCGCCTTCTTCACTCAGTTGATCCAGTCCTTTTTGCAGCGCCTTCATTTTCATGGGGTCCTTGAGCCGCACCCGGCGAAATAATTCCGGGGCGAAATTGGGAATACCGGAAAACTTAAGCGACTCTCCCTGGGTAAATGTATCACCGATCTGAATCGTGCCATGATTGTGCAACCCGATAATGTCACCAGGATAAGCATTTTCCACATGTTCCCGCTCGCTGGCCATAAAGGTAATGGCATTGGCGACCTTGATGTCTTTACCAATACGTACCTGCCGCATTTTCATGCCTTTCTCATACGTACCGGAACAAACGCGCAAAAATGCGATGCGATCACGGTGCTGTGGATCCATATTCGCCTGGATCTTGAAGACAAAGCCACTGAAGGCTTCCTCTTCAGGTTGCACTTCACGTTCATGTGTCTGACGTGACTGGGGCCCGGGTGCGGCATTGACAAAATAATCCAGTAATTCTTCGATGCCGAAGTTGTTAATGGCCGAGCCAAAAAATACCGGGCTCAGCTTTCCTTCGAGAAAAGCCTGCTTGTCGAATTCATGACTGGCGCCCCGCACCAGTTCGATCTCATCCCGCAATTCCTGCGCGACTGAACCAAGTGCCTCATCCAGTTGTGGATTATGCAAACCCTCAATGATGTCGCCTTGCTGGATACGCCCGCCATGGGTCGGGCTGAACAAATGCACCGTATCATTGTAAATATGAAATACCCCCTGGAACCGTTTGCCCATGCCAATCGGCCAGGTAATGGGGGCACACTGGATATTCAATACCTCTTCGACTTCATCCAGTAATTCAATCGGGTCGCGACCTTCTCGATCCAGTTTGTTAATGAAGGTCAAAATAGGTGTGGTACGCAAGCGACATACTTCCATCAGCTTGATGGTGCGCGCTTCCACACCTTTGGCACTGTCGATCACCATCAATGCCGAGTCAACAGCGGTCAGGGTACGATAGGTATCTTCAGAGAAATCTTCATGCCCCGGAGTATCCAGCAGGTTAATGATGCGCCCCTGGTAGGGAAACTGCATCACAGCGGAGGTCACCGAGATGCCACGTTGTTTTTCCAGCTCCATCCAGTCAGACGTGGCATGACGATCTGCCTTACGGCCCTTGACCGTCCCTGCTTGCTGAATGGCGCGACCATACAACAAGAGTTTTTCGGTCAGGGTGGTTTTACCCGCGTCCGGGTGGGAAATAATGGCAAAGGTACGACGACGCTGGGTTTCTTCTAGAAAACTGGGCATAAATAACAACTCATTAAAACAAAGCGGACAATTCTACACGAACCTGGCGAGACATAATAATTACCAGGAATTTTATCCAATTCTACAGGTTAACACCGAGCCATTCCGCCCATTCCGCGAACACCGTGGCATTACACCCTGCCACAATCGAACGGGTCTGCAACTGATTAACAAAAACCGGTTCGCCCTGCAGGGTCACGGCTTGACCACCCGCTTCTGTCAGAATCAATTGCCCCGCTGCATAATCCCATAAATGCTGAGAACCATGCAGATAGACTTGAACACGACCGGCGGCAAGCCAGCACCAGTCCAGGGCACCGGAACCGATACTCCGTTGGGAAGGATAAGGCGCTGATGTCACCAGCCTCTGAGCCAATTCTACTGGTAAGCGTTTGAAATCGATCAGGGCCAGAGCCGATGCCAGTGAGGTGTCGGCCTGGGTTGCTAGTGACTCACCATTTAACCAGGCACCTTTACCCAATGCGGCAGTAAAACTCTCGTGCCGCAGTGGATCATAAACCAGGCCCAGCTCCACCTTACCATGGCGAATCAGTGCCAGCGATATAGCGAATACGGGAAAACCGCATGCAAAATTACGGGTGCCATCGAGCGGATCCAGACACCAGACCCCTTGCCCGGCATTTTCAAGCATGGCCTGCTGCACTTCTGCCGACAATTCTTCACCCAACACGGGGATGTCAGGGTTAATCTCAGCAAGCGCCGTCGTCAAGCGTTGCTGTAACGACAAGTCTGCTTCCGTCAACAGGCTACCATCTGCTTTCCGGTCAGCGGAAACTTGATGCAATCGAGGTAATAATTCCGTTTCGGCAGCATCGACCAGCAATGCTTCGAGAGTCTGCAATTCAGGTAATGACATAGAAATAAATTAAGCAGACAGTAAGCTGCGCGCCATGATCAGCGCATCCTCACGTCCATCGGCAGAAGGATAATAATCTGGACGAAAACCAACCTCGTTAAACTGTAGTTGGTGATAAAGTCGAATGGCGGATTCATTAGAAGGTCGTACTTCCAACAATATGGTCTCGGCACCACCCTGGCTGGCGAGTTCAAGCATATATTCCATCATCATACGACCAAGCCCTTGCCGCTGCGAATCAGGCCGCACACACAAGGTTAAGACATGAGCCTCGGCAACACCCACCGAAAGCACGCTATAAGCCTTGATCACGTCATCCTGTTCCAGGACGTGACATAGATAACCTACCCGCATGCAATCCTGAAAAATACCTCGCGTCCAGGGATAATCATAAATATCAGTCTCAATCGCCATGACCTCATCCAGGTCAGCTTCTGTCATGTTTCGTATTCTGCCTAACGACATTTCAATAACGGCACTCATAATCCGCTCTCCGCCGCTATTGCCTGCGCCACATGTTTTCTTGCGAATTGTAAATCCTGCCACGCTTTACGCTTTTCAGCCGGCGAACGCAAAAGGTAAGCCGGATGGTACGTTACGATTACCGGGCTTTGTGTTGTTTCCAATTGATGTGCCTGGCCGCGCAAGCGTGCCAGACTGGTGTTGCACTGCAATAAACGTTGTGCCGCTATTCGACCCAGGGCCAGGATTACTTTGGGCTGAATTAATTCAATCTGCCGTTGCAAGTAAGGACTACAACTTGCCGCCTCCTCCGGTTTGGGATCACGGTTGTTAGGGGGACGGCATTTCAAAATGTTGGCGATATAAACCTGCTCACGTTTCAAACCAATTGCTTTCAACATTTCATTCAGCAACTGACCGGCTCGACCAACGAACGGCTCACCCTGTCGGTCTTCATCGGCACCTGGTGCTTCACCAACTATCAACCAGTCGGCTTGCTGGTTACCCACTCCGAAAACTGCCTGGGTACGTGTTGCATGCAGTTCACATAGTTGGCAGCTTTCAACCTGCTGCTTCAGATCAGACCAATCCAGCGACTTAACAACTGATACATCATTAAGTGACAAAGAAAAATCTTCTACCTCCTCAGTCACTACTCTGGATATTGGGGAAGCTGTTTCTTCAACAACGGGGGCTGCAACCGTCGATATGGCATTACGCTGTACCCAGACATCGATGCCCATGGCTTTCAGGTAGGCTTGTTGTCGGGGATCACGATTCATAATTTGAGGTTGTTTCTATCTATCAACAGCAAATATTAATTAAGTGGCCGGACAGGAAGACACCGGTCCGGTCACAGATTGAATTATACATCGCCTGTTTGAGGATGGGCCCGCTCTTCAGGCACCAGAATCTTGTTCAACGCATTGATATAGGCCTTGGCGGAGGCAATCACAATATCAGTATCCGCGCCCTGGCCGTTGACAATTCGACCAGCTTTTTCAACCCGCACGGTCACTTCGCCCTGGGAGTCAGTCCCACTGGTGATATTGTTGACCGAGTACAACAGCAGATCCGTACCGCTGTTGACAACCTTGTTGATAGCCTTGAACGCAGCATCCACCGGTCCACCACCCTGCTCAACACTGACATATTCCTTGCCGTCCATTTCGAGGGTAATGGACGCCTCGGGTTTTTCTCCCGTTTCGGAACAGACTTTTAACGCGACCAGGCGCACACGTTCATTTTCCGCATCAAAGCTGGCTTCGGTCACCAAGGCCTGCAAGTCATCGTCGTAGATTTCGTGTTTCTTGTCAGCCAGTTCCTTGAAGCGGGCAAAGGTATCATTCAATTCCGCCTCTGACTTGAATTCAACACCCAGTTCCTGCAACCGGGTACGAAAAGCATTGCGGCCCGAATGTTTGCCCAGGACCATGCGATTGGCGGTTAAACCCACTTCTTCGGCGCGCATAATCTCATAGGTCTCACGGCTCTTGAGTACGCCATCCTGGTGAATCCCTGATTCATGTGCAAAGGCATTCGCCCCGACGATCGCTTTATTCGGCTGCACCGCAAAACCGGTAATACTCGAAACCAGGCGTGAGCAATTCATAATTTGAGTGGTATCAATCTGGTCAACACCACACGCGAAAATATCCTGGCGTGTCTTGACCGCCATCACGACCTCTTCGAGTGAGGCATTGCCCGCTCGTTCACCCAGACCATTGATGGTGCACTCCACCTGGCGGGCCCCATTGAGTACCGCTGACAAGGAGTTGGCCGTGGCCAAACCCAAATCGTTATGACAATGCACTGAAAACACGGCCTTGTCCGAATTGGGTACCCGCTCACGTAAGCGACGAATCAGGTTACCGAACTGGTCCGGTACGTTATAACCCACCGTGTCGGGAATATTTACCGTCCCGGCACCGGCATCAATCACGGCTTCCAGCACCCGACACAAAAAATCCAGCTCGGAGCGGCCGGCATCCTCCGGGGAGAACTCGACATTGTCGGTGTACTGACGGGCTTTCTTAACCGCTTTTACCGCCTGTTCCACCACCTGATCCGGCTCCATGCGGAGTTTCTCCTTCATATGAATGGGTGAAGTTGCGATAAAGGTATGGATACGACCGGAATTGGCATACTTGAGAGCTTCACCCGCGCGTTCAATATCCTTGTCCAGCGCACGTGCCAGGCCACACACTGTACTGTCCTTGATGGTCTCCGCTACGGCTTTGACGGCTTCGAAATCACCCCGGCTGGCAATAGGAAATCCGGCCTCGATCACATCCACATGCATGCGTTCCAGTGCTTTGGCAATACGCACTTTTTCGTCCAGGGTCATGGACGCACCGGGACTCTGCTCCCCGTCACGCAAGGTGGTATCAAAAATAATTAAATTGTCGGACATGCTATTTTCTCCACTCGGCGCCATTATGACATGGCACACCTGAAAATCTCATTACCTGGCTCACTAAAGTCAGGATTATACAGTTCTGGATTGTAGTGTGCCTGTA
>Ga0224514_10000465_pt1 | contig 11653 bp, 7 predicted proteins | sample SF_May12_sed_USG_3_FD_169107 | JGI IMG/M metagenome (GOLD analysis project Ga0224514, IMG submission 169107) | Sediment microbial communities from San Francisco Bay, California, United States - SF_May12_sed_USGS_24 | ecosystem: Environmental > Aquatic > Marine > Sediment | place: USA: California...
GGGCCGGGCAGAACCACCTAGACCGGTGGATTGAAGCATGTAGACCGGCTGATCTTGTCCCAGGCGCTGGGAAAGATGACGGAAGCGGATGGGATTGCCGCCCTTGCCGGGGAAGCAGAACAGCGGCGGTTTCTCACCTTTCGGCTGCACGGCTACAAGGGGAGACCATTCATCCTGCGCATGCCGGCGGGCAAGGATGGCGGCTTGTTCTTTCACATTGGCAGCCTGATACAGAATCGAAAGCGGCAGTTTCCGGTCGAATTGCCTCTCGATCTCGATGAAAAGTTGGGCCGCCAGGAGGGAATCACCGCCGAGGTCGAAGAAATTATCTTCGATACCCACCGGTTTGACCCGCAGGACGCGCTCCCAGACATCTCCCAGCTGCTTTTCCAGCTTGCCGGTCGGCGGGGAGTAGGGATTGCCCAGATTGGGGCGGTCCGGGGCCGGGGCAGGCAAGGCGGTCAGATCGATCTTTCCGGTTGTGGTGCGCGGCAGGTTCTCCAGAATCACAAAGCGAGAGGGGATCATGAATTCGGCGAATTTATTCTTCATGCTGTCGCGCAGTGCGGTCACCGATGGGGCCGGTTGGGTTTGGGGGACGATGTATACGATGAGGTACTTATCCCCGCCCTTTGGAGGTTCAAATGGCGCGACGACAACATCTTTCACCGCGCCCAAGGACTGCAGATGAGCTTCGATGGCGGCGACCTCGATCCGGTAACCGCGGATCTTCACCTGGAGATCCTTTCGTCCGAAATGTTCGAGCAGACCATCGGCCTGCATGCGGCCCAAATCGCCAGTGTAAAGCAGGCGTTTTTCACCACCACGCGGGTCGGGTTTGAATGTTTGCGCGGTCAGGGTGGGATCACGCCAGTATTCTTTGGCCAAATAGGCGCTGCGCAGCACAATTTCGCCCACCTGACCAGGTTCCTGGGGCCGACCTTCGTCATCCATGATGATGATCTCCATACCGATGGCCGGATAGCCCACGGGAAGCCGCTCGCTCTCTATGAGAGTATCGGCGGTGAAGTGGAACTGGGTGATACGGCCGGCTTCGGTGGAGGCCAAATGGAATTTTACGACACAGCCGGGCGAGCAGCGGGCCATTAAACGCTTGACCTCGCGGGTGTAGACCGCTTGGGCGCCGAGAGCAATGCGCTGGATGTCGGGAAAAGCGAGATCTTCGGGGAGAGCATCATTGAACTGCGCCAGAATGGATGAGGGCGGTCGGAAATAGGTGATCTTCTCTGAGATCAACCATTCGGCTAACCCGGACAGCCCTTCGCGCTTGAGGTCGTACATATACAAACCTGCGCCGTGCATCAGGGCGCCGAAGATATCGTCGATGGAGGCAATGAAACTCATGGAGAACAAGTGCGTCAACCGGTCTTGGGTGGTGAAATATAGGGCGCGGTGATTGAGCTTGCGGTGGTCGGAAACCACGCCCTTGGGCGCGCCGGTCGATCCAGAGGTGTAGTGGATGACTGCCGACCGATTGGCGGGGATGGGCAACTCGAGGTTGTCCGTGGAAATGCCAGGATCGATGTCATCCAGGTTGAGGAGGGTATGCGCGCGGCCCACCATGCTGCGGGCTACTGTCAGGTGCTCAGAATCGGTGACGATAACCGCAGCCTGGCTGTCTTGCAGTGAGTAGCGCAGGCGTTCTTGGGTATAGGTGGGATCGAGGGGCACAAAAATCCTGCCGGTCTTGAGGATGCCAAGGAAAGCGATCAGGGAGTTTTGGTCGTGGCCGAAAAGGGAGACGACCGGGCGATCTTCCCCCTCCTCCATCGCCAGGATCGATCGGGCCAGCCGGTTTGCGCGGTGATTCAGTTCACGGTATGACAAAGAGTTATGATTGGAATGCACCGCGACGAGATCAGGGGTCTTTTCCACCTGGTCTTCGAGGCGCGCCGAGATCGGTCGATTGACCTGCTGCGAATCGAAGTTCTCCAACTCCTCAGGCAGGTGGCCCAAGCGCATTTGATCGGGTATATCTTTCTGATCAGTAGATTTCATTGAGGGAAACGGCGGGCTATGCCATCAACCCATGGGCTAGTTGATGATCCACCCCCACTGGCCAGAGGATGGTGACAGACGGGCCGGTGGGGGATGGGTAGTGAATCGGACTACTCTGCCGTACCGACGATATCGACGGCGTAATCGGTGAAGGCGGGATCATAGAACGTTTCTACCGGCACGATGGCATCAAGCATGCCGCGCTCGAAAAGGTATTCTTGAAAATCAAGAATACTTTGGGTGTTTATACGGGCGCCTTCGGCAAAGTTGGCCCAGCACGCTTGGTCCAATAAATCTTCATCCAGCCCGGTGAAGTTGACCATCAATTCCATATTGCGCTCGGTCTTGCCTTCAGCCAATTGGTTGACGGCTTTAAGATAGGCCACCATGAAGCGTTTTCCGAGGTCGGGGTCATCTTCGAGGATGGAGGGTCCGAACTCGATGATGGCAAAGGTGGCGCCGGGGATAATATCCTTGGCCGGTTTCCAGATCTCAGCACCGGCAAGCATTGCACGCGTGAGCCAGGGCTCCGAGCCTGAAGAAATGGCGATGGAACCATCGATGATTGAGGATAATTCGACCGGGGGCGGCAGGGGGATAAAATCGAAATCGTCCAGAGTCATACCGGCCTGCTCGGCCAACAGGGAGAACATATAGGCTTCCATGTTATTCTCATCTGCTTCGACCTTCATGCCGGCCCAATTGCTGGGATCGTCCAATATGCCGCTGGCCATTGTCTCTGCACTGACGGTGAGGGCATTGACCGAACAAGGTGAGTCGGGATCGACAAAGCCTTTGTCGGCGACATATTTGATGAGCTCACCCTGGTTCATAGCGTTGAGGGTATTGGGTGTCACAAATCCGCCGACGACATCGATATCGCCGTTGATGAGGCCGACGACGGCATCATCGCTGGGCATCTCGATGAACTCGACCTCGAGACCCTGCTCTTCGTAATACCCTTCTTCGAGGGCAAAGAATAAGGGCGCAAAGGACATAAACGGCCGGTAGCTGATGGTGATCTTGATGGGTTCATCGGGAAGGGGGAGTTCCTGTGCGCCGCCAGAGCAAGCGCCGAGAAGAGCGATAAGCCCAATTAGTATAAACACAGTTGATAACTGTATTCTTCGGGACATTATTTTCTCCTAAAGGATTGTTGTTTTTCCAGCTGAGAGATTATATCGCAATGATGTTCAGGTGGGGTTGCTGCTGCCAGAGACCAGCATGTGCTCCAGGAGCTCGGCCAGTTTCCCCACGCGGGGCTCAAAGAGGATGCTGCCGTGGTGGCCGGGGACTTCGTGTATCTCTAACTCATCAATCTTGACACTCCCCCAGCCCAAAGTGGGATCCGGGTGGATGCCCCAAGGCTGCTGCCGGGCGCGGAACAAAACCACTTTTCCCGGATAGGCAGACGGCTGATAGGCCCGGCTTGCGATCAAGTTGGCCTTCTCAACGGCAACCAGCACGCGGGGAATCTCTTTCCGCCGCCGATCCATCAAAAGTGCTCTTGGCAGGCTTACGAGCAAGCGTCCAGCCTCCTTAATGTAATGGGCAATGTAAGCGATCTTGCCACTCCAATCGGCGACGCGTAAATTGCCGACATGTTTGGCGACATACTGCATCCGGTCGAACAACCACTTCTTTGCACGCGTAGACTGAGGCAACCGCTGGGGATATCCCGGGCCGAAAGTATCGATCAGAGCTAACAGATCAACTTTCTGGCCGGCGGCGAGCAACTGCTGGGCGACCTCATACGCGACCTTGCCACCAAACGAGGAGCCGATCAAATTGTAGGGGCCTTGGGGCTGGACTTCCTGGACGGCAGACAGGAATTCGCGCCCGATAGCTTCCAGTTCTTCGTGAGGGATCTGTTCACCGCTCAAGCCGCGCGACTGCAGCATATAGATCGGTTGGTCATCGCCCAGACGCTGGGCAAGATGGCGGAATCGGATAGGATTGCCTCCTTTGCCGGGGAAGCAGAAGAGCGGCTGCTTGGTGCCGGTGATGTTCAATGCTACCAGAGGCATCCAGCGGTGATCGCCAGGCTCCTGCTGCAGGATGCTCGCTTGTTCGCGCACGTTCGAGGCCTGATACAAAATCGATAGGGGCAGTTTTCGGCCGAACTCTTTTTCGATCTCGACAAACAATTGGGCGGCCAACAGTGAATCGCCGCCTAGGTCGAAGAAGTTATCCACCACCCCTACCGGTTTGATCCCGAGCACCTGCTCCCAAATCGCGGCCAATTTGGATTCAATCTTTCCTTGGGGCGCGATAAGCTGGCTGCCCAATGCCGGTCTACCCGGCGGGGGGTCGGGCAGTGCACTGCGGTCCAGTTTATTGTTGGCGGTGAGGGGCATCCCCTCTAGGGTGCGATAGTGGACGGGGATCATATAGTCCGGCAGGTGTGCGGCCAATTTTCTCCGCAGGGAGGCGACATCGAGAGTACTACCATCGGCGAGCACTAGATAGGCGGCCAAACGCATATTGCCGTTGGCATCGCGGCGTCCTTCCACGGCCGCTTCATTGATGAATTCTTCTTTGAGCAAGACACGTTCGATCTCCGAAGTCTCCACGCGGAAACCGCGCACTTTCACCATGGAATCCATGCGACCCATATGCACCAAGCGACCATCGGGCAAGAATTTCCCTAAGTCGCCAGTTCGGTAAAGGAAATTGCCGCTTCGATCGGGATCAGGCAGGAAACCGTTGCGAGAGCCTTCCGGCCCACGCCAATAGGATGGGCGGATGTCATCCCCTGCGACCACGATCTCACCAGTTTGGCCTTCCGCAACCTGCTCGCTGTTCTCATCCCAAAGAAAGATAGTCTTGCCTTTAATTGGTCGTCCAACCGGCACCAAATTATCAGGTAGGGGGGTGTTCCCGTCGAAATACTCATAGGAGAGCACGCCAACTTCTGTACAAGCATACGTTACTCTTAGGAGTGCATTCTCCGAAAAAAACCGTTTATACAGGTCGATATCTTTTTTGAGGATCGGCTCGGTGCTTAGGCGCAAGAATTTTAGGTCAGGAAATTTATCCTTAGGACCCAATAACTTGGCAAACTGCCTCAATATTGAAGGAGTAAGCCGGAGGTTGGTGATCTTGTGCTTTCTAACCCAGTCTGAAAGATCTGCCAACCCCTCCCGCTTAATATCATATCTGTACAGGGAAGCACCATTGTACAAGCCTCTAACAATCGCCCACCCTCCCGCTGAAAAGCTGGTGGAGAAGATATGAGCTACGCGAGAATCGGAGTTTACAAAACTGCTGTCCATGCCTCGAAGCATATTCGCATGTGTTTTAACGATCCCTTTGGGTGTTCCGGTTGAGCCGGAGGTATATACCAGTGAAATGCGCGCCTGCGGGGGAACGGCAGGGAAGGTAGTTTCTACGACATGTTTTTCCCCCAACTCATCAACATTGATAACGACCACCTGCTCTGGTGAAATTACACGCGCTAAATCAATATGTTGTGTGTCGCACAGCAACACAGGTGCTTCCGAATCTGCAACCATGAACTTGATACGATCCTGGGGATAGGAGGCATCCAGGGCGACATAGAATTTGCCAGCCTTGATCGCCCCCAACATGCTTGAAGCCATCTTGCCTGTGTCCTCGAACAGCAAGGCCACCGCCTCATTTCCATCCCCACTCTCCTCCAATAGGACCGAGGCGATCCGGTTTGCAGCATTATTCAGCTCTGTGTAGGTGTATCGGCGCTGTTTGGTATGGATTGCGATCTTATTGGGATAAAGCTCACTTTGCTCGGTAATCCGCCCTGCAATGGTATGCCCGAATGTAGAGGGGGCAGCTATGGGCTTGGACTTGTTACTATGCATCAGCCTGTTCTACCTCAACGATCTCATACCATTCATCTAAGCGAACGATGGTTAACTACGCCCGTACTGATGCCAGGGCACTAATAGTTTTGTCAGGGCCAGCAGCGAGAAATTGAAGGTCATGCCCAGCAGGGAGAGCACCGCTACCACCGCGTACAAGATCTGAGTGCGCAGTGTTTCCCAGGCCAGCCAGATGTTGGTTCCCAGACCTGTACTTCCCAACGGATCTCGACCACAATGGTAATGGTCAGCGACATGGTGAGGGCCAGGCGCGCGCCGGTCAGCACCAGCGGCAGACTGGCCGGCAGTACCACCCGCCGGAAAATCTTCCATTGGCTGGCGCCATAATTGCGGGCGACCTCAAAATAGGTGGGGTTGATCTGGGTTACTCCGGCCATGCTGTTGATCAGCATGGGAAAAAAGGCAGCGATGGATACCATCACCGTGCGGGACATTTCACCGAAGCCGAATATCACCAAGATGATAGGCAGCAACGATATTTTTGGGATGGGATGAACGGCAGCAACGATGGGGTCCAGCACGATGCGTAATCGAGCTATCCAGCCCATAGATAAGCCCAGCAACAAGCCCACACTGCCACCGATCAAAAATCCGGAAAACACACGTCTCATGGTGGCAAGAAAATCCTCGGTTAGTTTTCCAGTCGTGATCATCTCTACCAGAGTGCTGAAAATGCTGGTCGGCGTGGGGAAAAACAAGGTGGACACCATCTCGGTTCTGGAAATAAATTCCCACCAGGAAAAGAACAACACCACAATTACCAATGCAGACCAGGGGCCCAACCGGTCTACCAAACCAAGGATGGAACTCCCGAACCCCTTGAGTTTGGCTACAGGTTTAACCCCTGTTTCACTTCGCTTTCCAGCATCTTCCATATGTTCCATTTAATCTCCGTTACTTCCGGGCGGTCGCGGACGGTGAGATCACGCGGGCGCTGCAGCGGAATAACTATTTCCTCTCGGATGCGCCCCGGGCGGCCGGTCATCACCAGCACCCGGTCGCTGAGCACCACAGCTTCCTCCACATCGTGGGTGATGAACAGCACGGTCTTCTTCTCCTGCCCCCAAATACGCAGCAGTTCCTCCTGCAGGACGAGGCGGGTTTGGGAATCCAGGGCGCCGAAGGGCTCATCCATCAGCAAGACCTGCGGGTCGGCCAGGAAGGCGCGCGCCAATGCGACACGCTGGCGCATGCCGCCGGAGAGTTCGTGCGGATAGTTGTAGGCGAATCCGTCTAACCCGACACGCTCGATGAATTCCTGGGCGCGTTGGTGGCGCTCGCGCTCCTCCACACTTTGCATCTCCAGCCCGAAGGCGACATTATCTATCACGTTCAACCAGGGGAACAAACCCTGTTCCTGGAAGACCATGGCGGTATACGGCTTGCCATTGGTGCCCTGCGCGCCGTAATCTACGCTGCCGCTGCTGGGAGTGATCAGCCCGGCAATCAGGCGCAGCAGGGTGGTCTTACCGCAGCCGCTGGGGCCGACAATGCTGACGAATTCATGGTCTTCGATATGCAAAGAAATATTCTCCAATGCCAAAACTTCCCCCTGCTTTGACACAAATTCCTTTGAGAGGTTCTTCGCGGTCAGCGTCATAGATCGAGGTTTTTTATCCTAATTAGGGTAGTCTACCATTTGCATAATCGATAAATTGCGAATCCCAGAATTGGTCTTCTGTGGCAATATTATCCAAAAGCCCCTTATCTGCTGCCCACATTTGAAAATCATGCAAACTTTCCAAATCCATGACACCATCCAGAGTCATCGGCGGCCAACAAGCTTGTTCGAGCAGTTCTCGATCCAGTTCTGTTGCTTTCTCTAGTATATCGAGGTTGCGCTCGGTCTTGCCTTCATTATATTGCCTTACACCATGTAAATACGCCAGCATGAAGCGATTGCCCGCTTCCGGATCATCTTCCAAGATGCTGGGGCCGAACATGATGAATCCAAATGCAAAGTTTGGCAGCACCTGTTCTCCGCCAATGATCTTTTCTCCCAACCCAAGGTTCTTATCTTGAGATAATTGCGGTTCGCCCCGGAACGTCGCGTCTACGGACTTCTCATCCAACGCCGCGAGAATAGCTGATGTGGGCATATCATTGGCTTGGATGTCCGTCAAACTGAACCCATGCATTTTCATGGCGGCGTCGGTGATGTAAGCCTGGAAATTATCCGTTTTGACGGCCATCACCCGGCCAACCAGATCAGCAGGGCTTACAACTTCACCTGAATCGTACAGGTCCTGCCTGGCAACCAGGGCGAAGTAGCTGCACCCCTGCGGATCAAAATATCCTTTGTTGGCGACCATTTTTACCGGTTCCCCTTGCGCCATCGCATTGAACATGCCGATATTTAAAGCGGCCGCATGCACATCAATTTCACCCAACAACAGGGCGGCAATGGCTTCTGCGCTGCGTGGGGGGGCAACAAACTCAACATCCAAACCCTGTTCCGCGAAAAAGCCTTCCTCTTGGGCGATATAAAGCGGGGCGTAGCCGGTATTTTGGCGTATCGAGACTTTCAGTTTGATGGGTTGATCAAGTTCTGGCAACGCTTCGGTTCCCCCACTGCAAGCTTGGAGAAATAATGCCAAGCCTAATATTAAAAGGATAGCTATACCTTTTCTGCGCATGAATAATCCTATCTCCTTCAATGGGTTAACAACCCAGCGATTATAATTCATGGCTGACATATTTTCAGGTTAATCTGCTCTTGGAGAGTGCCTGGGTTAACAGAATGTGAGTGTTGAAATTATCATGAGAAGAAAAAGAGCACAGATGGGCAATACCCACTAATCTAAGGACAGCGCAATGGCAACCCAAAACACTGTATTTTACGTTACAATACAAAAACAAATGTTCTGCACCGCTGGGACGGTATGCCCGTAGATTTCATCACGATCAAAGATCAGATAAAAAAGATCAGCGCCCACGCGCCTGAAGAGGCCGAACGCCTGCAGGGATTGCACAAGCAGGCGCGCGAGCTGCTAGCTGCCCACGCCTCAGAGATTTCCGCGCTGCGAGAAAAGGTAAACACGGCTGCATCACAAGATGCCTTTCTGCGCTGCGCGCTACCGGTTAAAGAGGAGCTTGATGCCGCCTTCTCCGTGCCGCGGCTCCCAGAGAGCGCCACGGTGCTGGCCGCCGACGGCTCGCAGATCAACCCCGACCGGCACGCGGCGTTGAATTTCTACCTGATCAACGTAGGCGCTCTGAGCATGGAACTCGGATCGATCAAGGCTCCAGAGACGAGAGTGCAATCCAGCCTGCATTTTGGGGAATATACAAGTGCAGGCACGATCTCTGAAAGCATGGTCGCGCTGCAGCGCGATACGCGTGAACGCGCATTCCTGGTAGAGCTGGCCCAAGATGCGGGGCAACCGCTGTTCACGCTCACGGACGGCCCACTGGAACTGTGGGGCGGCAAGGGCGGCTCTTCCGAGGAAAGCGAGAGCTTCACCAAAAACCTGGCCGAGTACAAGCAGGCACTCACCACACTGGCCGGGATAGGGGCCGCGACGGCCGGCTACGTCGATAAGCCGCGCGCCGACCTGGTGGTGCAGCTGCTGGAGGTGGCCGCCGCGCACCGGGAAGAATTGGGCGAACTGCGAAACAAGCGGCCGCTGCGGGGCGCAACCGACGCCAACCTATTCAAGGAAATACTCGAACCGGGGCAGCGCTCGGCGGTCTATGCAATACAATCTAAATCAGCGCGCGAATATGCCGGCCCCCTGGGGCTGCATTTCTTCTATCTCAATGTCGGCCGGCCAGGCAAACCCTGGCTGGCACGTGTGGAGGTGCCCAGTTGGGTGGTGGAGAACAGCGAGATGCTGGGCAACCTGCATGCCATCCTGGTCGACCAATGCCGCATGTTGGGCTCGCGCCCCTATCCATACCTGCTGCACCGCGCCCATGAGGAAGCGGTGGTAACGCGCCTGGAAAAGCAGCAGATCAGCGACATGCTGCAGCGCGAGCTGCAAGCGCAAAACCTGGAAACCGGGGAAGAATCCCAAAAACAATCGGTGAAGAATTTGCCCGGCAGAAGGAGGTTCACCCTTGGACAAAAACGCAATTGAGATCGGCCGGCTGCTGCGCTCAGGCATCGCCGGATACGTGGCGGGGGCACGCGTCTCGGAAAAAGAATCGCCGCAGTTCGGAGCGCTGGTGCGCGCCCCGCTGGGGGCAGACCTGCAGACCTACGGCCTGATCTACGATATCCACGTGGATGATGACGGCTTGGTGCGCCAGCTTGTGACGGCCGAGAACGTGGACGCGGCCGTGATCGAGGACAACCGCGTCAACCGGGTGGTGCCGATGGAGATGTCGATCATGGCGGTGGGCTACCGAAACGGAGAGAGCATAGTTCACCTGCTGCCGCCGCGCCCGCCGCTCAGCCTGGACGTGATCCACCAATGCTCGCCGGCCGAGCTGGTCGAGTTCACATCGGCGGGGAGCTTCGGCTATTTCCGCCACATCCTTCGCGCTCCCGATGCGCCGGTCGGCGAAATATTGGCAGCGCACATACAGGCGGCTAGCGCGGCGCACGAGGAAGCGGGCAATTCTGAATGGCGCGCTGAGGCAACCCAGGAGCTGATCACGCTGCTCAGGGATGATTATGCTACCTTGATGGCAGTGCTGAGCGCGCTGGGTGATGCTTTACCGGAGTAAGTTGAGGAAAATATGGCAGAAGAAAACACTCAAATTGGATACATCATTGGTGGTGGATTAAAGGAGAACCTGCGAGTACGGTTGACCCTTCCAGCACAGGAGGTACAAGAGGGCGCCTTCGTAATCACCGAGAGTGCGGGATGGCAGTTCTACGGGTTGATCACCGACCTGGCGTTGGGCTCGACCGACCCGCGCTTCGCCGATGAGCAATCGGGAAACCGCCTGCCTGAAGACATCGCTCATCTGCTGCACGGCAAGACCTTATTCACCGACCTGGAAATGCTGCCCGCCCTGATGCTGAATAAGGGCCCCGACCCAAATATCGATCCCGAGGGCGCGCTGGCTTTCGACCCGGAAAGCGTCAATGCTGTGCCGGTGAAGACGGTGCCGGCGCATCATTCCCCGGTGCGGCTGGCCTCCCCGGGCGACATCGCCGAGATCTTCGGCAAGGTCGATGAGAAGGGCAACTTCATCATCGGCTACACGCGCGAGCAGGAGCACCCGGTTGTGATCAACCTGGAGAAGTTCGTGAAGCGCTCCTCGGGCGTGTTCGGGGCGACCGGCACGGGCAAATCCTTCCTGACGCGATTGGTGCTGGCCGGACTGATCAACTTTGACGCCGCCTCCGCCCTGATCCTGGACATGCACAACGAATACGCCTTCGACGATTATGACGAGGACAACAATCCGGTTGTGGGGCTGAAGACCAAGTTCGCGGGAAAAGTGCAGGTGGTCGCCCTGGGGAGCAGCGCGCAAATCAAAAGCCGCTCGCCTGATTTCAACCTCGAAGTGGCGATGAAGGATATCCAGCCGCAGGACATCGAACTGCTGACACGCGAGCTCAACCTGAAAGAGACCACGCCGACCACGCTGGAGGCGCTGGTGGCCACCTTCGGGCCTAGGGAGTGGTTCAAGGAATTCAAAGCGATGAAGATCGGGTCGATGGTGGAAATCGATGAAGGCAAGAAAGTTCCTGCCCCGGACAGCGTGGCGGCCTGGGCCAACCAGCACGGCGTGAACGTGATGGCGGCCGAGGGGCTGCGCTCCAAGCTCAACCGGGTCTTCAACTTGGATTACATCGTGGAAACTCCCGCGGCCGACAC
>Ga0224514_10000466_pt1 | contig 11639 bp, 29 predicted proteins | sample SF_May12_sed_USG_3_FD_169107 | JGI IMG/M metagenome (GOLD analysis project Ga0224514, IMG submission 169107) | Sediment microbial communities from San Francisco Bay, California, United States - SF_May12_sed_USGS_24 | ecosystem: Environmental > Aquatic > Marine > Sediment | place: USA...
TCAAGAGTCGCTTGTTGATGGTGTAGCCACCATAACCGCAGACCTTACGGGGGCGGTTTTTCCAGCCACAGTAGATCCCGTTCTTGGTCCAATTAATGCGACAAAAGATACATATTTAAATCAGGGTGCCCCTACCACTGGTTTTGGACAGGCCAATGAACTTGTAATAGAAGGGGCAAGTGGCGCATCTAAAAGACCACTACACTTATTTGACATTAGCGCCATTCCTACAGGCTCCATAGTAGTAAGTTCGACCTTTGAGTACAATGTTTTTGCGGCGGTTGCTGGCTCAGTTAATAAGGATTTTAAGTTCGTCCGTTGCACACGCACGGATTGGGAAGACGCAAGCGGAGCAAATGCGGAAGCTAACTGGACGAACTATGAATCATCTGGCCCTACTGCATGGACAACAGCAGGAGGGGACATAGACGTAACAGTACAGGATACGGGGTTGAAATATCCCGGTGGAGTTGGGTTTTTCCCTGCATCAATTCCCATTGTGACGCAAGATGCAATAGATAATCGTTCAGGCATCTTATCTGCTGTTGAAATGTATGAGGCAGAAAATGCGGTGTCAGGGAGAACTTACTATTCCCTTGAGCGAGCAACAGCAGCAGACAGGCCAAAACTTACTGTTGTTTATACGGAAGGCGGAGACGATGTGTTAATGGGCGGCGGTTTTGGCAGTGACAGTATACTAATGGGACACGGATTTAGTAACTAAGGAGGATAGATATGGGCGTAGGGCCATTTTTTGATAAAAAATTAAACACGAATGCATCAGCACTGATAACAAGTGGCACGACCACCACGATATTCGAAGTTACGGGGGTGCTGATGGGGTTTACAATTGGAGCGCCAGTTGCAGACTCTACGTTTTATTGTACAGACATTGACGATGCAAGCATAGACGGGCTACCAACAGCGGCAGCGCCTTGGATATCAAGCTCTGCCGGAGGCTTTGACATCCCGGAGTATACGCTACTAAATGGGTTGAAGGTTACAACGACAGATGCAACGGGCATATCCTTTTCGGTATGGGCCTACACGCCATAGGGGGCAATATGATACTGAGGCTACAAAGGCTTGCCATGCTTGACCAATGCACATTGGGGGTGCTGTCTATAGGCAACGTGCCCTTTTGTTTCACCGTGGAGCGCCCGTGGCTAAACAATGCGCCTAACATATCCTGCATACCCGCTGCCTCATACCCTGTTAAGTGGGTAGTTACAGGCACGTCAGGTAACCGTAACGGGCGGGGGCTAGGTGTGGAGAACGTGCCCGACAGAACCCTAATAAGGATCCACGTTGCAAACGTGGCAGACGAAGTGCAGGGGTGTATAGGTGTGGGATTGCAGCGCCATGATTTCAGGCGTGGTCAGGGCGTGAGCCAGTCACGGGCGGCATTAAGCAAGCTCATGGACATAATGGAAGGCCAAGAGGCCATTTTACACATATTTAATCCATAGGAGGACGTTATGACTTGGTATAACCCCGCAACATGGTTTGGCACAGCAGAGGAAGGCGTGAAGATGGCAAACACGCTTGTATCAGGAGCGGTTAATGGCATGGATGCTCTCTGGTATACTGACGAAGAGAAGGCACAGGATAAACATAAGGTTATGGACAACTACCTTGAGTTGGTTAAGACAACGGCAGGGGAGAACACCGCAAAGTCCAAGACCCGTAGAGTGTTAGCAATCATGATTATAGGCAATGCCCTGATTATGAGTTGGTTTACTATCTTATTTAAATTAATATCCATATTTGCGGAGAGTAAGAAATCAGATCAGGCAGCAACATTTATCTTTACCTTCCTTAAAGAGTTTTGGTATTACCCCGTTATTTCCGTGGTGATATTCTATTTTGGCTATTATGCATGGATGAACATCAAGAAAGCAAAGAAAGGATAACCCATGGCGCGACCATATATAACAGGTAGAGGCGATAAGAATATCAGCACGGACTATTCTCACCACGAGAACCACGGGGGGAATATGTATTCCTCATCGTTTAATGCTACACTTGCTAGTTCGGCAACCATGGAGGTATTAATTGTTACTGCCGATAGTGATGATTTGGCTCATATGGTGATTGAAACCAGGTCATCAGGAGAAGCCAATATGTCAGTATTTGAGGGAACAACTGTAAGCGGGGCAGGAACTGCGCTAGAGGAAACAAACCACAATCGCTCTAGCTCAAACACGGCTGGAACAGTAATAACACATACCCCTACGATTACAGGCGATGGGACAGAACTAAAAGGGCTTGCCAGACACTTTGGAAGCGGTCAGCAGACAGGCGGAGAAGTTAGGGCGCAAGACGAGATAGTGTTAGCATCTGATACCATCTACCTTATAAGGGTAACAAGCGAGGCGGCAGCAAACGATATAACAACGATGCTAACATGGTACGAGTCAGACGACAGCTATTAAAATAAAATGGCCCCCAAGCGATGAACGCCGGGGGCCGTGAGGAGGGGGGAGTGAAAAGGGCTTCTTGCAAGCCCATAATCTAACCCCTATTGAATCAGAAAACCCAGAGATTGTCAAGCAAAATCTCACTGTGGCATAATGCCCCACTCAAATTAATTTCACTTTAGCTCATTTTTTCCTTGCAATCGCCATCGTGGTTGTGCTACCATTCTATCATGGACAAGGCAACCACTACAAAAAAACCGTGTCAGGCATCGTGCATAAGCGGTATGTGCTTTGATTGCCGCCATCTGATGTCAGGCGGGATATGCGAGATAGACAAGAAGCTTTGCTATAAACTAAACGAGGTTGGTTAAATTTTACAAGCCTAGCACATGGACAGGATTATCAAAAAACTAGCCGCCATGAAAGAAGGGGACGTGTTTAATTCTGACATAGAAGTTGCTATTTCAGGAAACACCCCCTCCTGCCCCTACGGTTAAGCCATGATAACATTTAAAGCTATAAAGGAGATCACATGAACAAATCAGACACACTCAAGCTTAGCCGGGCCATAGGCTCTCTACTCAAGGCGGCACGGGAGACAATCGGTATGACGCAGAAGCAGGTAGCGGGCAAGCTCAAGGTGAGCTATCCACTCGTCCAACATGCGGAGCGTGGCAGCAAGATAGGAGAAAACGGGAAGCGCATACCCACGCCTATGAGTATCGCCCGTTACTGCGATTTCTGCCGGGTGCTCGGCATAGACGCGGGGCAGACGTTAAACCTTGCATTGCAGAAAGTGAGGAAGGGATGAGCGGGGACACGAAGGGAAAACTCAGACTTGTCAGAATGATTTATGGGATAGATTATAAAGTTGAATACAAATGTCCAGACGACATGACCACTGAGGAAGCCGTGCGATATCTTGAGCATGGGCCGGAGATGGCAGACTTTATACACAATTGCCAATATGTATGGAAAAAAGATGCTGATAGACTGAGGGTAAAGGCTACGAAACTTACCGCAAAACTGGAGGGCAAGTAAGATGGAGAAATGCATATGGGAAAGAATGCTAGATAAATGCGAAAAAGAAAAGACCATACTGGCAGAGAGAGTGGAGGAGCTTGAGCAGCAATTGATAAAACGAAAAGTAGGACATAAGCTAGCGCATGAAGTGCTGGCAGAGCAGAATGAGAAGATGCTGGCTTTTATCAAAAGCATAGATGAGAGCTTTGACCTCATTAAAGAAAATATGCCAGAGGGTGTATGCAAGGGGGCAGTGGGGGGATATTTCTTAACTCTCGATACCAAAGCAAAAGCCCTCATAGCAGAGATAGAAACCAAATAAGGAGGATGGGATGGAGATACATGATGCAGTTAAAAAGTTAGTAGGTGAAATAGACCCCGTTGGCGAGACAAACGAGGATAATAGGCGATATGAAAACCTCAAGGTGATGGCTGACCTTGTAGATAAGCTATTGACAGACATTGATTATGTAGCACAACAGGGCGGCTCCTACATGTCCAGTGTTAGCCGAGCAGGAAAGTACGCAAGTGATTTCTACACACGCATAGGTATAGTCGAATAACCCACCCATAGGGTGACAGGAGGATGATAATGGGCAACATCAAAGATGTACTGCGTATCAGGAAGTACGAGAAGGACGGAGAGGAAAAGACAGCGTTTGACAAGGTAGGCATTCTTATAACAAAGCCAGACGGGAGCGGGAGCATCCACCTGGACACAATGCCAGTAGGCCCGTGGGATGGATGGCTGATATACAAGGATAAGAGGGCCAAGGGCGAAGCGCAGAGTGCGCCGGATGAAATATCAGACATTGAGCCCTTCTAGCCATGATAATAGACCGAGAGGAAATAGAGAGCGTGTTGGACTACTACTTTCCCTTAAAGCTGGTAGTCTCAACACTCCCCAAGGACATGCAGAAGGAAGTAGATAAGGTATGGATGCAGGAGCGCAAAGAAGATATTAAGATATGTGCGGATATAATAGCCCGCAGGATAAAGGAGAGGAGCGAGGATGAGTGATAAGCCAGACGAAACCATTAAGCGCATAATGGAGAGGCTGAGAGAGCCGTTTTCAGCCAACGACATAGAGTGGCGCGTGCAGAGGTCGGGACTAAAAGACGGCAAACCTTGGGCTATGGTACTGGCATATGTTCAGGCCCGTGCTATACAGAGTAGGCTTGACGAGACATGCGGGCTATTCGGCTGGAAAAATGTATATGAGAAGGGGCCGGACGGCGGAGTGCTTTGTGGTATCTCTATTGCAGATGGTGAGGGTAATTGGATAACCAAGTATGACGGGGCCGAGAATACCAACATCGAGGCCGTCAAGGGTGGAATCTCAGGAGCATTCAAAAGGGCAGGGGCGGTATGGGGCATAGGCCGTTATCTGTACCACTTAGAGGCGACCTTCGCCACGTTTGCCACAAACGGGCGGTACAGCGCCAAGGTGGAAAACAAATACTTTAAATGGAATCCCCCCACCCTGCCAGCATGGGCATTACCTGAGGACGAGAAACCCGTGACATTTGAGGAATTAAAGCAGAAGATTGACGAGGCCAATGCCATACCACACCTTAACAATATCCGCAATAAGCATCGTGCAAGCGTGGAGAAGATGAGCCAACAGGAGAAAGACGATTTAGCCACGTTAGTAGCCATGAAAACAGATGAACTGAGAGGGGAGGGGTAAGATGGGTAAATACGCTGACATGTTTATAGCCTCTGAATTAGACCATAGCATATGGTTAGCAGAACAGCATAGCGCAAAACGATGCAACCCGTTAAATTGCCCATTCTGTGAGCACGAAAAGAAACAAATAGAGGAATACAAAAAAAACAAAAAAAGGAAGCGTGGGCATGGGAAATAGATACTACCCCGTAAACGGGAAAGAGCTAGCCAGTGTCACCACGATAACGGGCCTAGCCGATAAGAGCGATGCGCTGATACCGTGGGCGGTAGGGCTTGCGGTGGATTATATTCTACATCAGTGCATGATTGAGGGCAATCCAGCCACGGTTCGAGAAGTGCTGGAATCCGCCCGAACCGAGTGGCGCACAGTCCGAGACGAGGCGGGGCATATCGGAACGATAGTACACGATGCGCTTGAGGAGCACTTGCATGGCGTCTATGACCTATCCGTGGTGCTCCATGATGAGCGTAACCATCCAGACCCTGTAGTGAGAAAGTGCGCTGAGATGGCATTCTCTCTATACAAAGCAGCTAAAGATAAGATAGAAGAACTCGGCCCCTACACCTTCCTTGCTACAGAGCAGAAGGTAGTAAACGAGGACGAGTGGTACGCCGGACGCTTTGACGCGCTCCTAGAGGTAGGCGGGGAGACATGGCTGATAGACTTCAAAACAGGCGCGAGTTTCTATCCAGAGTGGGGGATGCAGCTTGCGGCTTATGCGGAGGCGTGGGAGTTTGAGGAAAGATGGCTGGCATATGACGACATTAGGGAGGAGCGAGAGATTGACCGCATCAAGGTACTCCGCCTAGACAAGAAAACGCTTAAAGCCTACTGGAAAGAATACGGGGGGCCGAAGGACGGCGTAACCCGTGCATGGTATTACAGGGCATTTCTCGGCCTACGGGATGCATTCTATGTGCTCAAGGCCAAGAAGGCTGCTAAACAGGCGTTTATGGAGGGTAAGGGATGAGCGATTACATGAAAGCAAAGTTGTTGGGATTAACGGACAAAGATAGGTGGGCCGATGGAACGCCACACCATCCGATGTCAGAAAGGCTGATGCGTTTTGTTGCCGAGCATGACCTTCATGACTACAATGACTATTTCTGTTGGAAAATAGGGGGAGATGGGGACAACGGTGAATCACTCATGTATGAGATGGATGCATTCTTTGAAATGTTAGACAGGATGCCCCAATGAACAACCTATGCCCTATACTGGACAAGGACGGCAAGCTGATAGACATATGCCAGCGTGACGGGGCCGAGTGCCCGACATGCGCAGATAACCCGATGGATAAGGAGGAGGGATAACGTGGCCGACAATAAGGTAAGGAAAACATTTTGCAAAAATGGATGTTGCCCCCGATGGTTTGAGAGCGGGATACAGGGATCGGGGACTGAAACCATTGCAAGGTGTATGGCAGGGAAACTCAGACAAACGCCAGAATGTATGGCTAATATAGTGAAATTCCAGTCTACACGGGCACTTAAGAGGCCATCCGACAACCCGATAGGAGGGGGCAATGGAACCTCTTGATTGGACGCGCTTTGACCTACCAGAGGGATGCCCGCTAGACCCCGAAGAATGTGGCGGGGGATTATTGACAAGTTGCGTATACTGCGATTACTGGAACGCAGACGGAGAGTGGATAGGAGGCGATAAATGACCCACAAGAACAGCAGCGAGAGCCTAAAGCGGGTAGATAGGGAAACAAGGTGGAACGCCATACTTGATGCGTTGTATCTTGAGGGCGCAATGACCGCGAGACAGCTTAAAAATTACCTCCGTTTGCAGGATATGAACGAAGTTGCTCCACGGATCACGGAATTAATAGAGCAGGGGAGAATCAGAGAGGCGGGGAACGTAAAGTGTGGGTATACGGGCAGGCCAGTAAGAACGGTAACACTGAATGATGGGAGGCTGTTCTAATGCGTTACCTTAAAGGCTTAACGGGCGCTACGCTAATCCTCCAGGCTCCAGAGTTCTTTGTAGCTGGATTCATTATCGGGGCTGTAGGGGTAGGCTCATTATGTTATTCAATCGGCAGACATTGGGCAGAAATTGAAAGGATGTTCGGATGATAAACCATAGCAGGGTATCTATACTGAATGCGGGAGGGGTGGAATGAAGGACAGGTATGGCGTACAGGTTAAGCCTGGGGATATACTTGAGTCAAGCTACGGCATCCCGCCAGTGAAAATAGTGGGAACCGTGATACACAGAGAAGGTGTATTATGGGTGCTGACTCCCGGACATGACCCAGCCGAATGTAAGCTAACTGCATTTAAGAGGCATTTGGGTGAGTTTGAAATTGCAACCAAGGAGGCCCAATGAGAGAGCTACGGGAGCGTTTTATAGACTTGGTTGTAGCAATACAGGTAGATGCCTGTGCTTATGGGCCTGAACACGCTAAATCGCCTGACCATTATGTTGACACCATCATGGCCCTAATCCCCAAGCCTACCGTATGGCTTCCGTGCGATAAGTGCAGGGGTGCAAAGTGTCAAACATACAGGTGTGCAAGCCTTGAGCAGTATGGGGATAAAAATTGTATCGGATGTGAAGATAAAGTCCCCTGCACCTGCACAGATGGCAAAGTTGAGAGAGAGATTGAGATGGTAACGCATCATTGCGACAGGATAGACAAGGTTCGCACCCTCACCTTGCTTGACCTACTGGACGCGGATGTGGCTGTGGCTTTCGGGATGTTAAAGACCTGTAATAAGTCTGAGTTTGTAGAAACATGGCCCATCCCCAACAACAAGGGAACTCTTCGCATAAAGAGGGAGGCCAAATGACACCTAACGAAATCATCAGCAAGGCACGGGGAGAGTGTAGGCATAATGGGAACTACAATAAAAGTAACGATATTGTAGAATGTGAATGCGGGTTTAAAGGTAAAGATGGACATCAATGGCATTGGCATTTAGAGAATGTTATCGGACGTGGTGCAAGTGAAAGCGGAGCATTAACACGCCTAGATTATGACAAAAACCCCTCCGCATGGGGCAGTGACCTCTACCAGTGGATTGAGGAGAGGGGGCTGAAAGCAAGATTTCGTGACCACCTTATGATGATAATACAAACAAGTGACTCGCTTTGGGGACTTATTATATCAACCCCTGCACAGAAGGCCGAGGCTTTGACAAGGGCAATACAGGAGGTGGGAGAGTGACTGAGAAAGAATTTACTGCATGGGCCGTTAAGCTTGGTAAGTCATGTGGATTTGCAGGGCGTTACTTTTGGTTTAGCGGTAGTGCGCCACAAGTACCAGCACAGCTTGAGGGATGCCAGATAGCTCTATTTAAGACTAGAGCACTTGCCAGAAAAGCAGCAAAACAATTCGGGCGGGAATATTATCAGCCAAGCGTGGTTAAGGTTAAGGTGACAATAGAAACATTAACCCCGAATCGCAAAGCAAGCGATGAGAAGGGAGGGGAGTGATGAGTTTAAAGGACAATCCATTTAGCAAGCAAGATGGCGATGAAGGTATATCTCCATTAGAAGAATGCCACAATAAACTCGACCAACTCCGCGCCCGTATTAAGGAGCTTGAGACGGTGCTAGATGATATCGCTTGGCTTTACGAGGACGCAGAGAAAATGAAACAGGAAGCCCGCACCACACTGGAGGGGAAATGAACAAAGATAGAGAACTTCCAAAGTCAGAGGGCTGGAACGAGTATGTAGATGAGTTAAAGTCTGCATTAAAAGAAGGCCAAATGAACATCCATAAAGGCATAGTAGAGGAAGCAGCCAGGATTGCGAAGGGGAGGGCGGGGGAGTGTAAGGGTTGCGATGGTACAGGATTAGCCCAATATAAAACTCCTTATCCAGATGAATACACTGACGCTCCCTGCCCCACCTGTGCAAAGTTAAGGGAGATAGCGGAGTGGAGGTGGCTAGACACTGAAATCCATGTCCCACACCATCCAGAAAAATCAAAAACTAACCCCACCTTCACCGTCCAGACCCTCCGCCAGCTTCTTGAGGATTTGGGGGAGTGGGATATTTTCAGGCTATCATTATTTGCAAGATTATGGAAAGACAGGGATTACCCTGCTAAACGCCAAATAGTTATGTTTGAGATAACCGACATCCTAGCAAGCGACACCCTCATGGCAGAAGCCGTGCATAACTATCTCAAGGAGGTGAAGTGATGGATATACATAGGTGTGTAGAGTGTAAAGAATATGTTGATGTAACACAGGATGAAGGAGAATGGACACTAGATTATCCAATGCAGGGATGTGACAATGCTTTTATATGTGGTGAATGCCTTAAATCTGCCTTACTAAAAACACATGGCATTGAAGATAACGGGTACTCATTACAACAGGCAAAAGCAATAACAGGCGTTGCAAGGATAGAAGCACATAAAGGTATTTCTATCGCCGATAAAGCCGATGCAGACTATCAAACAGAAAACTTCCGGCGTAATTGAGTGCCATGAGCTAGATGACTATCCGACAAAGAAGGCTGAGTTAAAAGCGGTATGCATTGAGTGGCTAGGGGGAATCCAGGCATACGACAGATTAAGGCGATACGCTGAGAATGCCCCACCGGAGGACCCGGAGGACGCGATAAGGAGGATGCAGGGTGAAATGTGAGCACTGTGATATAGAGCACGAGCCACTATTCCCGCATGTCTGCATAACCGCCAGCAAGAAGGAGAGCGTGGTGCATATTTACACGCCGAACGAGCTAACCCCGGACGAACGCTGGCAGGCCCGGCAGGCTATTTACAGGCAGATACAGAAAGAGCTTGACAAATAGCGTGGGCTCTGATATATTTGTATAAGGCTAAGTGAGTATGGAGAAATCAATCAACTATAAGCGTATCAGTCCCCCGGTCAACAGGGAGTTGTCCAGCAACCATGCTCGACTTAGCCCCTCCCGACAGGCCGGGGGATTCGTGCGTTTAAAGCGGAGTGGCGGAATAGGTAGACGCTATTGGTTATCGGGCCAAGGGAGCAAAAGAAAGCCGATACGCTGTCAGGGTTCTCGGTTAGCAATACTAGAGTCAATCCATGGCACAGCGAATTGCAACGATGCTAACTCCATGCAGGGTGCAAATCCCTGCCTCCGCTTAAACAGGCTGGTGCTCAAAGTGTGCGCCCAGAGCTTAATTCGGTTAGGGTATGTGTTAGACCGAGCCAGCCAATATATCAATGAATGGAGGGTGTATGAACATATCAATACTCACGCCAGATAGTATGCGCCCTAACCTTGCAGCTATGAAAATCAGCGCATGGCATAAGGCACAGGGTGATCATGTGGAGATAAATATGCCCCTCATGCCAGCGGATTTCACTTATGCTTCAATGCTATTTAATTGGACTGATGAGCCTATGGCAGATATGTATGGAGGCCCACGTTATCCCGAATCAAAACTTGACCCCGAAATGGAAGTCATTAAGCCAGATTATGACCTATATCCCAATATGGACTATTCGCTAGGATATACATACAGGGCTTGCCCTCGCACTTGTGATTTCTGCATTGTACCGCAGCAAGACAATTCCGAAACACATCATAGTATATGGGAGTTTCATAATCCTAAATTCAACAAAATATGCCTTATGAATAATAACACCCTTGCAGATCCACAATGGCGGGATACATTCCAGGAAATTATAGACGCTAACTTAATAATTACTCAGGATCACGGATATGATGCAAGGCTTATTACAGACGAATCAGCAGAGTATATGTCCCGCATTAAATGGGATGGACTAATACATCTAGCATGGGATTTTCCAGAGCACAAAGGGGAGGTCTTGACAGGACTGAAAAGGCTACTCAGATGCAGGGTTAAAAACCTGATGGTCTATGTCTTAATTGGCAATGACACTACACACAAGGAAAATATATACAGGGTGCTCAGGCTAAAATCATTAGGTATAGACTCTTTCGCAATGCCAATGGACAAGTTAGACCCGTATCAAAAACGATTCGCACGGTGGGTAAATCATAAGGCCATATTTAAAGCTGTGAAATGGGAGAATTATAAATAACACATCGCAAAGAAACTGTGGAGGGATGAGAGATGAAGGATAGAATAATCACAGGGTATCACTTTACTGGAGATAAACTGCGTAATGGGGCAAGCATTCCACCTATCGGAGAGTGGCTAAAGCATGATGGCCCAATATTACCATGCAGAAGTGGGCTACACATGTCTGAGTGCCCAATGGATGCGCTTAATTATGCACCGGGGCCAATGCTTCATAAGGTGGAGCTAAAAGGTAGCTTAATCTCACATGGCAACCCCATAGATAAATGGGTAGGCAGTGAGAGGCGCATTATAGCAACAGTGGACGCTACAGCATTATTGCGTGAGGCAGCACGCTCATGGGCTTTAGATGTTATCCATCTATGGGACGCACCAGCCGTGGTTAAGCAGTACCTAGAGACAGGGGATGAATCGTTAAGGGATGCTGCGTGGGCTGCTGCGTGGGCTGCTGCGAGGGATGCTGCGAGGGATGCTGCGTGGGCTGCTG
>Ga0224514_10000469_pt1 | contig 11591 bp, 9 predicted proteins | sample SF_May12_sed_USG_3_FD_169107 | JGI IMG/M metagenome (GOLD analysis project Ga0224514, IMG submission 169107) | Sediment microbial communities from San Francisco Bay, California, United States - SF_May12_sed_USGS_24 | ecosystem: Environmental > Aquatic > Marine > Sediment | place: USA: California...
CGCTGATCTGGTCGTTGCGATGCACCACCACGTCGGCACCCAGCTCGCCCAGGTACTGGACGAGGTTATAGGTAAAGGAATCGTAGTTGTCGATCATGAGCAGCATGGTTTGCCTATGTATTTGTCATGCATTGATATTATGTAATCTCTTCATGCCAGCCCCCGCAATTGTCCGGCTACCGGCCAGCATCCCCGCTATTCACCTGTAATCGGGAAGGGGGGATTCTACCCCAGAAATACTATCAGGATTAGATCGATGCCGCCCGGCAGGACAACGTGCTCTGCCGCTTGCCGAATGGCTCCTGCGTCAGTCGTTTCGCCGTATAGAACGGGACCGTACCCGGAACAATTGGGACTCAGGCCACGTCAAGAGGCGAGGCGTCTACCTCATAGGGCCAGTCGCGGATACCGCCAATCATGGACATGGCCTTGATGTTGCGTTCGCGCAGCAAAAACGCACCGGCCTTGCTGCGACTGCCACTGCGGCAGTACACGACATATGTCGCATCCGGGTCGAGTTGATGAACATCCCAGCGGATCCGGTCCAGCGGCATCAGTGGGGCACCGGGAATCCGCGACTCTTCGTATTCCATGTCATAGCGGCAATCGATCCAGCGCGCCTCACCCTGCTTAACCATCTCCAGCGCCCGGTCTGCAGTTATTTCCTCGACCAGGTTGGACCTGATCAGCTCATCAAAATCAGTCTTGTCCAGAACCAGCAAGGTACCCGGCGTCGTCATGGTCACCGTGGCATTGCGATTGGCATCCCGCAACAGCGCCTCCTCCCCAAAGGCATCGCCCGGCCCGAGTCTTGCCACGCATTCGGTCTCGTCGGTGAACGGGTCCGTGCGCATGACATCTGCCTCGCCACTGTCGATGAGATAATAGCAGTCGCCTTTCTCTCTTTCCGTCACGACAGTTTCACCGGCCTGCACCTCTTTCGGGTACATGCGCCTGAATACTTCCCTGGCATTCTCAAGCGGGACCTCGTGAAAAATCGTAACCTGCTTGACGAGAGTCATACGACGGCTGAGTTCGGGATCATTTTCCATGTCTTCCGCAAACTGCTGGCTCCAGCCAAGCAGCATGTCGATGCTGTCCGCATTGACCTTTATGTAGCGGATATCGGTCACTGCGCGGGCCCGTATATTGTTGGCAGCGCCAAGGAACGCAAAGCTCTCCTCGTTATCTGCGGGCTTGATCGTCCATGTATAGCTCTGGTCGTTACCGTCCTCAACAGTCCAGGTGCGCTGGGCCTCAAGTTCTCCCTCGATCAGGATAATATGATCGTGCATTTCGCTGTCTTCTCTGACGATTATTTCGCCGGCGCTCGCCATGGAAACACCACTCTGTTCCAGCAGGGTGTTCAGTTGTTGTGTCGATAATGGCCCGAGCAACCGGGTCATGCGTAATCGTTTTGCAAGCGCCTCCATCGTTTCCTCCTCAATGACTGTATTAAATGTACTCAGTTGCCCCCCTTCATGGCCACCGGGCCGGTTGGGGTATATCAGGCTCTTCATCGGGTGATCGAGTCCCTGCCGGATAATGTGATCTTCACCGAAGGTTTCCAGACAGCCGGATTGTTCCAGCACCTTTTGTACTTCGCTTCTGGTCACATAGATATAGATTTCATCCCCCCGGTTGCGCCTGCTGGCAGCCTCAGTGGCCAGCATCATGGCGCCCGGCACATCCAGGTAGGTCAGGTGGTCGGTTCTCAGCAACAGGATATTGTTGTCATCCCTGTCACCCTGCTGCGCAAGGGCGCGTTCAACATGTCGTACGGAACCGAAGAACAGGTTGCCATCGATGGTCACCACGGTAACCGGACGGCCATCGCGGGCAGTGTGCGTTTCAACCAGGATGTTAGGGGTCGATGCATACCACAGGTATACCACCAGTGACAGCAGCAAGCCGACGAACACGCCGGTAGTCAAACCCAGCCCCAGCGCGGCAATAAAGGTAAGCGCAAAGATGATCGTTTCCTGCCGGGTGCGCAGGATCTTGCGGACGCCCTTCAGATCGATCAGTCCGTAGCCCACCAGGATCAGCGCACCGGCCACCGCCGCCATGGGGATATAAGCAATGACACGGCTACCCGCAAGCACGATCAGCGCAAGAAACACCGAGGCATACACGGCTGCCATGGGTGTACGTGCCCCTGCATCATAATGAGCCGCACTGCGGTTGAAGGAACCGGAACCGGCAAAGCTCGACAGGAAAGGCGCAACAACATTGGAAACGCCCTGGCCGATGATCTCCTGGTTGGTATCGATGTGCTGACCGGACTTCTCTGCCAGCGAGCGGGAAATCACCACCGTCTGCATCAGCCCGAGGAAGGCGATGGCAAACGCACTGCCAAGCAATTCCCGGAGCACATACAGAGATTCCAGATCAAAGCCTGGTGCCGAGAAAGGCAGCAGGGCGATGGACAGATTTCCGATCATCTCTATTTGTGTTGTTGCAGGTCCATACACCAGGTTCAGCAGGCTGGCTGCGAGCAGCCCGACGAACACGGCAATAACCAGCGCATAGCGCTTCCAGTAACGCCGCGCGAGTAAACCGGAAAGGACGGTGATGGCACCCACGCCAAGCGCATAGCCATTGGCACGCGGAATATCGTGCGCGACCTGATAAATCCGAATAAAAAACGGTTCGCCCAGATTGGACAGCACCCCCAGCAGGGCACTACTGGCGGACACGATGATAATCAGGGCCACCGCAAGCACAATGGCGTTAATCACGGTCTGCGAAATGAAGTCCAGTGCAGCGCCCAGCCTGAGTATGCCCAGAGCAAGCTGAATAACACCGACCATCAAGGTCAGCGCCAGCGCATAGCCGATATAATATTCATTGCCAACGCTGGCAAACGGTGCAACCGCCCAGGCAATCAATACACAGACGGCCGTGTTGGGCCCGGACAGGGTATGCCAGGAAGAGCCCCACAGGGAGGCAAAGATGACAGGGAAAATGCTGGTATAGATACCGTATTCCGGCGGCATACCGGCCAGCGTAGCCAGTGCGATAGCCTGCGGCAGGATCAGGATGGCGCCAATCACCCCTGCCTCGATGTCTGGCCGAAAGGTATCCGGCTTGACGGCCGGCAACCACTGCATGAAGGGCAGCACGGATGAGAACATCGTTCTGACCCCCGCGCCACTCATCAGTCAAACAGCCCTTTGAGTAATCCTTTCCGCGGATCGTATGGCCGGATCTGCAGGTTGATATAAGCGGCGACGTCGAGTGCCTCCTGGTCGGTGAGTGACCAGGGTTGTCCCAGTGGCATATTGGCCTTGATAAAACCTGCCAGCAGGTCATTACCCGCCATACCCGCGCCCTTGTTATAGGAATCCATACCCCATAACGGCGGCCAGGTATAGCCGCCACCCGCTTTCTTCTCACCCGCGCCATTCACGCCATGGCAGCTGGCGCACTTTGCCTTGTAGGTATCGCCTCCGCGCTTCGGGTTGGGGTCACTGCCAGTCCTGACCACCTGCGGATAGCCCCGCCCCGGCATGTCTATGCCGATGGGGACACCCCTGGAGAGGAAGTGAATATAGGAAATCAGCGCGCGCAGTTCGGGGGCATCCAGTGCCGGCGCAAACCCGTTCATGCTGAACAGAAAACACTGCTGGATGCGTTCTTCCAGCGAGTTGCTGCGGTCGTTCTTTTCCCGGTAGGCCGGGTACATGCCGTAGGCGGCCCACATGGGACCCGCATTGGGCCGGCGTCCGGCTTCCAGGTGGCAATTCGCGCAGGCCAGGTCATTGCCGGCGTAACGCCGGCCGTATTTATAGGTCTCGGTGAATATCTTCTTGCCAAGACGTACGTCGTCCCCGTACTTGTCATTGGGGATGGTGTCTTCGCCCGGCGCGACGTGGTAACGGCTTGCACCCTTGAGGTGATCTGCCAGGACACGGGTATGTTCAACAGGTGCGACACTGTCCTGTGCAAGGCTTGCCGTGCCTGGATAAAAGCAGGACAACACCGCCATCACAAGTGGAATGAATTTCTCCCGGAAATGCCCCCCGAACGAAACTGCCGGCCCCCTGAACCGTTGCATGCTCCCCCCGTTCCCTGCTGTTATTGGTGTTAGTGCTTCAAGTCCCTGGCAAACAAGCTAGACTTGATTCTTTTGTTTGTCAACTTCCTGACGTTAGCTGCGCGCACTGCATCAGGATGATGTATTCATAACACCGTGCCACACGGCTAGCCCCCCGCCAGCCCGCGCACGGCCATGGCCACGGCGCGGAAAATGGCGCGGCCCTTGTTCATGGTCTCGTCCCACTCCCGGGCCGGTACCGAGTCGGCAACGATTCCGGCCCCGGCCTGGATATGCAACGTGCCATCCTTGATGACGGCAGTACGGATCGCAATTGCCGTATCCATATTCCCCGACCAGGACAGGTAACCGACCGCACCTGCATATACACCGCGCTTGACCGGCTCCAGCTCGTCGATGATCTCCATGGCGCGAATTTTTGGCGCGCCGCTTACCGTCCCGGCCGGGAAGGTGGCGCGCAGTACATCGATCGCACTCTGGCCGGGTCGGATCTGCCCGGTTACATTGGAAACGATGTGCATCACGTGAGAATAACGCTCGATCAGCATTTTCTCGGTCAACTCGACACTACCGGTCTCGCTGACCCGCCCGACATCGTTGCGCCCCAGGTCAATCAGCATCAGGTGTTCGGCAAGTTCCTTGGGATCGGCCAGTAACTCCTCCTCCAGCGCCTGGTCCTGTTGCTCATCGCTGCCGCGCGGCCGCGTTCCGGCAATCGGCCTGACCGTAACCAGTCCGTCCTCGACGCGCACGAGAATCTCCGGCGAGGAACCCACGATGTGGAAATCCCCGAGGTCGAGATAAAACATGTAGGGTGACGGATTCAGCCGACGCAGCGCGCGATACAGGTTGAGTGGCTGCGTTTCAAAGGGAATCGACATGCGCTGTGACAACACCACCTGCATGGCATCGCCTTCCACGATGTAATCCTTGATACGATCAACCGCAGCCTCGAAGCCTTCGCGCGTGAACCCGGAAACAAAATCAGTTTCCTCCACCGCCTGCTCCATTGCCGTGCCGTCGTCATACCCGGAACCACAGCCATGCAACCGCTCTACCAGCTCATCGAGCCGGCGTTGACCCGACTCCCAGGCATTCTCCGTTGCCGGGTCGGCATGGACAATCAGTTGCAGGGTGCCGGCAAGGTTGTCGAACACCAGCAACTCGTCCGACACCATCAGCAGGATGTCCGGACAGGCCAGCAGGTCCTGCTTGTCGAATGCTGACAACCGCGGCTCGATATAACGCACCGTGTCGTAACCAAAATAGCCGACCAGTCCGCCGGTAAAACGCGGCAGATCAGGCAACTCAGGCGCACGGTAGCGCGACTGGAATGTCTCTACCCAGGCCAGCGGATCATCTGCCGTGGCGGTCTCAACAACATCACCATCCTGCAGGACGGTGATGTCATGCTCGTGAATACGCAGCACAGTCGAACACGGCAGGCCAATGATGGAATATCGCCCCCACTTCTCGCCGCCGTGAACAGACTCGAATAAATAGGAATAGGGGCCGCCTGCCAGCTTTATATAGGTACTGAGCGGCGTATCAAGGTCAGCCAGTACTTCGCGGCCTAGCGGAATTCGATTGTAGCCCTGTTCGGCCAGGGCGTTAAATTGTTCAGGTGTCATGAGACTCACCGTTGAGATTCAGGGCTGCTATACAGTTACAGGATATAGCCGACTTGCGCCATCGCCTGCCTGCCTTGCAGTGTCCGGAAAAAACCTCTCCAGTGAAACACATGATTATCAGGCCGCCTGTTCGAGCAGCGGCTGTATGTCCAGCAATGAATCGATTACCGCGTCCGGATCAGCCTCACGAATATCGACACCGTGGTTGTATCCATAGCTCATGCACACGATCTGGAAACCTGCCGCACGCGCCGCCGTCACGTCGCTTACCGAGTCACCGATCATCAGCGCACTGGCCGGACTGCAACCGAAGAACTGCGCAACATGCAGCAATGGCGCCGGGTCCGGCTTCTTTTTCGGCAGGGAATCGCCACTGATGACAATGGAAAAATCGTCGTAAACACCGAGATCCTTCAACAGGGGCTCGGTAAACTGTGCCGCCTTGTTGGTCACGCACCCCAGCTTGTAGCCGGCCGCCTTGAGCATATCAATGCCCTCGCGTACACCGGGATACAGCACCGAACGCTTCGAGGTGTTTTCCGCATACAGGTCCAGGAACAACGGATAGGCGCGCTCGAAGTCGGCCTCGTCCGGCTCGCCGTCGAGCTGACCGATCAGTGCCCTCCGCACCAGCCGCTCCACGCCATTACCAACCCAGTCGCGCACCCGTGACTCGCCGTGTGGCTCACGCCCGAGCTGCACCATCATGGTATCCACGCAGTACGCGAGGTCGGGGACGCTGTCGACCAGGGTGCCGTCTACGTCGATAAGGATCATCTCGGGCTTGTGCATGATACTCACGCTCAGCCGACTGCTTTTGCGATCTCGGCACGCATGGCATCGATGGTGGCCTTGTAGTCACCGGCACCGAAGATTGCGGAACCGGCAACAAAGGTATCCGCACCGGCTGCGGCGATTTCACCGATATTGTCGACCTTCACGCCGCCGTCGATTTCCAGGCGAATATCACGACCGCTCTCGTCGATAATGCGGCGCGCCTCGCGTAACTTGTTGAGTGTCTCGGGAATGAAACTCTGTCCACCGAAACCCGGGTTGACCGACATCAACAGGATCATGTCCACCTTGTCGAGGACGTGCTTCAGGTAGTCCAGCGGTGTTGCCGGATTGAACACCAGGCCTGACTTGCAGCCATTATCGTGTACCAGTGACAGGGAGCGATCGATATGCTCGCTGCCTTCCGGGTGAAAGGTGATCCATGTTGCACCCGCCTTGGCAAAATCGGGAATGATGCGATCCACCGGCTTGACCATCAGGTGCACATCGATATCAGCCGTCACGCCATGACTACGCAGCGCCTCACAGACCAGCGGGCCGATAGTCAGGTTTGGTACATAATGATTGTCCATGACATCGAAATGCACGATATCCGCCCCGGAATCCAGTACGTGGGTCACTTCCTCCCCGAGTCGGGCGAAGTCTGCTGAAAGGATGGATGGTGCAATTTTGTAATCGGCCATGCTATTGTCCTCAATGAATTTTTCGCGGCCCGGCCAAGCCGGACCCGACAGAAATGAAACGCGAACTTTACCCTAACAGCACGGGATTTTCAGCAACCGGTGCGAGACCTCCCATCTCCCGCCAGGCGCACCCGCCACGGGCGGACCACAGTGCAGAAAAAATCAATCCCTTGATTTCAAAGTGTTAATTATTATTAGTGACAAACGGGGACTGGTGCGCGCAGGACAAGGGGCCATGAATTTCCCGGTGAATCCAGCCGCTTACCCGCGGGCCCGTCACAAATGACAGGTCCCGGCCAGCGTCAGGAAAAGGAAAATACATAGTGCAAAACACACATAAGCAGGCCCACATCTACGCCTGGGGCCGGCGCCTGCGAATGGCACTTGCCAACCCGCTCTGCAAGTCTTATAAATAGACATGTCCTGGTTAATTTCAGGATATAAAAACACGGAGCAATGACACGCTCTGTCAGCTGTACAAACGGAGACACCAAGATGGGTCAAGTACCACGCATCGGTGACTGGTACCAGGCTGTCAACGGCGACAGGTTTGAAATTGTCGCGCTTGACGAGGAAGAAGCAACTCTGGAAATCCAGCACTATGACGGTGCCGTTGAGGAGCTCGACTTCGACTCGTGGAACGAGATGGAAATCAGCAGTATCGAACCACCTGAAGACTGGTCCGGATCGCTTGATATCGAACGCGAGGATTACGGCGTTGACCTGGAACTGACTGCTCCGAACGACCATATCAACCCGGTTGACGATCTGGAGTAAGTCCAGCTTACAACCACGCAGCAACCCTTCCCGCCCTCTTCAAATTACTGCCTCAACTGTCGTGATTGCATGCCGATAAGGTCATAAGGCTGCAACAGGAGGCACATCATGGCCACTATCTATGACCTGGCGACAGGCACAGTGATTTCAGAGAATGAAGGGGTGAGCAGGGTTACTGACCCTGCAGACGAAGCACACTGCACCCCCGCTCTGCAGCCGGTCAATAGCACATACGACCCGGAACAGGCCTCCCCGACCGAGGCCTACATGGTATTGCTACAGCGCCTGCTCAAGGACCTCTGACAGACGCCACCTGTGACGGCTGTCGGCTCCAGCGTCCTGCCACCAGCGAGCCGGTCAGGTTGTGCCAGATACTGAATAACGCCCCGGGCAAAGCGGCACTGGCACTGAAATATTTTACCGCGAGCGCAACTGCCAATCCCGAATTCTGCATGCCGGTCTCGATGGCCAGCGTACGGCACTCACGCCGCTCCCGCCCCAGCAGAAATGGCACCCAGTAACCACCCAGCAACCCCACCCCGTTGTGTAACATCACCGCGCATATCATGCCGACACCGAGCTGGCCAAGCTGCGCCTGGTTGAGTGCCACAATGATCGCAATGATCAACACGATGGCAATCACGGAAATTACCGGGAACAGCTTCTGCAGGGGCTCCAGCCGCCGCTGCAGGAAATGATTGAGCAACACGCCACAGCCGACCGGCAGGATGATTATCTTCAGGATACTCAGCAACATACCCAGAACGGGCACCGGCACTGTCTGGCCGACATAGAGCAGTGTCAGCAACGGGGTTGCCAGTACCGCGAGCAACGTGGAAACAGCCGTTAGCGTAATGGACAACGCCACGTCACCACGCGCGAGGTAACAAATTACATTCGAAGCCGTTCCGCCCGGACTGCAGCCGACCAGGATCATGCCGACCGCCAGCTGCGCCGGCAGCTGAAACACCGTTGCCAGCAACCATCCCGCAAGTGGCATCAACAGGAACTGCAGGGCCACCCCCAGGAGAACCGTAAATGGACGACGCATCACGACCAGGAAGCTGCGCCCGGTCAGCGTGATACCCATGCCGAACATCACCAGCCCAAGCAGCGGGATAATAGCCGGCTTGAGTGCAGCAAAAATGCCCGGGTACAGGTAGGCCAGCAGCGTGCCCGCCAGTGCCCAGACAGGGAACAGTGCCGTGATGCCATTCAACACGTCTCAGTCACCTTCAGCACAGAACTTTTGCTCGTCCAGGTAGACTTCACCGTCCTTGATGGTAACAGGCAGGCGGGCCAGGGACTGACCGCCACATGGGCCGGCAACACAGAAACCATCGTCAATACGGAACAGCGCGGCATGCGTGGCACACTGGATATGCTGCCTGTCGAGACTGAGAAACTGGTCCGGGACCCAGTCCAGCGGGCCACCGGTATGCGGACAACGGTTGAGGTAGGCGTACAGCTCACCGTGCTTGCGCACCACGAATACATCGTACAGGCGCCCGGCACAGCTTGCCGTCAGGCCACGACTGCTCCCTTCAGCAACCTCATCGAGCCGGCATAAACGTTTTTGTGTGGAATCTGCCATGGCCGCAGACTACGGCCAGGCAGCGTATTGTCAACTGTGAATTCAGGACCATCGCCGAATGGCGTGGCCTGTAGGCAGGATCAGTTTACGCGCACGACGCGGAAGCCAACATTGTCCAGCCGGGTATCCTGGTCCAGCTGCCCGCGTTTTGCGCTGCGCAGCGAATCCTTCGGACTGGAGTAGGCGCCACCACGCACAACACGCGCGGTGCATTCAGGCGTCAGCCAGGCACTGCCATCAACCGGCGCACCGGTGTAGTTATTGTTGTAACAGTCTGCAGTCCACTCCTGCACATTGCCCGCCATATCGTGCAGTCCATAGTCGTTTGCGGCGAACTGCCCGACCGGTGCGGTTCTCGCACCGTCCCAGTCACTGCCACAATTGAAGCAGTTCGCCGGAATTTTCTTGTGTACCCCGATCCACCAGTAATTTTCTTTACTACCACCGCGCGCAGCGTATTCCCACTCCGCCTCTGTCGGCAAGCGGTAGGTCTTTCCTGTTTGTTTGGACAACCATTTCGCATAGCCTCTCGCATCACTCCAGGACACGTTGATAACCGGCTGCTTGCCACGCCCCCAGCCTTCATCTTTCGGCAGGCGTTTCCCGGTGGCACGTGCGTAACGGGCATATTCGTCAAAGGTAACCTCGTAACGGCTGATGGAGAAAGCCGACAGCTTCACCTCGTGCTGCGGCACTTCCTTGTAGTTAACAGAATTCCCGGGGCTGCCCATCTGGTAGGAGGCCGCGGCCAGTTCAGTCATGGTAGGACCCCTGCCGCCGATTTTAAGCCGGTCATTGAAAGTGCGCACAACAGGGCTGGTCGGCGTCGTGGCTTTCGCCTCCGCTGCCGGTGCAACTTTCTTCTTCCTGGCCGGTGCTGGCTGTTTGACGGCCCTGGCAGATTTCTCACGCACAATCGGTGCCGGCTGCGCATGCTCTGCAGAGGATTCCTGTGCTGTTTCGATCTCTGATGGCTCTGCTGCTACCGGCGGCATGTCTTCGACGTCAACGTCTGCACCGTTCTGAGCAAAATCGATGGAGACAACATCCTCAATCTGCAGATTCCCTGTCATCAACAACCAGACAACCGCGACAGTGACACTGACCGCAAGCAAGCTGAGCGCAGGTCCCAGTAAGCGCGGCCGCCGGCCGGTAGCAGCCGGGACTTTCTTCGCGGCCGGTTCCGGCTGCGCTGTCTCGTGGGTGACAGCCTGCCCGGGACCAGACGTAGTAGACACCGTCTGCGTCTGCAGGGAACCCCCGGTGGATGATTCTGAATCGGTTGCCTGCTCACCTGGTTGCTGGCTGTCCTCGAGCTGCACCAGTAATTTATCGCGCTCTTCAAGCAGGCGATCACGTGCCGTTTCTGCCTCGGTCCGCAGGCGTACCGCGATCTCGACATTCTGGCGGGTATCATCAAGCTGCTTGCGTAACTGGACCGGATCTTCCAGCTGGCCCTGTCCGGGTCCATTCATCAGTCCGCGCGCCACCTCGACCTCGGCACGCAGGGCATCCATCTTCTCGCGTAATTCCTGCTGTGTCTCGAGTGCGCTGTCACGCTCCTCGGTAAGTATTTGCAGCTGGTCCTGTTGCTTCGCGATGGCTGCCTCGGCCTGCCGGTTCTGTTCCTCCATCAGCTCAACATCACCTTGACGGCGGGTCTTTTCCTCGCGGTGATGTTCGGCCAGCTCTGCATGCGCCTGTTGCAGCTCCGCCTGTACCTTGGCCAGTTGCTCCTCGGTTGCGGCATGGGCCTCGATCACACCCTGCAGGCGACCCTGCTCCTCGGCACGAGCCGCATCGACAGCCTCTTCTATGACACCCGACTGGTCACTGGTATTGCCTTCTTGCTTACTGGCTGCAGTAGTCAGCTGCTCCTTGAGCTCGCGCTGGCGCGTCGCCATTTCCACGCGCTCCACGTCACGGGCATCGCGTTCGGCATGCAACTCGTCACGCAGGTAATCAATGTTGTCCTGTGCTTCCTTGCGCGCCTTCTGATAGTCGGCAGTCACCTGTTCCAGTTTCTTGCGCTGTTGCTCTATCTGGTCCAG
>Ga0224514_10000471_pt1 | contig 11566 bp, 9 predicted proteins | sample SF_May12_sed_USG_3_FD_169107 | JGI IMG/M metagenome (GOLD analysis project Ga0224514, IMG submission 169107) | Sediment microbial communities from San Francisco Bay, California, United States - SF_May12_sed_USGS_24 | ecosystem: Environmental > Aquatic > Marine > Sediment | place: USA: California...
GGTTGGCTTGTCAGTACTGGTTCCTTATCTGGGGGCAGCCGTAGTGACTATTCCGGTTGCGGTTGTTGCATACTTCCAATGGGGCTGGGGTTCAGAGTTTATCGTGTTAATGATTGTCTACGGCATTATCCAGGCATTGGATGGTAACCTGTTAGTACCACTACTTTTTTCTGAAGTGGTTAACCTGCATCCGATTGCTATTATTGTCAGCGTGTTATTTTTTGGCGGGTTATGGGGATTCTGGGGCGTGTTTTTTGCTATTCCATTAGCAACACTAGTTAAAGCCCTGATTACATCATGGCCGAGGAGTGTAGATAGTACGGTTACAGAATAAAGAGTAACCGGTGTCGGAATGCAGAACCTTGTGAATATAATCAAAAAATAAACCTCAATATTTCAATCGAGTTTAATCCTTCTGGTTTTTGCGTTTGGTTTTCTTTGCTGTTACTGAAAAAATAATTGGCTGCAGTGATGCGCGTTAGTTTATGTTTTCATGATGTTTTATGGTTAGATTATTGCAATAAGTTTCTTTAACACGCAGTGCGCTGATAAAAGCAATGAATGCAAATCCTAACATGAGTAACATGGCATGCTGATAGTTTTGCCAGCTGTAGAGATTGATACCGTTGGCTATTTTTCCATCCCAACCCAGATCCAGCAGCCAGCCAAATAATGGTTGCATGATGGCGGCGCCGAGAAACAGTCCGGTATTGACCAGGCTGATGGCCATACCGGAGAGGGCTGGTTGAGTGACTTCCTTGGCACAAGGATAGGTCAGGACAAAGCCGCCACTGGTAACACCAATTAACATAAACAGCAGCATGGCAAGGGCACCCGGTTGCCACGGGATATAAATCAATGCCAGCCAGGCCAGCATATAGATGCCTGCACTGATGAGGATCACCGGTTTACGCAAACCGATGCGATCCGAAATCCAGCCCGCTAACAAGGTCCCTATCGCCAGGCTTATCAAGGTGATGGTGGTATATATAGAAGCTTCATCACGACTCATATTAAAGCTGTCTCTGAGTAACGGAACCCCCCATAAACCGGCAAACGCAAACAGGCCTCCGGCCATACCGAAGTTTATCCAGAAGCCGGGCCAGACAGTGATGTTACTGAATACCTTTATTAAATCCTTGACCCAGTGTTGATGCCGTTCAGCATGCGCCGTCATTCCATCCATTTCACGTACCGAGGGAAATCCTGCATCCTCAGGCCGGTTGCGAACAAAGATCAGGCTTAAGGCGGCCAGCAGCAGGGACATGATTCCCATGACAATAAAAATATCACGCCATGACCAGACATTAAGTAAAGCGGATAATGGCTTGGCAGCCAAGACAGAACCCAGGTTGCCCATTAAAATTGTGAAACCGGAAACAAGACCATAGATCCGATCTCTAAACCAGACGGCGTTGTTTTTCATCAGGCCAACAAAAATAACCGATACGCCGAGTCCGACCATAAAGCGACCCAGTGAAGCTAGCTCAATGGTTTCAGCCGTAGCAAAGACGATTGAACCGATACCGGCAATCAAATTACCGGCCGTCACCGAGGCACGATTACCCAGTGTATCGGCCAACACCCCGGCGGGGATCTGCATCAAGGTATAAATATAGTAATACATGGCCGCCAGCGAACCCAGGGCAGTAGCTGAGGTCTGGAAACTGGCCATCAGTTCGGCGGATACCACGCCAGGCGCCATACGATGGAAAAATACTGACATATAAGCAAGAATTAGAATGCTGTAGATTCCGGCGCGAACCCATTGGAAACGTCGTTGTTCGTCGATATGCATACCAGGACCTGTCATTAAATCGAAAGGCATTATCCTAGAAGCTTTTTCGTCCACGGGCTAGAACTGATTTATATGTAGTCAGTAAAAAATGAGAATATCAGATTGAAGCGGACTAAATTTATAACACTTTTGAAGAATAATCAGCGAGACGTGAGCGTTCGCCTCGTAATAAAGTAATATGACCACTGTGCTGCCAGTTACGGAAACGATCAATTACATATGTTAAACCGGAAGTGGTTTCTGTTAAGTAAGGGGTATCTATTTGGGCAATATTCCCTAGGCACACTACCTTGGTTCCCGGACCTGCACGAGTCACCAGGGTTTTCAATTGTTTGGATGTCAGGTTTTGTGCCTCATCAATGATAATGTAGCGATTTAAGAAGGTACGGCCACGCATAAAGTTAACTGAGCGTATCTTGATACGGTTAGCTAATAAATCATTAGTTGCTGCACGTTCCCAGTCACCACCTGTTTCTATATTGGTTAACACTTCAAGGTTATCCATTAATGCGCCCATCCAGGGAGTCATTTTTTCTTCTTCTGTACCTGGCAGGAAGCCGATATCTTCACCAACGGGCACAGTGACGCGAGTCATAATAATTTCGTTATAAAGTTTTTGTTCCAGCGTTTGTTGTAGGCCGGCGGCAAGTGTTAACAGGGTTTTACCCGTGCCTGCAGCACCTATCAGGGTTACAAAATCAATTTCCGGATCCATTAACAGATTAAGGGCAAAGTTCTGTTCACGATTACGGGCATTAATACCCCAGACATTATTACTTGATTTGTAATCCCTTAATGTTTCAATCGTCGCCTCATCATTATGAATGGAACGCACAATGGCCTCAAAACTATCGTCCTCATCATTATGGAGGAACTGGCTGACAGACCAGTTGGCGACTTCCGGGCCCTGTAAACGATAGAATGAACGACCTTGTTCCATCCATGAGTCCATTTCTTTGGAGTGTGTATCCCAAAAAGAATCATTCAGCTTGGTATGGCCGGTATAAAGTAGGTCAACATCTTCAAGTACTTTATCGTTATGGTAGTCTTCAGCATGGATGCCAACCACAGCAGCTTTTATACGCAGGTTAATATCTTTACTAACAAGGGTAACGGCACGATCCGGATATTTTTCTTTTAATGCCAGTGAGGTACCAAGAATATTATTATCGGGTAAATTGCCGGGTAAGTATTCAGGCAGGGCATTGGGGTAAGCGCGGGTTTGTAAAAACAGACTACCAACCGGGTGTTCTGATTCCTGTAACAAATTGGCACTGGGTACACTGAGCTCCAGTTTCAGACCCTGTTCTATATCGGTCTGTTCATGGTTCGACATAACTTCATCAATAAAACGGCTGACTTGTCGGGCATTACGGGCAACTTCAGAACGACCTTTTTTATGATTATCCAGTTCTTCCAGCACCATCATCGGAATAAATAAATCATGTTCTTGGAAACGGAACAGAGACGCGGGATCATGCATTAAGACATTGGTATCAATTACAAAGAGTCGATTGGCCATTTATGTATTGTTATACCTGTATTTAGTGGTGATAGTTTGTCACTGTTATTTATTCAAGGCGCGTACTGCATCGAGAACGTCTTCAACATGGCCGTCGACTTTTACTTTACGCCATTCCTGTTTTAATACACCCTTGTCATTAATCAGGAAGGTACTACGTTCAATACCGCGCACCTTTTTACCGTACATATTTTTCATTTTGATGACATCAAAGATTTTGCACAGTTCTTCATCTTTATCGGAAATAAGCTCAAAAGGAAATTCCTGTTTGGCTTTAAAGTTTTCATGAGATTTTATACTATCACGTGAAACACCAAATACGACTGTTTTGTTACGGCGAAATTTGGCAATATTGTCACGAAAATCCTGTCCTTCACGGGTACAACCGGGGGTGCTGTCCTTGGGGTAAAAATAAATCACCAGATTTTTACCTTTAAAGTCAGATAAGGAAATTTCCTGTTCACCGGTTGCAGGCAGTGTAAAGTCAGGCACTTTCTTAGCTAAGGTTGCCGCGGGTGTTGCTTTGTTGGCCATGGTGTACCTCTTGATTATTAGTCAATATTGATGGTTCGTAGTTGTTCGGCGGCTTGTTCGGGACTAATGGTATTTACAAATAGACCTGAGCCCAATTCAAAACCACTGGGGATACTGGTACGAGGACATATTTCCAGATGCCAATGATAACTGTTTTTGCTGTTCTGGTATTCTTCACCGTGAGGTAATGAGTGTAGGAAATAATTATATTGTGCACCACCAATTACTGCATCCAGTCGCGCCATGGTTCGTTTCAAAACCAGTGCCAGGTCATCCAGCTCTTCTTGTGTGGTAGTAAGAAAGTCACAGTTATGTTGCAAGGGTAAAATATGCACTTCCCATTCATAGCGGCTGGCAAAAGGTTTTATGGCAATAAAATGTTTACCACGTTCCACTACATATTGTCCCACATTAATTTGTCGCAGGATTTGACCAGAATCACGATCATAAATGGTCGCTTCGAAAGTCAGCGCTTCATCAATCAGTGAACAGAAAATGCAATGGTGATGCTTATCAAAGTACTGCAGACTGTTGGCCACTTCATCATGCACATTCTGCGGTACCACTGGCAGGGCAATAATCTGACTGTGTGTATGGGCCATGCTGGCACCGGCTGCCGGACCAAAGTTTTTAAATACCAGCACATATTTAAGACGCTCATCATTTTTATAAAGCTCGGCCATACGGCTCTGATAAGCGCTAAATAATAAAGCGAGATGCGCTTCATTCATTTCATGGATAGCAATACCATGTTGTGAATGATCGACAATGACCTCGTGACGACCATAACCTTCAATGGCTTGTTGTAAGCCAAATGTCAGGCCAGGCTGGCTTCGGTCATCACCCAGTACCGGGTACAAGTTTTCAACAATACGTACTTTCCACTCACCATTGGCAGGAAAACGGGTGATTTCGGGTGGGGTTTTGTCTTCATTACCCGAGCAAAATGGACAGGTTTCTACATGGGTTCGGGTATCCCGGGGAGCCGGAACTTCCTCTTTTTGCGGACGCATGTTGCGGGCGGTGGCAATCAGTACCGATTCAGTCGGTACTATCGGGTTTATTCTTATCTCTCGGGTACCGTTATCTGGTTTGTTCATGGCATGGCCTCGTTTAGTTCGGCTCTGGAATGTAATGAAAGTACCGTGATTCAGGCGGGATGTGGAACAGTAATATTTTATGTCTCCCCAAGCCAGCTTTAACTGAGATGAAATAAGCAGTTTGTCAGCTTGTCAGCAGCCAAAGTCACAAGTAACATGTGCGTTTTTCTGCGGAGAAAGTTCATGTTTCAGGGGAGTATGGTGGCGCTGGTAACACCGATGCAGCCGGATGGCAGCCTCGATGAGCGGGCGTTAGCTGATTTGGTGGCGTTTCATGTGGATAATGGGACTGATGCCATTATCGCCACGGGAACAACCGGTGAATCAGCAACCCTGGACGAACACGAACACTGCCATGTGGTAAAATGCGTGGTTGAACTGGCTGCGGGACGTATTCCGGTGATTGCAGGTACCGGCTCCAATTCGACCCGTGAAGCCATTGAACTGACGCGCTGTGCCAAACAAGCAGGTGCGGATGCCTGTTTGCTGGTCACACCTTATTATAATAAGCCAACCCAGGAAGGGCTGTATCTGCACTTTAAAGCAGTGGCTGAGGCGGTGGATATTCCGCAGATTTTGTATAACGTGCCAGGACGTACTGCAGTGGATATGTTGCCAGAGACGGTTGAACGCCTGGCAAAAATTCACAACATTATTGGCATCAAGGAAGCCACTGGAGATATTGCGCGCGTTACGGATATTATTGCTCGTTGTGGCGCTGAGTTTGAGGTATATAGTGGTGATGATGCCACCGCGATGGAAGCCATTCTGGTGGGAGCCAGGGGTAATATTTCAGTGACTGCGAATGTGGCGCCTAAAGCCATGCATGAAATGTGTCTGGCCGCGTTAAATCACGACAGGGATGCGGCAGAAAAAATTAATAATCAATTAATGTGTTTACACACAAATTTATTTGTTGAGGCTAACCCGATTCCAGTGAAGTGGGCCTTGGCAGAAATGGGTAAAATGGGGTTAGGCATTCGTTTGCCATTAACGGTATTAGCTGAAAATAACCAAAAGATAGTACGTGGTGCCTTGCAAGAGGCGGGCGTGTTGAAAGGGTGAGAAATATGTTGGTGTGGTCTACGTTTTTGCGTAAGTTTGTCGTTTTGTTTTTTGTATTGGGTTTAACCGCTTGTTCCTGGACTGCTGATCGTAAAGCGGTTTATGAGAAAAAAACTGAACATGAAATGTCTCTGGAAGTACCCCCTGATTTAGTAATGCCTGAGGGGAATAATGCACTTGATATACCAGCTATTGGTTCAAGCCGGACAACGTTTTCCAGTTTTACAGGTTCACAGCAGCAAAGCGGTGACAAGGTACTGGCATCGGTTTCTGGTGATGCACGGGTTGTGCGGGATGGCAGTATCCAATGGTTAGAGATCAAGGCAAGTGTTGACGTGCTCTGGCCTCAACTGATTGCATTTGTTCGCAATGAAGGTTTTGAATTAAAAATGTCGGATACACGTTTGGGAATCATTGAAACAGATTGGCAGGAAAACCGTGTCGATATTCCTACAAACTGGTTGTCAAAGTTTGTGAGTAAGTTATATGAGTCTGGGTTGAGAGATAAATACCGGGTACGGGTAGAAAAAGCGGAACAAGGGCTTACTCGAATTTTTATATCTCATCAGGGATTAAAAGAAGTAGCTACTGATGACGATAATATTAGTGTGGTTCAGACTTATTGGCAAGTTCGCGAATCAGATCCTGAGCTGGAAGCGGAAATGATGCAACGTTTTCTGGTATATCGTGGCGCGGGAAAAGATACTGCCAAGGCCATGGTTAAGGCTTCTGATCATAAGGAACGTGCGGTACTAAAAGAAGACGCTGATTTTGCCTACCTTGAAATTAACGAAAATTTCCCGCGTAGCTGGCGTCGTACAGGCCTGGCGTTGGATCGCATAGGCTTATTAGTTGAAGATCGTAATCGTTCTGCCGGTATGTACTATATCAAGTTAACAGAAGAATACTGGAAAACACACGAAGAAAAAGATAAAAGCTGGTTGGGGAGCTTGTTCTCTTCCGCTGAGAAGAATAAAGAAGGAGCCTATATCCTCAAACTAGCTAGTGAGGGTGAAACAACGCGTGTCTCAATATTGAATAGAGATGGCAATAATGCAACTGATCAAACCAGCCGACTGTTGCTTGTTCAGTTGCAACGTTACTTGCGTTAATTAACGATTTTACTCCGGAAGGGGAACGTGAAATTTGCATCACTAGGCAGTGGTAGCCGGGGTAATGCGACAATCGTTGAATCAGGGGAATCCACTATCCTGATTGATTGTGGTTTTTCCCTGAAAGAAACAGAACGGCGCTTAACAATGTTGGGTCATGAAGCGGCGTTACTGGATGCAATTTTAGTCACCCATGAACATTCCGATCATGTGCGTGGCGTTGGGCCACTGGCACGTAAGCATAAAGTTCCAGTATGGACGACACGCGGCACAGCAGGTAAAGCGGACTGGGGAGATATCCCTGAGCTAAACCAGATTGATGTACACCATATATTAAATATTCAGGACATGGAGATACAGCCGTTTCCTGTTCCGCATGATGCCAGAGAGCCGTGTCAGTTTGTAATCAGTGATGGCAATAAACGACTGGGTATGTTGACTGATACAGGTTCACTGACTTCACATATTGAAGAGCAGCTTTCAGGTTGTGATGCCTTGCTACTGGAATGTAATCATGATGAAGCGATGCTGGCCTCGGGTTCCTATCCTCCTTCATTGAAGGATCGTGTAGGCGGCAAGTTTGGCCATTTAAGTAATCGCCAGTCAGCAGAATTATTGGCTAAACTGGATACATCACGTTTGACACATATTGTTGCCGCACATTTAAGTGAAGAAAATAATTCTCCGGATTTGGCTCGTTGGGCATTGAGTGATGTATTGGGTTGCGAGGCAAGTTGGATTCAGGTTGCCAAACAGGACTCAGTACTGGATTGGTGTATTGTTTAGATTTAAAAAAACCAGATCAGTTTTTTAATTCAGGATTTAATCATGCAAAAGCAAGCAGAGTTGTATGCAGGTAAAGCAAAAACAGTTTTTACAACTGATGACCCGGATCAATTAATTATTCATTATCGTAATGACACCTCGGCGTTTGATGGGGAGAAAGTGGATCAACTGGATCGTAAAGGCATGGTCAATAACAAGTTTAATGCTTTTATCATGCAAAAACTGGAAGCAGCAGGAGTACCGACACACCATGTTACTTTACTTTCAGATGAAGAATCTGTAGTTAAAAAACTGGATATGTTACCGATTGAGTGTGTGGTACGTAATGTTGCTGCCGGTAGTTTATGCCGTCGTCTTGGCGTGGAAGAAGGGATTGATCTGAATCCACCTACCTTTGAATTTTTTCTGAAAAATGATGCCTTGCATGATCCCATGATCAACGATTACCACATCATCTCATTTAAATGGGCAACAGCGGATGAGATTGCCAAAATGAAAGAGCTGACCTTCAAGGTCAACGATATCCTGAAAAAGCTGTTTGATGATGCAGGCATGATCCTGGTGGACTATAAGCTAGAATTTGGTCGTTACCAGGGAGAATTACTGCTCGGTGACGAGTTCAGTCCTGATGGCTGTCGTTTATGGGACAAGGCTACCCGCAATAAACTGGATAAGGATCGCTTCCGTCAAGGACTGGGAGGCGTTGTCGAAGCCTATGAAGAAGTTGCCCATCGCTTGGGTGTCGAACTGTAAAATATCTGAAATGCTTTATAAAAACTCGTTAAATAAAGCATCTTTGTTAACCCGATAGCTATTTTCAGGTTTTTTTATGTTTATCGCCCGCAGTGCTTCCATTACACTATATTCAGCACTATTTAGTGTTGTCTGATAATTAAAAAATACAATAATGAGTAAATACACTGCTGACGATATTGAAGTCCTTACCGGGTTAGAGCCAGTGCGTAAACGCCCTGGTATGTATACCCAGACCGAACGTCCCAATCACCTTGCCCAGGAAGTTATAGATAACAGTGTCGATGAGGCTATTGCCGGCCACGCGAGTGAACTGAATGTTATTTTGTTTAAAGACGGTTCATTGCAGGTCGCTGATGATGGTCGTGGTATGCCAGTGGACCTCCATCCGGAAGAAAAAGTTCCGGGGGTCGAGGTCATCCTGACACGCCTGCACGCGGGGGGTAAATTTTCTAACAAGAATTACCAGTTTTCAGGTGGTTTACATGGCGTCGGGGTTTCTGTTGTCAATGCGTTATCCAAAAAGCTGGAAATCTGGATCAGGCGTGATGGCAAAGAACACCATATGTCATTTGCCAATGGTGATCGTAAAACCAAACTAAAAGTCACCGGCACAGTGGGTAAACGTAATACGGGTACTACGCTACGCTTCTGGCCTGATACAAAGTTCTTCGATTCTCCCAAGTTTTCTGTTTCCCGACTTAAACATGTATTACGTGCCAAGGCCGTTTTGTGCCCTGGCTTAAAAGTCACTTTTCATGATGAGCAGACGGGGGAAGATGAAGAGTGGTTCTATGAGGATGGTTTAAAAGCCTATTTGCTGGATGCACTGAGTGAAGAAATTTTATTACCGGAAGAGCTTTTTATGGGAAGCCTAGCGGGTAATGAAGAAGCGGTGGACTGGGCGGTGGTCTGGGTCACCGAAGGGCAGGCGAATATCGGCGAAAGCTACGTTAACCTGATCCCGACTGCACAGGGTGGTACCCATGTTAATGGATTACGCACTGGTTTGACCGAGGCTATTCGTGAGTTTTGTGAATTTCGTAATTTGTTGCCTCGCGGGGTAAAAATCGCCCCAGAAGATGTATGGGACAAGGTCAGCTATATTCTTTCAGTGAAACTGGACGAGCCCCAGTTTTCAGGGCAAACCAAAGAGCGTCTGTCTTCGCGTGAATGCACGGCGTTTGTTTCCGGTGTGGTTAAAGATGCTTTTGCCTTGTGGTTGAATCAGCATACTGAACTGGGTGAACAACTTGCCGAGCTGGCGATTAATAGTGCACAAAGCCGCCTCAAGGCGGGTAAAAAGGTTGTACGTAAAAAAGTAACTCAGGGCCCGGCTTTGCCCGGCAAGCTCGCAGATTGTGCCTCTCAGGATTCAGAAGCCGGTGAATTGTTCCTGGTGGAAGGAGATTCGGCAGGCGGTTCAGCCAAGCAGGCGCGGAACCGTGAATTTCAGGCCATTATGCCTTTGCGGGGCAAGATACTGAATACCTGGGAGGTGGATGCTGCAGAAGTACTGGGTTCGCAAGAGGTACATGATATCTCGGTCGCGATTGGTGTGGATCCAGGTTCTTCAGACATCTCCGGCTTACGTTATGGCAAGGTCATCATTCTTGCCGATGCGGATTCTGATGGTGCACATATCGCGACACTGTTAACCGCGTTATTTACCCGTCATTTCCGGGCCCTGATGGATGCGGGAAATATTTATGTGGCGATGCCGCCTTTATATCGTATTGATGTGGGTAAACAGGTGTTCTACGCGACCGATGATGCGGAGCAACAAGGCATTATGGATCGCATCAGTGCGGAAAAAATCAAAGGCAAAGTACAGGTCACACGTTTTAAAGGTTTGGGCGAAATGAATCCCTTGCAGTTACGTGAAACCACCATGGATCCTGATACGCGCCGTTTGGCCCGGCTTACCATGGAAAGTGGTGATGGCACCCTGCAATTAATGGATATGTTGTTGGCAAAGAAACGTTCAGCCGATCGTAAAAAATGGCTGGAAGAAAAAGGTGACCTGGCTGAAATTTAATCGGCTGGGTATCCGGGTAGCTAATGGTTAAGCAGAATAATGTGAGCTTTAGAATTTAGATGGCACAAAAAAAGAAACAAGCAAAAAAGTCGACTCGTAAAACGACCGCTAAAAGCACAGGCTCTGTAAAAGTGTCAGAAGATACTGTTAAAGACAGTTTTGAAGGTATCGAACAACTACCTCTGAAAACCTTTGCTGAGAAATCGTATCTGGATTATTCCATGTACGTCATTCTTGATCGTGCCTTGCCACATATTGGTGATGGATTAAAACCGGTTCAGCGCAGGATCATTTATGCTATGTCGGAACTGGGCTTGCGTGCCGGTACCAAGTTCAAAAAATCTGCACGTACCGTGGGTGATGTATTAGGTAAATTCCATCCACATGGTGATTCAGCCTGTTATGAAGCTATGGTGCTCATGGCGCAACCTTTCTCATATCGTTATCCGTTACTGGAAGGTCAGGGCAACTGGGGTTCACCGGATGATCCCAAGTCGTTTGCGGCCATGCGTTATACCGAGTCACGTTTGTCCGAAAGTGCGAATTTATTATTGTCAGAGCTTGGGCAGGGTACTGCCGAGTGGGCCCCGAATTTTGATGGCTCCCTTGAAGAACCAATGGTATTGCCTTCACGCATACCGCATGTATTGTTAAATGGTACTACGGGTATCGCCGTAGGCATGACCACCGATATTCCACCGCATAATATGCGTGAAGTATTGCATGCCTGTATTCATCTGTTGAAAAAGCCTACTGCAACCACGAGTGAACTTTGTAAGTTTGTCAAAGGGCCAGACTACCCCACTGATGCAGAAATCATTACGCCGCTGGCGGATATCAGGAAGATATATAAAAATG
>Ga0224514_10000472_pt1 | contig 11560 bp, 12 predicted proteins | sample SF_May12_sed_USG_3_FD_169107 | JGI IMG/M metagenome (GOLD analysis project Ga0224514, IMG submission 169107) | Sediment microbial communities from San Francisco Bay, California, United States - SF_May12_sed_USGS_24 | ecosystem: Environmental > Aquatic > Marine > Sediment | place: USA...
GTGTGCAGCCAGCCCAATATATAAATCGAGTCATCTATCCCAATCCATGACAGCTTGTACAAGGTACTACCTTCCTGAATCTGTCTGTTTTTCTTGGGATGAACCTCCGCACGCAGTGGATCTACTGCACATATCCCTGTTGAATCTGCCACATAGAAACGATCGAAACTCTCCCTGGCATCAACTGCCACTTTACCATCCTGCCGGTTATGGTCTTCGATTTCATATCGATACCAGACACAAGGAATTCCGAGACGCGGGACCAATAGCGGTCTGCTATTAAGATCCACCGTCCTGGCCTTTATCTCTACCAGCCCCTGCGCTGCTGCTCCAATAGGTGAGGTTGGTAAATCTTCAACGCGTCTGGCAATTTTTAATCGATAAAAGGCAATGAACAAGAGGGGCAACACCACTAACAGGACCAGATACTCCACTCTCCCTTGCTCCTGCTATAAGTTTACCTGGCAACCGGCGCCAGGGATACCTGGCCTTTCTTCTCGACCGGAATATCTGAATATATGCCGCCAAGATCAAGACGGGCGACAAATTCATAAGTAAAGGTATCTCGTGGCTGTCGCATTAAATCACTAATCAGGCTAATGCTGTTGAACAAATCAGCTGTGGCCGTCAATGTAACATTCCCTTCGCCATAGCCCTCGATCACCGGGAGTTCATTTTCTACACCAGTTAATATTTGGTGTCCTTCAATATTCACGGTATAGGATAGCCCTTCAAGCTCAATTGCCATACGGTTTGGATTGGTAACGTGCAGGCCAATTTCAAAGCGCGGCGCCATGCCTTCCGATGGCAACGCTCGAAAAGAAGTGACACTGACTGTCGGTTCCTTGAAATCTGTTTGCAGACTTGCGCAACCTCCCAGTAAAGCGACAATAAAAATACAAAAGGCATGCCTGTAAAGTTTGCTCATTACTATCTAGTTACCTGTTGTAGAAAAATGTTGTATTAGCCTTCCGGCCTATAATCCTTTACCAGCAACATTTTAAGAATATCAATCGGATTGGCTTTTACACTACTGGAATCATCTTGGCGTCGAGATTTAGAGCGTCACAACTACTGATAAATTCTTCCCTCAGCTTGGCAATAGACTCATCAGCCGGAATCTCAACTGTCATATGCAGGGAAAACATGGGCGTTCCAGTGTGGGCTCCTGCATAACGACTGGTATCGAGATCAACGATGTTAATATTTCGGCTGGAGAAAAATCGGGCAATGTCCTGCACAATACCCAGATGGTCAATGGAAACCACTTCTACCGCATAGGGAGCCAGCTTTTGTGTTTCAGGTTTCTTGCGAGTGAGTTTCACCAGCAATTTCATTCTAAGCGAGCCTTCCAGAGCGGGAATCTCATCCGTGAAAGTATCAATCGAGGCACTGGCACCACTCACCAGCATCAAAATCGCAAATTCGCCCCCGAGCACACTCATTCGACTATCTTCAATATTGAGTTGATGTTTACTGAGCACTTTGCTTAGCTCATCCACAATACCCGGTCGATCTTCACCCAGGGCGGTAATAACAAGTTGTACAGACATTATATTTCTCTCTATTTATATATTGCTAATCAGTTGTATCAACATTTGATTCACGAGGTGACGATATGGGTTTCACTTCCGGCAAGACATCCTTGAAGGCAACACCATACATTTCCCAGATAGCGACAAACAAGGAAGCGATAATAGGTCCAATAAATAATCCCACCACACCAAACATAAAGATACCCCCCAGGGTACTGAGGAAAATCATCAATTCATGCAACTTGGTATCTTTGCCCACCAGTATCGGACGCAACAGGTTATCCAGACTGCCTACCAGTGCGCCACAAAAGATAATCAGACCTATGCCGCTAGTCACCTGACCATTGGCAATCAGGACAATCGCAGCGGGCACCCAGACCAATGCCGAGCCAACACTGGGAATAATCGATAACACTGCCATGATCGCACCCCAGAATACGGCATTGGGTATACCTACGATAAAGAAAGCCAATCCGGCCAAGCCACCCTGCAATAAGCCGATGAGTAACGTCCCTTTCAAGGTTGCCCGTGTAACCGAGGTAAATTTTTCGAGCATGTGATTTTCATCGCTACTATTCAGAGGCAGGTAATACAACACCTTTTTCATAAACTTGTCACCGTCAAGGAAAAAGAAGAACATGCTGTACAGCATCACAAACGCCATGAACACAAAATGGACTGTACCCAGGGTAACGGAAGATAATCCGTCAACCAGGAACTTGCTAATGGCGCCAACTGCTTGTCCTGCCTTCTGTATAATCGTCTCCTGGTAAGGCAGGATGCGATCATAAAACGGTAGGGACTGCAGGTATTCCGTAATCGCACCTTTATCCGACAAGGTTTCCTTCACCCAGGGCGTTGCCATTTGACCTACTTCAATTGCCTGCCCCACGACAATGCCGATTAAGAATAGCATCGGGATCAATACGATAAAGAAAAGCAGCATCAGCGTGACAATTGAAGCCAGATGACGCCGACCACCAAATAATTTTGCAAGGTAGAGGTAAACGGGACGCGCCAGCGCGCTGAACAACCCGGCCAGAAAAAGGGCCATCAGAAACTGATCAATCATGGATAGAAAGAGCGCGGAAATAACCAGCAACAGCAACAGAAGTACAGATTTGTTTACACTATCCTGATTCATTGCCTAGTCCTTTAAGTTTTTGATTAAATTAGTTCTGTGATAAACAGAGCGGACCACGACGAGAATGGTGGTTAATAGTTGTTCTTGCAGGCTCGCGTTGATTTTCATGAGATTTATAGACAGAGAATACTTTCCTCTCTTTTTAAACACAATTGTTCTTTATCCTGTTCCGCTTTTATAACCCATTGAAAAAATAAGAATTACTCTTTATTCAAACCGGCTACCCCTGAATCTTGAAAAATCCGCATATCCTCACTTTACATATCTATTGATAATGATTATCATTTAGACCTAATTGAATTGATATAAGTCATACACCATTTACACCAGCCAAATCAGGCCAACAAAAATCGTTAACATGGCTTCGTCATCAGAGTCGAAGACATCAGGGAATAAGCAACATGAAACACACAACCGTCACAGCTGCCATCATCGTAACGGTCCTCGCTACCATATTTACCCCACTTTCACTTGCGACCGATCTGGTTCTTACTCCCAAGCAACAGCTCGGCAAACAACTGTTTTTTGACCCCAGCCTGTCGCATCCTGACGGCCAGTCATGCGCCACCTGTCATGCACCGAAAGCCGGCTTTGCCGATCCGGATAAATCCATTCCGGTCTCCAAGGGAGTGTTCCCGGATCGATTTGGCAGCCGTAATACACCAACCGCCGCCTACATGGCTTTCAGCCCCGTGTTTCATTATGACCCAAATGAAGAGCTCTATGTGGGCGGCCAATTCTGGGATGGTCGTGCCGCTACTCTCGCCGCACAAGCCAAACAACCACTGCTGAACAAGGTGGAAATGGCCAATCCGGACAAAGCCACGGTCATCAAAGATGTGCGTAACGCTGCCTACGCGGAATTGTTCAAACGTGTCTATGGGCCTGATTCCCTGAAAGATGTTGAACAGGCCTATGACTATGTTGCCGATGCGATTGCCGCGTTTGAAAGTAGCCACCAGCTCAACGCCTTTACTTCCAAGTACGACTACTACCTGGCAGGTAAAGTGAATTTAACCAAACAGGAACATCGTGGTCTGAAACTCTACGAGGCAGAAGACAAGGGCAACTGTGCGGCCTGCCATCCGCTATGGCCGGATGAGAATGATGGTACCCCACCTTTATTTACTGATTTCACCTATGACAACCTGGGCGTACCGCGTACGCCGCATAATCCATTCTACTCTCTGTCACATGAATTCAATCCTGATGGAAAAAAGTTCGTAGATATCGGCCTGGCCGCCAACCCTCAGGTTAAAGCGGACGAGCGGGCGCAGCAGGAAATGGGCAAGGTCAAGGTACCCACCCTGCGCAATATTGCACTCACGGCCCCCTATATGCACAACGGTTACTTCAACGATCTAAAAAATGTCGTTGATTTCTACAATACCCGGGATAGCAAGCCAGTTTGTCCTGACCCAATAACTCCTGAAGAAACTGCCGTACAACAAGGTTGCTGGCCAGTTGCGGAGGTAAAGGAAAATGTGAACAAGGAAGAATTGGGTAACCTGAAATTAACAGAGCAGGAAGTGGACGATATCGTTGCCTTCATGCGCACCCTGACAGACGGCTACGAGCTACAACCGAAAAAATAGCAACAGCAGGCTGTGGAATTACTGTCATCGTTTGTGAAATTTCGATGCGGTGAGTTTGTTATTACGGCACAGCAGGCGCAGCCTGAATCACGGTGCCAAACTTTGCCACGTTGGCCATCAGAGTTTCAACCATGAGGTTAGCTGCAGGTGTAATCGGACAACCCGCATTACGCAACCCTCTGGCGGTCCAAACATTACAGGTATTGAAGGCATGATAGCTTTCCCGCGACAGATAAAACCGGCCGTCACCATACAGGGCCGGGCCGAGGGATTGGCTAAGACCGGCTTCGTCCTGGGCATAACTGTTTTCGAGGTAGCTGCACAGCCGTTCGAAACCCGCCTCGGAGAGATCGATGCGAATTACTTCACTGCGTGGGAAATAGCGCGTTACCGAACCGCTGAAACCTACGATGTGCAATACACTCGCTGAAGGTAACAGCCCGGCCTTGAGGGTAATCCCCAGGTGTGGTTCCGGCGTCATGTAATAATCCTTGTCCCCCCAGCCCACCTCCAGGTACTCCGCCTCGGGAAAGTCGTTGTGCTGGGGCCAGGTACCAGGTGGAATATCCCCGCGTTTGACCACAATTCCGGCGTGCCAGCCATGGCTGACCAGGTAGATTGTTTTGGAAGGTTCGTTCGGGCCCGGCGGAAAAAGACCCTTGGGTGGCGATACACAGGCAAACAGCAACACCGATATTATTACGACGAAGGTCTGTATCAGTCCCGTTCTCATCGGTGGTTACTCCGCTTCATTGCACATGTGATAAAGATGAGGAAGGCAATCCTTAAAAGCCAGCAAAATTAATCGCACCAGAATCCCTGGTTCAGGAAATTGTTATCTATTCCTTATATTAATCTGCCGCGAGGTGGAACGTCATTATTAGTGCCCCATTCCCTGCATAATTGCGCCAAGGATTGCCGTGACTATTCCTCCCAATATTGACAGGATGATGAAAGCAGGAATGGAAGCGATAACCCACTTGATCATAAATATCATCATCGATAAAAACGGCATGCTGATATCGGTAACAACGACACGCTTCTCGATTTCACTGTTCATGGCTTAGTCCCCTTGTTTGAGTAATTGCCTTTTACTGCTGGTTCACGATTTACAGTTATTAATCTGATTGTTTGTCTTTCTTGCTTTGTTCAAGCATCTCGCCCAGGCCTGCAAAGGGATTGAACGTCGCGGATTTTTCCGGCGTCGCAGCCAGGCCGGTGTAGCCCCGCACCAGGTCCACGTGTTTCTGGTGCTCATTGTCGTGGCAATATAGACAGAGATTCTCCCAGTTACTGCCATCTGGTGGGTTATTATCGTGATTATGATCCTTGTGGTGCACCGTGAGTTCATGCAGATTCTTGCGTGTGAATTCGCGACCACAGCGGCCGCAAATCCATGGATGAATCCGCAGGGATTGTTCACGATAACCGGTAAGGCGCTTCTCAGCCTCGCGCCGTGCCTCGGCTACCACGCGATCCAGTTTGGCCGTGTCAATGGATTGACCAGCGGGCCGGTTGCGCTTGGGCATTTTCTACTCCATCTGAATAAGCATTCTCACTGTTCTAAAAATTGTAGTCTAACTCTGCCGCATTTTTGATGACCGTCTCTCGAGTCATACTGCCGTGGCGGAATTGTCCGCCACTATCCTGGCCTCATGACGAAGTGCGGTAATTTCCGCCAGTATCGACACGGCAATTTCCGGTGGGGCGTGACTACCGATAGGTAATCCCACGGGGGCATGCAAGCGCTGTAATTGTTGTGTCGTTAAACCTAATTCTTTCAGGCGTTCACGCCGTTTGTCATTATTTTTCTGTGAACCAATGGCACCTACGTAAAAAGCTTTGGAATTCAGGGCATCCATTAATGCCATGTCATCCAGCTTGGGATCATGCGCCAGGGTAATAACGACACTCCGCGGATGAGTAGCATATGCCTGTACCGCCTCATCCGGCATCATGCGTACAAATTCAGTTGCCGCTTCACTGTCATTCAATGTCCAACTCTGTTCGTACTCCTCCCGCGGGTCACATACGATGACCTGGTAATCCAGCATCAATGCGATTTGAGCCACATATTGCGAAAGATGTCCCGCGCCGATCAATAACATCTGCCAGCGTGGTCCGAACACCTTCTTTACAGAATCGTTTGTGTATGCAAATTCATCACTCGCGCTTGCCGCATGCAAACTGACTTCACCCGTAGTTAAGCATACCTGCCGGGAGATTAATTCCCTGTTCTGCATTTTATCCAACAGGGTTTGAAGCTGGACCTGATTGTCCAGTTCCTCAACCAGGAGTTCCAGTCGACCGCCGCAGGGTAAACCAAAGCGTGTGGATTCCTGTCGATTAATGCCGTAATCAATGAGCGTCGGGTAAGCGCTGGCCAGTTGTTGATCACGATAACGTGCGACGAGATCTTCTTCCACGCAACCACCCGATACGGAGCCGACATGCAAACCATCCTCACGCATCAACATCAGGGACCCGATGGGACGTGGTGAAGAACCCCAGGTCCTGACAACTGTTACCAGTGCAAGTCGATGGTCCTGTTTTAACCAATCAATGGCTGTTTCCAGAATTCCCCTATCGGTTCCGTAACGTGGCATGGATATCCCAATGAATAACTCTCGATTTCAACATGAACGAATATCGTGTCTGAATAGTTAAAGCAATTCTAGCCTTTGAAGCCTGCCGCAGTATGACTGCCGTCGCAAAATGGTTTATTAGCAGAGGCACCACAACGGCACAAGGCGACACTGGTGCCTTGCCAGGCTTTACGGCCACTGCCGGCGAAGATGGTGAGATTCCCCGATAGGATCAAAGGGCCATCAGGCATCAGACTGACACTCAGCTTTCCGCCTGATTCAGTCAGCTCTTCACCCTGCTCACCAACGGCACCATAATCCTGGAACTTACCGGCTTCATGACTGTTATCACAAAATGGTTTATTTTTTGAAAGTCCACAGCGACACAAGGCAGCGCGATATTTAACCCCCGGCATGTCATCTGCGGCACCTTCGATATCCAGATCGCCACGCACATAGTAAGGACCATTATAAACGACAAGGAGTGTATTCTCCGCGTCGGCGTTTTCAACTTCACTGCCATCTTTTACTTTATAAAACAGCGCACCACTGGGGCAGCGCGCAACCACTTCCTTGACTTCCCCAGGACCGACCAGATCAGGTTGGCACCAGGGTTTTCGTCCGCCGACAAACAAGTCTCCCTTTGCCTGACCACACTCCCCGATATGAATACACAATCGCTTATCCCAAACGACATCCACCTTTTCACCGGGAAAATCATATTTTTCCTCATCACTCATGGGACATCCTCCTGATGTTAGGAGTTATTCAATATCGTCGGCTTTTAGAAAAATCCTGTTCTGTCCTGTATTTAGGATCACGCCGACTTGTCGAAATCCCGGCTACTTCCTTATTTCACGCACTACCCGGAAGCCGGTATCGTCGCTGCGCCGTGAGGGGAAGTCACGCCAGCGGTTGGCGGAACGAATTTCCTTGGGCGGGAAACTCCATGCCCCGCCACGAATCACCCGTTTTCCGCAACCTGGTTTGTCAATTGCTGAACCGTCGGTGGGAGCATCGGCAAAAGTGTCATGGTAACAATCCGCGACCCACTCAAAGACATTGCCGGCGGTATCGTGCAGCCCGAACAAATTGGGTGAAAACTTGCCCACCTGGGCGGTTTTTTCGCCATCCCAGAGGGAACCGCAACCCTCACAGTTGGCCCTCGCAATTCCGACTTCGTCTCCCCACCAGAAACGGGAACGGGCACCGGCACGGGCTGCGTATTCCCACTCGGCATCACTCGGCAACCGATAGGTCTGGCGGGTTTTTGCGCTCAGCCATTTGGTAAAGGCCGTGGCGTCTTCCCACGAAACATTAATCACCGGGTGTCGACCCCGGCCCCATCCTTCATCACTGGGTTTAGTTCTTCCGGTTTCGTTACAGAACCGGTCAAATTCTTCAAAAGTCACCTCAAACACACCCATTGCGAACGGCCCTGGCTTTATGGTCATTGGTGGCTTCTCATCTTTATCGCCTTCTCCCTGGATATCGCCCCGGAGATACTCTCCGCCTTTGAGTTCGATCATCTCAGGCCCGAACGTTCCATCTACCAGACGATCCCGGAACAGCTTGGCCGCACCCGAATGGCGACGGGAGTTGAAATCGGGTTTGCCGTTCTGGTAATCAAGCTTGAAAGCAAGTGTCGATACCTGTCCAATCGGTATATCCAGGGTCTGACCGTAGCGGTTCTCTACCTTGAACATGAAGTCTTTCGATGTCATTCGTCCCTGGTGAACAAGACCATCATTAAGCATGACCTGAACCATCTGATCATCTCCATCCATCAGGGTCGCGATGTCAATCAGCTGAATTTTCGAGCGATTGATCAGATAGATCGATGAAGCACCTTTCAGAATGAAATCACCGGTAAAAATTTGTGCAGCAAACCGGTCGCCGTTTTGCGTCTCCACCGCATGCGGAGCGGTCAGATTGCGATTACGTACCTGACGTGGGGTAAAAATAATTTCGGTAATATCATCGGTGTGTAACGGCAGCATGGGATCGAGAATACGAAGCACCTTGACTTCCTTATCCCGCACTCGCCCGCTGAAGGTGTCGCCCAGGCGGGTTACCAGCCGATCCGGCTCCTGACCGCTTCCAATCGTCAGTACCGCCATTAGACTATAGGGGATCGAGACCTTGCCGTAAGAGGTCTCAAGGGTAAACGTTTCCTTGGCGACTGTGCCATTGTGGATCTCACCGTTTTTCATCGTGACCAGATCGGAACCCAGCCCCTTGGCGCTGTTAGCAACACCAGTGAGTGTGAAGTACGGGATAAGACATACCGCCAATAAGCGCCACAATCGCATAACGTTTTTCACTCCCGGCTATGATATGAAATAGCCTACATAATTAGTATGGAATGGTAAAAACTGCCCTGTTACATATTCTAGAAGTACTTTTCCTGTAACACACCGTCTATCTACCTAACTTCTGGATTGGCAACAATCGTGAATTCTTCGTTATGTATTTTTCTGCGCACCATAAAGTGCATGGGCACGTGACTCGAAACGAGTCAAAATATCCCTGGCTGCCGTGTCATGGAAGGCACCCGCCAATTGATTAAGGATTCGGCTTTTCAATGCAAGATTGACCTCAAGTTCGACCTCGCAGCGCTCAACCTCAACCGGTTGAAACTGCCAGTTTATCTGCAGGTTTCGAAATGGCCCATCGTTGGAACGTATGCTGAGTTGCGACGGTCGTTCCAGTTCAGCGGTAGAAATAAAAGATTGCGGCAACAGGGGCAAACCCAGTCGCTGCCTGACACGCAAGTGATTGCCTGTCTGCTCAATAATCCTGGCTTCCACCCAGCCGGAAAGAAACTCCGGATAACGTTCAATATCCGCGACCAGATCAAAAAGCTGTTCACATGTATAGGGTAAAATTTTATTAACAGCGTGCGTCGGCAGAGTGACATTACTACGCATTGTAACCGGCTATTTCTCTCTGGTTTTGTCCGTCAACGCTTTCAGGAAACTTGTAATGTCCTCCACCTCTTGCTCGGTGAGTTCCAAGTCCAGTTGCAGTTTGCCCATCAGTCGCACCGCTTCGGGAAGTGTTTCGATCTTTCCGTCATGAAAATACGGTGCTGTGAGAGCGATGTTACGTAGTGTAGGGGTTTTGAACACCATGCGGTCCTCTTCATCCTTGGTCAGCGCATATAATCCCAGATCCGTCTGATTATCGTAGGGATTTTCCTTACCGAGAGGTTCCAGTGCCTCGCCACCGAGCAATATGCCATCGTGACACGATTTACAGTCTTGCTTGATAAAGGTAGTCAGACCCCGCTGTTCAATCTCGGTTAATGCCTTGGCATCACCATTCAGGAAATCATCAAAACGGCTCGGCGTCATCAAGGTGCGCTCAAAGGCGGCGATCGCTTCGGCAAGATGCTGGTAAGTAATGGCCTGTTTTGCGTCCGGAAATGCTTCGGCAAATGCCTTCTGGTATTCAGGGATCGCCTGAATTTTCTTTTCGACAAACTGCTCGTCAGGCATACCCATCTCGATCGGATTCAAAATGGGTTCCTTGGCCTGTGCCACTAAATCCTCACTACGACCGTCCCAGAATTGAGCACGCTGCCAACCTGCATTCAGGACAGTGGGGCTGTTACGCGTACCAGTCTGCCCCTTGGCCCCGGGTGAGGTAGGTAAATTATCAACACCCGCCGAACCCTCTTCCAGCCGGTGGCAGCTAACACATGCCTGGGTGTCATTGATCGACAGGCGTTTATCAAAAAAGAGTTGCTTGCCCAGGGCAATGCGCGCCGCTGTGTCGTTTTCCGCACCCGGCATTGCCTCCGGCAAGGGCAGAAAGTAGCGATTGGCCCGGCGAATCAGGCGCTCACCGTCATCACCGAAGGCTGCTGGTGCCGACAACAGCAAGGTGGGAATTACAATCCAGATGATGTGTTTCATATTCCTCTGCACACTAGTTTCACCAGGTAAGTGGGTATTATCCCGCGACCCGCGATTGAATCCAAGATTTGTTTGGAGATATAGAGAATGGGGGAAGAACACGGTTTCTATGGTTATCAGTAATTTGATAAAAAAACTATGGCATTTCCGCTCGTAATTTACGTAGTTAATGCTATAAGAAACATTACTTTCTATCTGTTCACCATGGGAATATTCTTAAATTTTAATTAGCTAACGTAATCGAGCTACAGACCACATGTAGAAAAACCTAGCAGCACTTCTGTCAGGATTATTAACAGACCTTTACGGTTTGATTGCTTGCAATAATAAAAAGGAACATAAAATGAAACTAAATCGTTGGCGGTATATGGTTGTGGCGGTAATGACGCTTCTTTTGACAGGATATGCGGCGACAGTTAATGCCTGGACTGAAGAACTGGACAAACTGCGTGATGTGAATACCCTGTGCAAATTAGAACCGGAAGCCCAGTGTTCCTGGGCAGTGCGCGTCGGTGCACAAGCCCCTGGTGTGGACATGCATAATGCGTCAATGGCCTCCATGCGCCTGGACAATGCCAATTTTCAAGGGGCCAATCTGTCCAATGCCATCCTGCAACTGGCCAGCTTTAAGGGAGCCAATCTAATGCTTGCGAACATGGAAGGTGCTCACATGCATGGCGTCAATTTTCAGAAAGCAAATCTAATGCTGGCCAATCTCACCAATGCCAATCTTCTCGATGCCGATTTTAGTAATGCAAATCTGCGTGGTGCCAACCTCACT
>Ga0224514_10000473_pt1 | contig 11544 bp, 12 predicted proteins | sample SF_May12_sed_USG_3_FD_169107 | JGI IMG/M metagenome (GOLD analysis project Ga0224514, IMG submission 169107) | Sediment microbial communities from San Francisco Bay, California, United States - SF_May12_sed_USGS_24 | ecosystem: Environmental > Aquatic > Marine > Sediment | place: USA...
TCCACCCAGGCACGTGAACGCCTGTTGACTGACAATGCCAAGAAAAAAGCCCAGATTGTCGAACTTCAGACGTTTGTCAGCCGCTTTTCCGCCAATGCATCGAAGGCCAAGCAGGCGACGTCGCGTGCCAAGCAAATTGAAAAAATCCAGCTCGATGAAGTCAAGCCATCCAGTCGTCAAAGTCCTTTTATCCGTTTCGAGCAAGAGAAAAAACTCTACCGCATTGCGCTGGAAGTGGAAGATCTGAGTAAGGGATACGATGCGCAGCCATTGTTCAGTGGCATGAACCTCTTGGCGGAAGTGGGTGAACGTATCGCGGTGATCGGAACCAACGGCATAGGTAAAACAACGCTGTTACGTACGCTGGTGAACGACTTTGAGCCGGACAATGGCAAGGTTAAATGGTCAGAGAATGCCAGCATTGGCTACTATGCGCAGGATCATTCTGCGGACTTTAGCAAAGATATGTCCTTGTTCGACTGGATGAGTCAGTGGAAGAAACCCGGTGATGACGAGCAAGCGATCCGCGCGGTTCTGGGCCGTATGCTGTTCTCACAGGACGAAATCAAGAAGTCAGTGACGAAAATTTCCGGTGGTGAGCAAGGTCGTATGCTATTCGGCAAACTCATGTTGCAAAAACCGAACGTATTGGTGATGGATGAGCCAACCAACCACCTGGATATGGAATCCATTGAAGCGTTGAATCTTGCCCTGGAGAATTATCCTGGCACACTGGTCTTTGTCAGCCACGACCGGGAATTTGTGTCATCGCTGGCGACACGGGTTATTGAACTGTCGGCGACCGGTATCACCAACTTCAGCGGGACCTATGAAGACTACCTGCGCGATGTGAGCAGTGAACGCGAGCAAATACTGAATGAGGCTTCGTAAGAAAAATTCTACAGTGCGGCCAGAGTGAAGCTTATGCCAGTGATCTTGCCCCGATTCACCGGAAAATTAGTTAAGCCGCCATCTTAGAGCAAATCAAATGACCAGAAAGAGTAAAACAAGTTCAGCGAATACTTGATGCGACCGGAGAGCAGCATAGGAAGTGCCTGATGCAACCAGAACAAACGGAGTGCGTTCAGGAAGTACTTAATGAAACTCGAAAGAGGTTCTAAGTGAAGCCCAAAGGGATTCTGAGGTAAAGCTCGTTAGAGTTTCTGAGGTGCACTCCGACCTCATTAATTTAAGAATCGATCAAAGGTCCATTCCAGCTCTCCTTTGTCCGAGTATAGGTCGTATCCACCATCACCACGCGGTATGACCGACAAGCATCGCTCTTTTACATGCTTGAATTCGGAGCACAACTTCCCATCATCATCGACATGCCATGTTCCTTTGCCTTTATTCCCATATTCATCCCGCTTTCTAAGCTCCCCTGACGGATGAAAGTACCACCTCATTCCTTTCTTCCATACAACATTGCGCCCCTCAATCTTCCGATCCGACACCAGATTCTCGACTGAATCTTTATTCAGCGCTTCAGCAGCATGGCTAGTTATTGTCATTAGCAACGACAATACCATGAGAAGTTTTACTAAGAGCTGTTTCATGTATGAGTTCAACAATGCGTCTCTAACCATTTCACCACCTCCGTCACGCGCGAATCCCGATTATCCTTCGTCAGATCCCAGAGCTCGCTGCCTGGCCAATGCTTTGCGGCTTCAATCAAACCTACCCCATTTTTCGCCACGGTGGCAACAACCGACTTACCCGAATTTAACAGCACCTCTACTTTTGTTACAAAAATAGATGAAAAGCATTCCATCTTGCCGATCTCATCAATAAGATAGATATCAACCTCATCAACAAGGGCAAGCGCGGTCTCGGCGAAGTGATCGATAATGCTGACATCGACACCATATTTGCTGATCCGATAACGATGATCGAAGTCAATATGGGCCATGATCCCCGCTTCGCCGTTATAGGTCACGAGGCGAAAACCCTTGCGCCGCCCGGCTTCGCGGATCTCCTCGGTATAAAAACCACCAAGACGATAACCTGATAGTTGTGATGCCACCCTGCGGATCAAGGTCGTTTTACCAATGCCGGGGGTGCCCGTTAACAGCAGGATATGTGTCAGTTTAGGTGAAGATATCATGGCTCAATCATATAGGATTATTTGACATGATGAGATCAAGGGGTCAGACCCCTTTATTCCCTTTTACTCAATACTGACTAAATCCCGCGCCTGGCGAACCAGATGATGTGTCGCGCGCCCTTCTTTCCATGTGCACGCACACGCACCTCATCCACCTCAAATCCCACCTTTTGCAGCCGTTGCAAAAAAGCCTTATCGGGACCGGCCGACCACACAGCCAACACACCCTGAGGACGCAGCGCCGCGTATGCTGCGTTCAATCCGTCCATACTGTAGAGCCAATCGTTCTCCCTGCGAGTGAGTCCCTCAGGGCCGTTATCCACGTCCAGCAAAATCGCATCGTAAGCTTGCTGCTCCGCCTCTATACTGCGGGCGACATCCCCCTCGCGCACGGTCACCCGCGGATCCTGGAGCGGATGTCCGGCTTGCTCCCCAAGCGGCCCCCGATTCCACGCCACCACTGCCGGCACTAATTCAGCCACTACCACCTGCGCCTGGTCATCGAGATGTCGAAGCGCCGCCGCCAGGGTAAAGCCCATGCCCAACCCACCGATGAGCAGTCGCGTGTTTGATCCACCCACCAGCCGGGCACAGGTATGCTCAGCGAGCGCATCTTCCGAGCCATGCACACGGCTGTTCATAAGCTCGCCATGGCCCACAATTCTGATCGAGAATTCATCGCCCCGCTGGTATAGGCGCAACTCCCCGCCGTTGCCGGGTACTTGTGCACTATCGAGCAAAACCCAAGGAATCATAAACGTCTCAATCTGTTGACCCCAGGCTTCGCAAATACAAAGCTTCCACTTTGTCTCTAGCCCAAGGGGTTTTTCGGAGGAACTTCAGGCTGGATTTGATGCTAGGCTCATGCGTGAAACATCTGATGTTAATGGTTCGCCCCAATTCCTCCCAACCATAGCGATCCACTAAGTGAGTCAGGATCATCTCCAACGTCACGCCATGTAGCGGGTTATTGGGCTGGGAATCGCTCATGCTGTCACCTGCTACACTAATTCATTGCAATTAATCACGAATCCAAATCAAGGGCTCTGCCCCCATTTTTTACATCCCCTTTTACAAACGACAGCAAACCAAGACTTGCCCCTAGAAACCCTATCGCAAACCATTGCCAAAAGGCGAAGCTTAACCAAATCGGTATGCCCTTCTCCCGCCAACTGGTATCCACCCAGCCGATATCGCGTTGGTCAAAATAAAGCCAGAATTGGGTAATGCCAATGGCCAGGAGAGGGCTCGCGATCAAGATAACAGGCAAAACATAGATTCGTTGACGCAGCATTGCCTGGATCAACAACACCAGCACACCAATATACAATCCCAGGAAAAACAGGAGCGCGAGGATTTCGTGGGCCTTGTAGACCCAGGCCGAGAGGTCACGGATAAAAAGCCGTTCCGCCGCCACCAGGGCGCCGCAGATCAAGCCCAGCCGCAAGGCTCCGATGGCGAATTCTGATGATGGATGCAGTGAGGAACACAGGTTCTTCTTTAACGCTGATATATAGGGCCACAGCAAACCCATCGAAATAAAAAAGGCGCCAGAAAACCAGAAACTGCCGATGGGATTGTGTTTTTGCGAAGCCAGGGCGGAGACCACCGTGTAAGGCCAATCGAATCCCCCAGGATAGTGCCGCGCCGCCAAAACGATTCCGAAAATTAATAGCAGTAGCGAGGCCAAATACCACCAAATGGCCTGCTTTGGGTGGGCAGCTCGGCGGGATTCAGGGTGAGCGTTGATGAATTTCATTGAAGCCTATCAATGTGTCGGCGGACATACTTTAAACTATTTATTCTTTGAGTTTAATGCGGAGTTGCCCTTCTTTCATCTCAATTATCTTTACGCCATCGTGAAAGGTTGTCTAGAAACCTCCAGCCGTTGGGAGAACTGTCATGTACATCCTAAATTTACTATACTTAAAAGATTATCTGTGAAAAGACCTCCGGAGGTTCGGTGTGACGAAAGACGCGAATTTTTCTATGCCCAAAGTCGGTGAAGGCCGGAAAGATCAAAAACTGGCGAAAGTGAAGATCGTAAAAAAACTCGACAAAAAGAAAATCTTCTCGGATGCCAATTATCCGTATGAAACAAAGATGGATACCCAGGAGTATGAAAAGCTCAAGGAAAAATTACAAATTGAGCTACTCAAGATGCAAAACTGGGTAAAAGATACCGGCCAACGTGTTGTCATCCTGTTTGAAGGCCGCGATGCTGCCGGGAAAGGCGGCACCATCAAACGCATGATGGAGCATATGAATCCGCGTGGTGCGCGCGTCGTCGCATTGGAAAAACCCAGTGATGAAGAAATGGGTCAATGGTACTTTCAACGCTATGTCCAGCATTTACCCAGTAAAGGTGAAATTGTCCTGTTTGACCGCTCCTGGTATAACCGTGCCGGCGTTGAACGTGTGATGAGCTTCTGTAAGGCTGGTGATTACCTTGAATTCATGCGCCAGGCTCCGGAACTGGAACGTATGCTTGTACGCAGCGGGATCACCCTTTTCAAACTGTGGTTCTCGGTGAGCCGCAATGAACAATTCCGCCGCTTCCAACAGCGTCAAGATGATCCCTTAAAACAGTGGAAGCTCAGCCCGATTGACTTGGCCTCGCTGGATAAATGGAAAGATTACACTGAAGCCAAGGAAGCCATGTTTTTCTATACGGATACCGCTGATGCGCCCTGGACCGTGATTAAATCCGACTGTAAAAAGCGTGCACGCATCAATGCCATGCGTCATCTCTTGTTTAATCTTGATTATCCCAATAAGGACCATACGATTGCGATCTCGCCGGATAACCTGATCGTCGGTGACGCCAAGCATATTTATGAGAAAGGCGAAAACATTTTCGATAGAAACTCAATTAAGGATACTGAGAAGTAATTATGAAACGTACCAAACATGCCCAGGAAATAACCGAACGCTTTCGTGAACTGGTTGAAATTACGGGGGATAGCTTACCTGAAGCTCATTACAAGGAATTAGCACTGCTGATTGAGGCTGGGATTGACACGGCACTCGTTGAAGCACTTGAAAAAATGGCGAATAGGCTGGAAGACATGTCACACGATTTGCGCCATAACGCGGAGTTTTTTGATTAAACGCAAACCGGGAGACCAAAAAAGAAAGATAAAGGACGTGATTAATATTTTCATTATTATTGTTTAGCGAGTACCAAGTGCCAGGTCGTCAGAATTGGTAGTGATTTCTACTCCTCTTTGGATTCGGCAATCTGGGTCTTTTTCCATTCGCGGTGTTTGTTGATGATGTCGACCACTTCATCCGGATCATCCGTCATATAGAGCAGATCGATATCAGCACTGGCGATGGTATCATTTTTGATCATCGTGTTCTTTATCCAGCCATAAAGATCCTGCCAATATTCGCTCCCAAACAGGACCAACGGCAAGGGGTAGATTTTTTCCGTTTGCATCAGCGTCAGGGCTTCAAAAAACTCGTCCAGCGTGCCAAAGCCACCGGGCATACAGATATAGCCAATCGAATGCTTGACGAACATCACCTTTCGCGCAAAGAAATAACGAAACTCGAGCCTGATGTTCTGGTGTTCATTGGGGACTTGTTCGTGCGGTAAATGAATATTGAGCCCCACCGATTTTCCGCCGCCGGCCGTGGCGCCCTTGTTGGCGGCTTCCATAATACCGCCACCTCCGCCGGTGATAATAGCGTAGCCATCCTGGACTAGCCGATGGGCAATGTCGTGTGCGTGTTGGTAATACAGGTTGTCCGGCTTGAGTCGGGCCGAGCCAAAAATGGAGATGGCAAAGCCAATATCCGTCAACTTATCAAATCCTTCAGTGAACTCACTGATAATGCGGAACATCCGCCAGGATTCATTACCTTTGAGATCATCAATCATTGGAGTAGCCGTTTTCATTCCTACTCCTTAATATATCGACAACATTGCCCTGTTCTTTAAGTCTGGAATATTCGGGTTCGGAGTAATAACCAATTTCCAAAGCAGTCTGTCCATATAGTTTTTTCTCTGACCAAAATATTGAAACCGTACTCCGTTAACACCGTCGAGATAAACATCATCCAGGAACAGCATATGAAATGAATATTTAAATTCAGTTCGCTGCCGTTGGCTTTTTATATAGAAACAACTATCCAAACTCATCTATACTAATATAATATTTGTGGTCTTAATAAAAGCGGAGCAGGTATGCAGGACGCCTTCATGATAGGTGACTGGCATGTTGAGCCAGTAACTGGTCAAATCTATAAAGATAATACAGAACGCCGGCTTGAGCCAAAAACTATGGCGGTACTGGTTTACCTCGCTACGCATGCTGGTAAAACAGTAACTCGAATGGAATTGGAGGAATCTGTCTGGCAAGACAGTATTGTTACCTATGAAGCGCTCACCGTCACCATTAACAAGATCCGCGCCGCCCTAGAGGATAATTCACGTAAGCCCCGTTATATCGAGACACTTTCCAAACGAGGTTATCGTCTGATCGCGCCGGTTAGCGGCGTTGATTCAATTGCAGCCAATGTAACTTCCGGTACAACTAGACCCGCAATCTACAAAATTGCTTCAATCATATTTGCCGTTGTAATCGCGATACTGGTTGTTTTCGGTCTTTTTAGTCATCTATACAACCATAAAGCGGAAAACCAGCAACACCTGGCATCACCAAAGGATGTGCCATCCATTGCTATCATTCCCTTTGCCAACATCAGCGGTGATTCATCACAGGATTATTTTGCTGCAGGTATGACTGAATACTTGATTACCGATCTATCACGCTTATCAAGCTTGCTGGTCATTTCACGCGCCTCGGTACTGGGCTTCAATAGTAATAATATCGATATTAAAAACGTTAGCCAGGCACTGAATGTTCGCTATGTATTAACCGGCAGTGTAATTAAAAATGGCAATCAAATGCGTGTTTCTGTGCAGTTAACCGATGCCTCAAATGGTATTCAATTATGGGCAAACCGCTTTGATAAAAAACTGGATGACTTGTTTGCCGTGCAGGATGAAATCAGTAACAAAATTGCGTCTGAACTGGTCAGTCAGGTTACACACACGGACCAGGTACTACGTAGTCGCAACTACACCACCAATCACGAAGCACATGATTATTTTATTCGTGGTAATGCCTTGTATACCTCTATCTCCAAGGAAGGTAACACGCTGGCAAGAGAGATGTTTTTAAAAGCCATCGAAATTGATCCTGACTTTGCCAGTGCACATAGTGCTATTGCCCTGACCTATATCGATGACTATCGACGCAAATGGGGTAAAGATCCAATCGGTGCTGTTGAACGTGCGTTTGAATACGCCAATAAAGCCATCAGTATTGATAATAGTGCGGCCGTGGCACATTGGGTATTGGCCTATGCGCATTTGTACGGTCACAAGGAGCCACAAAAAGCTATAGCTTCAGCCGAACAAGCTATCAAGCTTTACCCCAACTATGCCGATGCCTACGCCATTATTGGCTCTGCCTACTCGTTTATCGATCGTTCTGTGGATGCCATTCGCATTAACAAGCACGCCATGCGCCTCAACCCTACATCCAGCTTTGTTTATTATGCCAACCTGGGGCGCGATTATTACTTTCTACAACAACAGGATAAGGCAATCGAAAGCCTGGAAGATGCCATCTTCCGAAATGAGAATTACCTCAATGCCCATCTTTACCTGGCCGCCACCTATGCCAGTATCGGCCAGTTGGATAATGCCAGCTGGGAAGTGGAAAAAGTACTGGTACTGGACCCGGAATTTTCCCTTAACTACTGGGCCAAAACCCAACCCTATCGCTCAAAAGCCCGCCTCGAGCGCATGGTGGCCGATTTACGCAAAGCTGGCCTGTCCGATTAACCGCCACCCAATAACCGCATATAAATCATAGATTTATAAATCCTCAAGGCTTTAACAACAAATTCATAACAATTTCTTAATATCTTCCTAACAACTCTTTCCGATTGCTTGTCTAGTCTGAAACCATCACTTAAACAGCAAGGAGATGGCATCATGACAATAGGACACACACTCATAGGAAACGGGGATGCAAAAGTCATGGTTTTACATGGCTGGTTTGGTGACCACGCCGCTTTTGAACCTACCTTTAACTACCTCGACAAAGACACCTTTACCTACGCCTTCATGGATTACCGTGGTTACGGTAAATCCAAAGAAATGCCCGGCGAACATACCATGGCTGAAATTGCCGGTGATGCCATTGACCTGGCCGAGCAACTGGGCTGGCATGATTTTCATATCGTCGGTCATTCCATGGGCGGAATGGCAGCACAAAGAATCATGCTGGATATCAATGACCCGGCTCGTATTCAAAGTGTTGTCGCAGTAACCCCCGTTCCGGCATGTGGCGTACCCTTTGATGAAGGTACCAACGAGTTATTCACTGGTGCCATCAGCAATGATGAAAATCGCCGTACTATTCTTGATTTCACTACCGGCAACCGCAACTCCGGCATCTGGCTGGATTACATGGTAGAACACAGTCGCGTCACTACTACGGAACATGCCTACGGGGATTACTTAACCGCCTGGTCAAAGACAGACTTCTCTGAAGATATAAAAGGTAATACAACACCGGTCAGTGTCTGCATTGGTGAACATGATCCAGCCTTTACCAAGGATGCTATGCGTCAAACCTATCTTGAATGGTTGCCCAATGCAGAACTTAACGTGATTAGCAATGCCGGACACTACCCTATGCTGGAAACTCCCGTGCAAATGGTAACGTTAATGGAAAATTTCATGAAACGTTATATCGACAATGAAAACGAAACGGTTAACCAAGAGGTTACTGCATAAGAACTTTTGCACGTTATTTCTAACCAATAAGCACTAAAAGGAAAGAGTCATGTTTAAAATACTATTAAGTTCAATTCTGTTAGCGATGTTAATACATGCGCCGTTACATGCTGCCGTAAAAGCTAACGTTGTCAGTTATAAGTCCGGCAATACCGGTTTGATTGGTTACATCGCATACGATGATGCCATTAAAGGTAAACGGCCCGGTGTGATTGTGGTACCTGACTGGTGGGGGCATGGTGAGTTTGTCCGTGATCGTGCCAGAGCACTTGCTAAGATGGGTTATACCGCCATGGTGATGGATAATTATGGTGGCGGTAAATATGTTGAGCCCCCTGAACAAGCAAGCCAGCTAATGAATAAATTAACTGCTGATCCCGAAGCCATGAAGGCACGTTTTATCGAAACCCAAAATACCCTGAGCAGGCATAAAACCGTAAATGGACAGATTGCGGCCGTTGGTTATTCTCTGGGTGGACTCATTGTAATAGAGATGGCGCGCCAGGGTGTTGAACTGGATGCTGTTGCCAGCCTATGGGGGGTTATCGGTAAACCAGATAAACCCGCGAAAAAAGGTAAAGTCAAAGCTAAAATTTTGGTACAACAACCGGCTGAAGATGCATGGGCGCCGATAGAAGAAGTAAATAGATTGAAAAATGAGATGGCAACAGCAGGTACCGAAATAAAAGTAATTATTTATCCTGATACCAAACATGGCTTCAGCCGGCCTGATGCTAACGAAAGAGCAAAAAAATACAACCTGGGAATTCGCTACAATGCTAAAGCAGATAAACAATCGTGGAAAGACCTAAATCATTTTCTTGAAACAGCGTTTAAATAAATGAAATGTTACAGGAATCAGAGATAGCCGAATAAAGAAGTCGAGTTTACTAAAATATGTTCAGTTCAGAATAAATTTGGTCGGTGACAAATCTAAGTCATCTTCATTTGTCACCGACCCTTTAATTATTCAATTAATTTGTTTTTTATAGCAACACCGCCGAAAAACATTAACAGAGAAACAACCCAGGTAATGGCGAGATATGCGTAATTAGGTTCTACCACATCCGCTAGACTCAAAGACCAGAGACTTAAAGTAAGTCCCGGGATAGCGAAGACAGATAAAATGAGCCCGATGTAATACAGGATCTCACTCAATATCCACAAATAATCATTGAATTCTGAATGCTTCAAAGCGTCAGGGCGTATAGTAGTGATTCAATCAAGTATTACAGAAAAATAATTCTGTCCCCTTCATTTCATTAAAACACGCCAGGGCATTACTTGCTATTATTCATATTACAACACGAGAGATGCTATGATTCCACGGCAATTTCCGCTTTTTCGGCTGTTTGGTTTCCAGGTCAAACTCGATCTGAGCTGGCTGCTGATTGCGCTGCTCATCACCTGGACACTCGCAGCAGGCTTGTTTCCGGAAAGCTATCCCGGCCTGTCACGTGAGATGTATTGGTGGATGGGGATCACCGGCGCCGCAGGTATCTTCTTCTCCATTGTGTTCCACGAGTTTAGCCATTCGCTTGTGGCCCGCCACTTTGGTCTAAGAATTCGCGGGATCACATTGTTCATCTTCGGCGGCGTAGCCGAGATGGAAAGAGAGCCATCCACGCCCAAATCCGAGTTCCTGATGGCCATCGCCGGCCCGCTGGCAAGTTTCTTGCTGGCCTTTATTTTTCACCAAGTACATCTTCTGGCCACGGCAAACGAGTGGTCTGTCTTTATTATTGGTGTCACGTATTACCTGGCATACCTCAACACCATCCTGGCGATCTTCAATCTTGTACCAGCCTTTCCGCTGGATGGCGGTCGCATGCTCCGTGCCGTGCTCTGGGCCTGGAAGAAGAATCTGCGCAGCGCTACCCGCATTGCCAGCCAGATCGGATCGGGCTTCGGGCTAGCAATGATGGCGCTGGGTGTGCTGTGGGTGCTGCAGGGCTTTTTTATCGCCGGCATGTGGTGGTTTCTCATCGGCGTGTTTCTGCGATTCACAGCCGCGGCTTCTTTTAAACAGGTCTTGTTACAGGAGGCGTTGCAAGATCAACCGATTCGTCGTTTCATGACGACCCAGCCCCTGACGGTGGAACCTTCGATCTCCATTGAACAGCTGGTGCAGGATTATATCTATCGGCATCACTTCAAAATGTTTCCGGTCGTCGAAAATTCCCGCCTCCTTGGCTGCATTACCACCCGCGAGGTAAAGAATATCCCGCAAGAGCTATGGTCTAATCGCACCGTCGGTGAACTGACAAGTCCCTGTTCCGCAGATAACACCGTCTCCCCTGACACCGATGCCATGGCGGTCCTGTCGTTGATGACCCAGCCGAATGCTAGCTCCCGGTTTATGGTGGTGGAAGACCAACGGCTGATAGGCATTATCTCGTTTACGGATCTCAAGGAGTTCCTATCGCTGAAACTCGAACTCGAGTCATCCAACCGTTAGATGTCACTGCAGCGATTTTCCGCCGGCATTATCCTGATCCGCCATACCGAAAACGGATGTCGCTATCTATTATTGCGTGCTTATCGTTACTGGGACTTTCCCAAAGGTGAGGTGGAAGCCGGTGAACAGCCCCGGGCCGCCGCTCGTCGGGAAACCGCGGAG
>Ga0224514_10000474_pt1 | contig 11509 bp, 9 predicted proteins | sample SF_May12_sed_USG_3_FD_169107 | JGI IMG/M metagenome (GOLD analysis project Ga0224514, IMG submission 169107) | Sediment microbial communities from San Francisco Bay, California, United States - SF_May12_sed_USGS_24 | ecosystem: Environmental > Aquatic > Marine > Sediment | place: USA: California...
TGGGTTCATTCCAGAAGGGACGAGATTTTATCATTGTACAAGGTATATCAGTTTCATTTAGTAGAACTGATAATTCCTTTGAGGGTTTCGGGTTAGATGATGGTGAGGAACAGATAATAGATATATGACAGTCAGGTCTGTTTGTATCGTTTAATGTCGTACTGTACAAGGAATCAGCGAGTGATTTATGAATTTCATAACCGAGAATGTTTACTTTATCACCAGATTCAATCAACTTCAGCAGTTCATTTCTTTCCTTTTGTACCCCACCATAGGTTGACAATTGTGCAGTAAGATTGAATCTTAAAAGTTGATTGAAATATTCCTTACCATCGATTATCGGATCCCATAACAGGACATTATCAATATTCAAACTATTTGCTGCCAACCATGCCAGGCTTCCACCAAGCCTGAGTCCATATAAATTGACCGATCCAACTTTGCATTGCTCCTGAACAAAATTAGCAGCATCGACAATATCGTCATGCCATGAATCCAGATTAATATCAGAAAGGACACCCTCACTGTCACCATCCGCCTCATAATCAAACCTTAATACTGCATTACCGTTTTCTGCCATATAATTGCAAAAGCTTTTATATACAGATCGCGTATATACCATCTCCTCAAGAAATGGATTACAAAACACCCAGCATGATGAATATGAATCTGGAAGAGTAAGCGCGTAAAAAAGCTTTTTCCCTCTCCTATTTTCAAAAAATCCAGATTGATAGTTGATATTCATTTCTAATTCCTGGGTAAAGTTCAATATTAGGTCTTAATTTCTTGAACCGCTTCAATAAGATATGGTTTTGCATGCAAATAATGTGTAGTAGAACGTTTCGACTCAATATCCTTGTAAATATATTCAGCTTCTTCTATTGAAATACCAATAACATCTGCTAACTCGTTTGCAGGCACATTATGATTCAGTGACCATAGTGCCAGATCCATTTGTGCATAAGGTAGTGCAAAATAGAATTCATCCTGTCCTTGTGGAAGACTATAAGTATCGGTTGTCGGTATAGCGGAACATATTTCTTCGGGCAGACCCAAGTGTCTGGCCAAGGCATAGACTTGTGTTTTATAAAGATGGGCAATTGGTTTTACATCGGCTGACCCATCTCCATTTTTCACGAAAAATCCCTGATCATATTCCAGGCGATTTGGGGTACCTACCACAGCATAGTTCAACCTGTCTGCATGAAAGTATTCAACGGTTTTTCTAATTCTTTGTTTGTAATTTGTTGCCGCAACAATTTGCAAATACTGCTTTAACCCCAGTTTCTTTTCTTGTATTTTGCCATCTGGAGACTGAACAACCAGTTTAAAATGATTGAATTTGCCTTCCAGACCACCCGTAATAACGATCTTGTTTTTCCAACCTTCCTTATATTCGGGAAATGTTTCAAGTATTGCCTCATCTCTCCATTTATAACATCCAATTGCCTCAAGTGTATCGGCAATATTATGCGAAATATACTCAATGCCAAGATGCTCTGCTAATTGCTTTCCTCTGTCAGAACTGAAAGACGATGAATCCTGTTCAGGCAGCAAAATCCCGAATACTTTTTCTTTGCCAAGTGACTTTACGCTCAAAGCCGCACATACTGAGCTATCAATACCACCAGACATAGCTACAACAAGTCCTCGTTTATGGACCTTGTTACGCAGTATATCTTTTAAGCCGTTCGATATTTTTTCAACCTCTTTATCCATATCAAAAGATAAAACATCATTAGACAACTTCGCTGACATATTTATTTCCTTTATTAATTTTTGTTTAGTTCCATAATTCATAAACGTTTATAAGCATATTAGTTAAATATGCAGCTTAGTCTGATTTATCACTTTTTCAATTAATCAGTGCTCTACGTTTGTCTGAATCAATAATTTCGATATTGAGTCCGAATCCAGTGAAAAGAAAAGCGATTAGCTCATCATCAAATGCCTCACCGGGTTCCGGACCGGAAAGAAGTCTTGCGCCGTTCGCCTGAAGTGAAACGACCTCTTTATTAATATCATCTGTTTTAAAGCAGATATGATGTAATCCACCACCTTTCTTCAGGAAATTACATAGTGGTGATTCTTTGTCAGCAGGCTCTATTAATTTAATGTCCAGCGAATCCTTTTTGTGCAAAAACTGTACATTTACCTGTTGACGGGTATTAGTGACTTTTTCAGTTTTAATCTCGTAACCAAACATTTTACATAACGCATTTGCGGCAGGGGTAATTGAACGAACAGCCAGGCAAATATGGTCTATATTCATATCAAATCCTCTATGCCACTGTCTTCACGTCATGGTTTTCAATCAACATATAACGCTTAACCTTACCTGATGCTGTTTTTGGCAATTCAGAAACAAATTCAATAAATTTGGGGATCTTGTACAGTGCCAGATTATTACGACAATGTGCCTGAATTGCCATTTTCTCCAGTTTTTGTCCAGGAGATATAACTATGAAAGCCTTAATGACTTCTCCTAGGGTTTCATCAGGAATACCGACAACAGCGACTTCTTCAACATCCTCAAGTTCCGAAATAACTTCTTCTATTTCCTTTGGACTGATACGGTTAGCTCCAGACTTAATCATCTCTGAAGCACGACCAGTGATATAAATGAAGCCTTCATCATCATAGGTAGCCAAATCGCCTGTCATTAGCCAACCATCATTTATGGTACGGGCAGTTGTTTCAGGATCATTCCAGTATCCCTGCATGATGTTTGGGCCTTTAGCACAAATTTGCCCCGTTTCGCCTACAGACACTTTTATTCCATCTTCATTTCTTATTTCCAGGCTAACGCCAGGAATCGCGATGCCGATAGAACCGAGTTTTTCTTTTAATCGCTCAGGAGGTAAATAGCTTAGCCTTGCTGTGGCTTCAGTTTGTCCATACATAACAAAGAATTTATTATCTGGCAGATCATTTAGAATACGATTTATATTACTGGGCGCCATTGCTCCACCCGCCTGGGTTATGTATCGCAAAGAAGATAACTGGTAGTCCTTGAAATTGGCTCGGCTAAGTAACAGTGAAAATGTTGAAGGTACACCGGAAAATCCAGTAACCCTTTCATCTTGCATTTTTTTTAATACTTTTTGCGGATATAACAAGCTGTTTTCAAGAACAACAGTTGCACCTACTGCCAAATGAGTGTGCAAAACTGAATTCCCATAGGAATAATAAAAAGGAAGTACATTCATGACCCTGTCGCTCTCTACCAGGCCAAGGTAACTGATAATTGATTCGGTATTACAAACAAGGTTCTGATGGCTCAAGGTAACCCCCTTTGGATTACCCGTTGTCCCGGATGTATAAATTATAGCCGCCAGCTGATTATTACTGCCTAGCGTAGAGATATCTGGCTCGGTAGTATCTGTGGCAATAGCATCTTGCCAGCGAAACAATAACTCTGTCTCAGCTAACTCATCCTGCTCACCTACAAGTAAACAGGATAAATCACTATGCTCGGTAAGTATTTTATTTAATTCCGGATGTTTAGAGTGTGCTACTAGCCAGCTTGATCCACTATGTGTAATCCAGTTTGTCAAATCACGTGCTTTTGTAGCCGTATTAAGCCCTACCACTACTCCACCCGCAGCCAGAACACCATAATAGGTTGCGACATACTCCGGACTGTTATCCAGCAAAAGTGATACACGCCCACCTTTCTTCAAACCTTTTTCATGTAAAAAAGAAGCTATTGAACAAGCAAGCTTAAAAATCTCACCATAGGTAAGACGAACATCACCATGGACAATCGCTTCCTTGTCCGGTGATTGTTCGGCGCTTTTCTTTAGATAATGAAAAAGACTATTCATAATTATTCACGCAATATGCTTAGGCGGCACTTTTCTTCTTCTCTATAAAACTCACGATATTGTTAACTGAATCCAGATTCTCTGGAATCATTTCAGAATCAGCAACCTCAACCGCAAACTCATCTTGAATAAAAAAGATCACTTCCAGAATACCAGTTGAATCAATTATTCCTTTTTGAAGAAAAGAATCACTACTTGATAATTGAGACTCATCATCGGTAAACAAGTAATTTTCCATAATATATGAACGTATCTTTGACTCAGTACTCATGTTATAACTTTCCTTTCATTAATCAGTTAAAATTATATTTAAATAAAACCGGTTTTGTTTGATAGGTGGCATCTGTATCTTGCAATTGTTTTATTTTTTCCATGACTTCATTAGCAGATATATGTAATAGGTGCATCTGTTCATCTGTTAAGTGAATCGCTACAATTTCTTCAATGCCCATACCACTAATTAACATTGGTAACCCAATCGCCACGTCATTGAGTTGATAGTTCCCATCAGCAACTCCAACACATGGAAGAATTTGTCTTTTATTGTTAACAATCACATCAATCATCTTGGATATTGATGCTGCTGCCGCAACATACCCGCTGGAACCTTTCATTTCGACAATTGCCGTTCCTGCATTGCGAGTATTTAGAACGATGTCATTAATTTGTTCCTTAGATAGAATATTCTCAATTGGAGTGCCTTTTATTGCTGAATATTCAGGTAGTGGTAACATTGAGTCTCCATGACCACCAATAACCATTGTGGTGATGTCACTGACAGAGAATCCCGTATGTTTAGCTATCAAACTTGTCATTCTTGCAGAGTCGAGTACACAAGACAGACCCATTATTCTGTTTTTGTCCCAACCGGTCTTTTTCCATGCATAATAAGTAAGCACGTCGACAGGATTTGTCACCATAATCAATAACGCATCTGGAGCGTGCTTCATAACTGCATTAAGGACAGGATCAATAACTTTTCTGTTTGCGTCCATAAGATCTAGACGTGACATACCTGGTTTACGCGTCATCCCGTTAGTAATCACGACCACCTTGGCGTTAGTTAAATCATCAAAGCAATTACTACCATTGACAGTTACATCCGAATCAGACAAAGAGTTCGCATGTTCAATATCGAGAGCTATTCCTTTTGCTTTTTTATCATCTCTACCTATCAATACAATTTCAGAGCAAACGTTATTACTGGCTAGCAATTGCGCCGTCGTAGATCCAACTTGTCCTGTACCAATAATTGCTATCTTGTCCATGATGTTTTTACTTGTTATTTAATATTAAAATTACTAATTAACGACTTTTTTTAACAAACTATCTTTGTTATGTAATTTTGATAAAAAGTAATTTGCATTTTCCTGAAAACTCTCAACAAATTGATTGTGAAGCATCTGAGTAGATAAAATTGCCATAAATGCCATATTATCTCCATATCCTGTCGCTCTACCTTTTCTGACTTTCTTCATGAATAACGAGACCTTTTCAGGATTAAAATACCCGTAATCCTTTATGCACATATCTGATGTCAAATAATCAACAAATTCATAATTTCCATGATTCATAAATGAAGGTATATCAGGAGCACGATATGGCTGCTTATTTCTCTTTATAATTGATTCAGGCAGGTATCTAGCCATTGATTTTTTCAATATATATTTCTCATCTAAAACCTTCATTTTTAGCCTGGGGCTTAATTTATTGGCAAACTCAATGATATTGTGATCAAGGAACGGGAAACGCCCTTCCACTGAATTGGCCATTAGCATCCGGTCACCTTGTGATGACAGAAGGTACTTCGACATAAGTGTTTTTGCTTCGATATATTGTGATTGACTCAATGGATCCCAGTTTTTTATATCTGCATGCAAGGATGATTCAAGCGTGCGTATAGGATCTCTGCCTAATTCACTGGATACCTCATCTGAATAAAATGATTTAGACTTTGATGTTGTCTGCCATCTTGGCAAATGTGAAAAATAGGAAACATCAGGATTATTTATGCCAACACCAAAAAATGCCTCAAGATAACTTCTTGAATTAGACTTTGTTATATCAAGATAGGGGTATAACTTCTTAAGTAACAAAGGTCGGAAATTTGAATTGGCATTTTTCGCCCAGAAGCGTCTTATTTTTGCTTCTTTGAATATGTCATATCCACCAAATACTTCATCTGCCCCTTCACCTGTCAGTACGACTTTATAACCAGACTCGTTAACCAGGCCGGATAGCAACATCATTGGGGTTGGTGCAGATCTGAGGATTGTTGATTCTGCGTGCCAAATCGTACGCTCAAAATTATCTGCAATATCATTTTCTTTACATACTAGACTACTATGTTCAGCATTCAGATGTTCAATCAACTGATTTTGATAACCTGATTCATCCAGTGATTTGTCAGAAAAAGAAAGAGAGAATGTACGTAATGGAACGTTTCCATGATGATGAATAAGCGATACAAGCGATGATGAATCCAGTCCACCTGATAAATAGGCAGCTACCGGCACATCTGAACGGAGTCTGATATTTGTAGCCTCAACCAGTTTGTCATGCAGTTCTTCTTTTATTTCATCTTCACTGCGTTCAACATCATAATATTCATTTTTAGAAAGAGGATATTCCCATTCCCAATATGACCTGCTGGAAACATTGCCCTTTTCAACGGTCATAATTTCACCAGGTTTTACTTCATAGATACCTTTGAAAAGAGTATTGGAGGCGACCGGTGTCCAGAAAGTAAGTAACTGATCAAGTGCTGGAAGATCAATTTCAGGCAAATTCTTGCTATTGGCAAGAATAGCCTTGATTTCAGATGCAAATAATAAACGTCCATCTTCTATGGTATAGAACAGCGGTGTTATACCAACCCTGTCTCTGGCTAATATTAGTCTTTTGTTATTTTTATCCCAGATAGCAATCGAAAACTGTCCATTTAGGTAACTAACAAAATCTGTTCCATACTTATTATATAATTGTAAAATTACCTCAGTATCTGTTTTAGTTTTGAATGTAATTCCATCTTTAATGAGCTCATTTCGTAATTCAATATAATTAAATATTTCACCATTGAAAATAATGCAGGTATTTCTGTTTTGGTCATGTATTGGTTGGTGTCCACCATTGATATCAATAATGCTGAGTCTGGCATGGGCTAAACCAACATTATTATCAATATAAAAACCGGTATCATCCGGTCCCCTGTGATATAACATGGCTACCATTTTTTTTAGCTCACCTCTTTCGGGTGGCTTATTATGCTTTATGTTGACAATTCCTGTAATACCACACATGACAACATTCCTTATTTGCCATTACCTTTTACAGGCTTTAGTGTTGAAGTAGTAGTACCATTTCTATTTTCATCTATTAAGTCAGCTATGCGAGTTAACTGCCACGATATCTCGATAAGAGCACGGTTCATGTTCAGGTCGGTAACATTGTCTATTGTATTAGTTGATTGATTAGGATCCTGATATAGCGACTCTTGATATTTTTCAGACAACATTTCTAGCGATGCGGGTTGTTTAGTATTACTTGTTGCTTTTGACCACTGTAATTCAGCAACAGCATCTTCAATATCAGATATTGATACTTTATCTTTAGACTCTACATATGCACATGTAAGTGAAGTATCACATAATGTATTAATCAAACGTGGCGTACCATTTGAATATTCGAATATTTCATCATACACATCATCATCAAACAGGATGCTGCTTTCAATACCTGCTATTGATAACCGGTGATTTATATATTCTTTAGTTTCATCTTGAGTTAATTTCTTCACATGGAAACGTAAACTGACTCTCTGTAACAACTGTTCCATGTCTTTTGCTTCTATTTTTGCATTCAACTCAGGCTGACCCACAAGTATAACCTGGAGTAGTTTATCTTTATTCGTCTCAACACACGACAACATCTTAATTTCTTCAAGTACCCTTTTCGAGAGGTTTTGTGCGTCATCAACAATTAAAACAACCTGCTTCCCTTCAACGTAAGAATCAATAAGAAACTGATTTAACTCGTTTAGTAACTCTACTTTGTTTGAGCTATAATTGGTGAATCCAAATTCAGATAATATAGATTGAAGTAGCTCCACCTCATTCAGTTGCGTCTGAAATAGTTTTGCTATTACAACATCATCATTTAAACTGTTAATAATTTTCTTGATAATCGTCGTTTTTCCACAACCTATATCACCTGTAATTAATACAAATCCTTCCTTGTTTAGAATTGCGTACTCCATATACTTAATAGCCCGCGAATGCGCAGCACTCATATAGAGATAGTCAGCATCTGGTGTGATTCTGAATGGATAGTCTTTCAGGTTGAAATGTTCGAGATACATTTAAATTCCCAATCTTGTTGTATATTCCAAAGTAAAAATCAATCTGTTATCAACATAATCTTGCAGCTCATCAGAACTATCTCTTTGTTCTTTTTCGGCTCTAACATTGAAACTCAATCGTCTAGCTATATTACGAGAATACTGAACACTATAGAGCGTGTCCCAATCTGTTCTCAGTGGTGTTGTATTTATATACTTTCGATATATTTTTTCTCCACTAATGGTAAAAGTGTCGCCATTAGAAAGATTGTATGTGCCAATAAGATTTGCTACATAATTCTGTTCACTGAGAATAGGTTGTTTCGGATAGTAATCCTCATTATATAACGCTCTAGCATCGTACCCAAAAAAGGAGGATGCATATCTATACCTTACATATGCTCGTCTGTTACGATAGAAATCTGACGTAGATGCAATATCCAAATCAAGATTTAAAGGATCATTTATAATATCGAGCAGCTCTGATCCTGTATCATTTAAGCCTTGTTCAATACCAAGGCGAATATTACTTACTGAAGTCCTTTGACTTTCAAAATGGGCTCCATACCTGTATCCTTCGATTGTTATACCACTATCGTCTGTAATTTCATTTCTCCCAGCCTCTAGATCAAGTGTATTTATTCCGCGTTTATATGACAGGCTTGCAAATGCATCTTTTCTTTTATGATCCAAAACAAACTGATTGTCCTCATAATCCGTATTCTCCTGTTCATAATTTAATCCTGCAACAAGAGACGAATTAAGTTCATACAACCACCTCATAGCACCTGCATAGCGAACATTATCTGCTGTGCTTTCTTCAAAGTTAAAATTCATATATCTAGCCTCAAGAGCTATATTACTTCTAGCTTTTAGTCTGATAAAATAGTTTGGGCCAGTAACAAATGCATTGGCATTTTCTGTATTATCAGCATTACTACTTTCAAAAATATTAATAACTGTTTGAGTAAATGTATCAGCCATATACCATTCGAATTTTCTAGGTTCTATAATCCATAATCCCTCACCAACGAGCATCCCCGTCACATCATCTTCAGCTAAATCATTGTAATAATTTGTAGCCTCGATTATCGTGTCTAACCTTCCAACCAGATTGGATGTATTTTCTGATAAAGATAATGTTCCGAAAAGTGATATAACTCCTTCATCTGAGGTCGGATCATTTTCCAGGTTGATATTACTGTATATGCCAACTGATGACCCTAATGAATAATCCATTTTCATTGCTAATGATTTTTGTACAAAAAGCATGCAACATATATTTATACATATAAATATTTTTATAATATCAATCATAAAATATTACTATTTTTAAACCAGTTCAAAAAAAGCTTCTCCAGGTAATTAACATAGTACTGTCATACTTTTTTATATACGTTAATCATTACTTCCTGTTGCGACGACGTGCGAACATCCTATTCGAATGCTTGTTCTTGCGAGTCTTATGTCCCCTGGTTCGAGCACGCCAAGGTGATACCTGGTGACGACCACCAGAGGTATGCCCTACACCACCACCATGAGGGTTGTCGACCAGGTTTATAACAGTAGGACGAACATCGCGCGTACGGGTTGCAGCTGCTTTACTCAGCTCACGTAAGCTAAGTTTATTTTTAAACCAGTTCAAAAATAAATCTTTTATAGGTAGTTTAAGTTTAAACCAGTTCGAAAATAAATCTTTTTTAGGCAGTTTAGGTTTATCAACAAACACAACACCCATAAATTTTGATGGCTCAATCTCGCCGACAGCTTCCTTTATCTTATGTGATGTTGCTTTCCCGTATGGAACTACCATGAGTACATAATCACACATTTTTGATAATATTCTGGTGTCAGCAGAATTATCAATTGGTCTCGAATTGATAAATATGTGCCTATCTGGATAACGAGACAACAATCCCTTCATCAAACCTTTCATTCTAAATGAGGTAAAATATTCAGTCTCAACCTCCCTAACTTTACCTACAGGAATCATTCGCAATCGTTTAATGCCAGTTTCATGAATAATTTGTTCTTCAAGGATATCTTCACTTTCAAGATAATCAATTAATCCACTGTTTGATTTAATATTTAATATTTTTTCAATTTGTGGGTTATGAAAATTACAATCAATTACTAGCGATGATTTGCTTTCGTCAAATGAAAAGGCGGTGGCTATATTAATCGTAGCAAGGCTACTCTCATCACCTGACATGCATGATGTTACAAGAACAATAGCATTTCTACCTTGCGTCTTTTCGAGTAATTTTGTCCTAAGATCGCGATATGAATTAGCTGTTTTCTCTTCAATCATATCTGTATTGATGACTTTCATATCTGCCAGCTGGCTAGCATCAAGCAAGCTGGTATTTTTCATTAAAGCAATTTCTTTGATAGATACTTTCTTATTTACTATCGCATCATCCTTACTATTTATGGCAACAAGTCCACGTGATAATGATTGGTACCGTGTATTTTCACCATCTGCATTAGAGACAGATATTCCTGGATATTTTACAACACCGGTTTCATATGCTTTTTTAAGTGCATCTTCAATCTTGCTCATTGGAACATCCCTGTCAATTTAAACCAGCCAACAAGCCCATAGACGATAAATATCCCCAACAAACCAAGTCCGATCATCATGATATCTTTTCTTTCTTGTAGGTGTTCGTTTTCTGTGGTTATCTTTGAGATCTCCGCGACCACAGGTATGTTGAGGTCATTTATTATAATTTCAGAAAATCTTACTCTTGGGTCATAGAGAAGAAGCATCCAAACCAGCGCAATTGGTATAGCTACACCTAACAATATGCCAGCCATAGCAAAATGAATAAATCGAATTCCAGTTGGTATAATCGGTACTCTTGCTGGTTCCTGGATACTAAATGTCAGTCCCTGTTGATCCTGATCAAGACTTTTTGAAACTCTGGCACTCTCCCTTCTTCGTAACAAATCCTGATAAATTTCCTGGTTAACCTGGTAATCTCTTGTCAACCTGGCTAAAGTGGTTTCCCCACCAAATATCTTTTTTGCCTGCTCATATGCATTATCTAAATTCTTGTTCATTTCTTTTATGCGTGCTTTTAGTGTCGCGATTTCTGTGTCGGTACTTGCTGCATTACTGCGCAACTCTAGATATAAGGGGTTAGTAGTAATCGCTTTATCAACATATGATTCACTTGGTTTCTTTTCGATCGAATCGGCTTGTTTCCGCTGTTTAATTTCATTAGCCATTGCTTCTTTTAGATCATTAATTTGATGTTTCAACCTAACAATGTCTGGATAGGTATCTTGATAATCCAATAGCAACCTTTCCATTTCATCCTGTAGAGTTATGATTTTCGAC
>Ga0224514_10000475_pt1 | contig 11500 bp, 10 predicted proteins | sample SF_May12_sed_USG_3_FD_169107 | JGI IMG/M metagenome (GOLD analysis project Ga0224514, IMG submission 169107) | Sediment microbial communities from San Francisco Bay, California, United States - SF_May12_sed_USGS_24 | ecosystem: Environmental > Aquatic > Marine > Sediment | place: USA...
TAACGGTACTGGACGACGCGGTGTTCGAGGACCCGGAAGCGTTCACGGTGGTGATCAGTGATGCGGATTATGCCGAGGGCACGGCGGACGAGGTGGCGTTGACGATCACCGCGGACACGGGTGCGGGCAATATTATTGATGATGACCAGCCGACGGTGTCGATTGGTGACGGTGCACCGGACCCGGCGACCGAGGGTACGGATGGCACGATCACGTTCACGGTGACGCTGAGTAATGCGGCGGACCAGGCGGTGACGGTTGATTACACGACGGTGAACGGGACGGCGGTTGCGGGCACGGATTACACGGCGCTGGCGGGCACGCTGACGTTTGCGGCGGGCGAGACGAGCAAGGCGGTGACGGTAACGGTACTGGACGACGCGGTGTTCGAGGACCCGGAAGCGTTCACGGTGGTGATCAGTGATGCGGATTATGCCGAGGGCACGGCGGACGAGGTGGCGTTGACGATCACCGCGGACACGGGTGCGGGAAATATTATTGATACAGATCCACCTACAATTATCGTTTTGTATGACGAGGAAGGCATCGTAGACGAAAAAGGCCTAACGAATGGCTCAGGCGAGCAGGCAGATGGTGATAGAACAAATAACAGCGATACCTCAGAAACAACTACCGGCAGCTTCCAGATAGATGCAGGCATTAATGGTCCTGACGTATTTGAGATACTTGACAAGGACGGCAACTGGATAGATGTCACAGCGGGCAATGTGCTGGTAAATGGTGAGAATGGCACTCTGCTGGTGACGCTGAATGGGGGTACTTATGAGTGGGAATACACGCTGACCAGCAATTTGTTGACGCACACGGATACCAGCGTAACCGACGGTGACAGTGACCGGGGTGCTGATGACCAGCAGCCGGGTGAAGTATTGCAACTGCGCGTGTTCGATAATGAAGGTGACGTGTCGCAACCGGTAACCCTGGATATCACCGTCAACGACGACGGTCCGTCTGACTTCGAACCGACCCCGGTCATACTGGTGAATTCCGGTGATGGCTCAGGCAGTGGCCCGCTTGACATGTTTGACAATATGGGCGCGGATGGTCTGGGCAGCGTGGTATTCACCGGCGGCAATGATGGCGACCTGTTGATGGGTTATTTCAACGGGAATACGACACTTGATCCGGTCATGTACCAGAACGAGAATATCGTGCTGACCGGGTTTGGCACGGATACCCTGATTGGAACCTCGGTAGATACCAATACGGTGATCCTGAAGATCGATCTCAACCCGGACACCACGGACGAGTCGCAGGATCAGTACACCATTACCTTCTTTTTCGATGTCAATGATGGTTCCGGTTTTGTATTTGATGACTTTTCCACCGCGCCGGCAGGCCAGAACAAGTGGATCGGACTCGACAAGGACGGTCTGGATATCAATGATCCGTCTGATCCGTTACCGGATAGTGCTGATCTGCTGATAACGGCATTTGACAATGGGGCAATCGGGAATGTGAATACCAGTTCAACCGACATTGGCGTGGACAACCAGTGGATTGCCGATGATCAGGGTGTCCGTCTCGATTTCGTGATTGATGTCCGTCGTGATGATGCCATGAATCTTGACGAGCATGATGAGCAGGGCTTTCTCTATGACAGTCACTATTCCGGCAATAATTTCATTTTCACTGTCAAGCAGGTGCAGGGTGGAACGACTGCGGCGATTCGTATTCGCGCCTTTGACTTTACCGGAACGGAAGGGGATACGGATGTCACAAATAACCTGAATAACACCGCTATTGCCATTATCGCCGCTTCGCTGACAGTTAACGGGATAGCGGCGACCAGCCTGTCGGGTATCACGGTTACCGTAGATGGCGACAGTATTGTGGTCGAAGGGCTTAGCCAGGGCGATAATGTATTCTTCGAGGCAAGTAGTGAATTCGAGTCAGTAGAGCTGAGTAATGCCAATGGCGATATCATCCCCGATGGGCAGGGTTCGACCTACAGCGGTGATTCCTTCGCGGTCGGTGCCTTTGGTTATGACGCTCCGGTGGAGGGCGACCAGATCGACCTGGCATTCGATATGCTGGCCACTGATGCGGACGGCGACACTTCGAGTGGTACGCTGGATGTTACGATTTCGCCGGAAGGGCATGTTGCTGTAGGCACTGATCTCGACGAGGTGCTGATCGGTGATTCCGGCGTTGACTTCCTGGTTGGCGGCGGAGGTGACGACATCCTGATCGGCAACAACGGTAACGATACCATGACCGGCGGAACCGGCGCGGATACCTTCATCTGGACCGAGGGCCAGTCAGGCTTTGATGACATCACAGATTTCAATATCAGCGAGGGCGATGTGCTTAACATTGCCGACCTGCTGGTGGGCGAGAACGATCCGACCGCGGCGGAACTGGATGCATACATGAGCATTGCCTCCGGTGCCGATACCACGATCACGATCTTTGGTGACCAGGGCAATGCCGACCAGGTGATACATCTTACCGGGTTTGACACCACCGGCATGAACGGTGTGCAGATTCTGGAGACCCTGCTCAGTAGTGGCAGCCTGGTGACAGATTAGCCCAGGATAAGATAACACCTTCCGTATGCAGGCACCTGCAGCAGAAATAGCTGCAGGTGTTATTGTTTGGCCCTGTAGAATATCTCCCGCGCTGTGTCATAATGGCGCCCTCTGAAATTCCTCATTTCCCGGTCAAGGGCCCTGTTGCATGTTTCGACCGTACGAGCTGTTTGTTGGTCTGCGCTACACGCACACCAAGCGACGCACGCACTTCATCTCGTTCATCTCGTTTACCTCGATGCTGGGTATCGCACTGGGAGTGACGGCGCTGATCACCGTGCTCTCGGTCATGAACGGCTTTGAGACCGAGCTGAGGGAGCGCATCCTGGGTATGGCGTCGCATGCCACGATCACCACTTTCGATGGTAGCCTGGAGAACTGGCAGGATGTTTCCGGGATGATCGAGGGTGAGCCGCATGTGCTGGCTAGTGCACCGTTTGTCAGTGGTGAGTCCATGCTCAGCAACGGCAAACAGGTGAGTGGCGCACAGATCCGCGGCGTGCTGCCAGAGGCCGAGGGGATGGTCTCGGATGTTGTTTCTAATATCAGGGGCGGCGACATTGACCTGTTACGCGAGGGCGAATACGGCATCATCCTGGGTAGTGAACTCGCGGTTGCGCTGGGGGCGGGCATCGGTGATGCCATTACCGTGGTTTCACCACAGGTGACCATAGCGCCGACCGGTATCCTGCCACGACTGCGGCGCTTCACCGTGCTGGCAACTTTTGAGGTTGGCATGTACGAATATGATCGTGGCGTCGCGCTGGTGCACATGCGGGATGCCGCGAAGCTGTTCCGACTTGATGCTGCTGTTAGCGGTTTGCGCCTGAAACTGGATGATGTATTCGACGCCCCCCTGGTCGCCTGGCAACTGGGCAGTCAGTTACCCGACGAATACCGCGTGCAGGACTGGACGCGTCGGCATGCCAACTTTTTCCGCGCCATCAAGACCGAGAAGCGCGTCATGTTCATTATTCTGACACTGATTATCGCCGTTGCCGCATTCAATATTGTCTCGACACTGATTATGGTGGTGACGGACAAGCGCTCTGATATTGCCATTCTCAGGACCCTGGGTGCCACACCACGTTCCATAATGAACATTTTCATCATCCAGGGTGTCGTGATCGGAGTGCTGGGTACCGCCCTTGGGGTTGCGGGCGGGGTCGGGCTGGCATTGAATATCGAGACCATAGTGCCGGCGATCGAGCAGTTGTTTAATGTGCAGTTCCTTGCTGCTGATGTCTACTACATTAGCGAGGTGCCATCCGAGCTGCACTGGCAGGATGTCTGGATCATGGCATCCGTTGCGCTGGCGCTGAGTCTGCTGGCTACCCTGTACCCGGCATGGCGTGCCGCGCGCACGAACCCGGCGGAGGCGCTGCGCTATGAGTAGCGTGCTGGCCTGTACTGGTCTGGGCAAGACTTTCGGCGAAGGTGATCTTGCGCTGGAAATATTAAGGGGTATCGATTTCAGTGTGGCCAGCGGTGAACGCATCGCGATCACCGGGGCGTCAGGCAGTGGCAAAAGTACATTGTTGCACCTGCTCGGTGGGCTTGATGAGCCGAGCAGCGGTGAAGTGGTAATTGCCGGTCAGTCACTGCAGCAATTATCTGCCAGCCAGCTTGGGCAATTGCGTAACCGTGCGCTCGGCTTTGTTTACCAGTTCCATCACCTGTTGCCGGAATTTACCGCACTGGAGAATGTGGCCATGCCGTTGCTGGTGAGAGGCGCGGTGCCGGCGCAGGCAAGCCGTGAAGCAGCCGGCATGCTGGAGCGCGTCGGACTGGCGGCGCGCCTGACTCACAAGCCTGGCGAGTTGTCTGGCGGTGAACGGCAGCGTGCCGCGGTTGCACGTGCTCTGGTGACGCGGCCGCAATGTGTACTGGCGGATGAGCCGACCGGTAATCTTGATCGCCACAACGCTGACCAGGTGTATGAACTTATGCTGGAGTTGAACCGGGATCTCGGCACCAGTTTCCTGATAGCAACACACGATCCCGCGATTGCCGCACGGATGGATCGTACTGTACGGCTTGAGGACGGGCGGCTCGTTCAGTAGGGCTGTGTCGTGTGCCGGGGGCTGCCCGGCATTTGTCAGCCATTAATGCAGTTTTCAATAATGTTCATGGAAGAACATGTATTTGAAGATATTTTCCTTTGTTCTGGGCGTCGTTTCCCTGCATGCCTGTCGTGTACTCCCGGACATTTCCTGCTTTCTGTTGCTATTCCCGGCCCTGTCGCTGCTGCGCTGGCGTGTTACCCGGCCACTGGTCCTGTTCGTGTGTGGTTTTTTCTGGGCGGCCTGGCAGGCGCAACTGGTCATGCAGACCACGCTGGAACGTCATCTGGAGGGCAAGACGGTACGGGTCGAAGGGGTGGTGCTGACACAGTCGCAACGTGTGTCAAAGCGACTGCAACGTTTCCTGTTTGTCATTGAGCGCCTCGACGCGGGTGATGGCTGGACAGCATTCAATGGCACGGCACGCCTGAACTGGTATGCCGAAAGTGCTGCACCGTTGGCCGGTGAGCGCTGGCGACTGGCAGTGCGCCTGAAGCAGCCGCATGGTTTTTCCAACCCGGGAGGGTTCGACTATGAAGGCTGGTTGTTTCAGCAGCGTATCCGCGCTACCGGTTACGTGCGTACTGATCCGGGTAACCGGCGGATTGCGGCAGGTCATGTTTCCGGCATCGACGCCTTGCGTAACAGGCTGCTGGGCGCTTTTGACACCATGCAGCCACGGGCCGCGCTGGCACTGATTCAGGCGCTGACCATTGGCGAACGCACTGATATCACTGTGCAGCAATGGTCGACACTGAATGCGACCGGCACCACGCACCTGATGGCGATTTCCGGTTTGCACATCAGTCTCGTTGCCGGCCTGGTGTTTGCCCTGGTGCGCGCCGGCTGGTCTCGCTGCGGCTGGTTTGCCGCCGTGCTGCCTGCGTCCCGTGCCGCGGCAGTGTTCGCGATTGCTGCGGCGCTGTGCTACGCCTGCCTGTCCGGCTTTGGTATTCCGGCGCGCCGGGCGCTGGTGATGGTCACGGTATTCATGCTGGCACTGCTGACCAACCGTAATGCACCGTTCCTGCGTGTGGTCGGTATCGCCGCGCTGGTGACGGTGTTGATCGACCCGCTGTCGGTACTGTCTGCCGGCTGGTGGCTGTCATTCTGGGCAGTACTGCTTATTGCCTGGATGAGCTCCGGCCGTTGTGGCCAGGCGGGTTTTGTGCGGCGTTGGGTGCTGATGCATGTTGTGCTGGCGCTCGGCATGTTGCCGCTGTTGCTGGTGTTCTTTAAGCAGGCCTCGTTGATTGCCCCGCTGGCCAATATGGTCGCAGTACCGCTGGTTGGTCTGCTGGTGGTTCCGTTGGCGCTGTCTGGCGTTGCAGTGTTTATCTTCATGGAGCCGCTTGGCATCGGATTGCTGGAGCTTGCCGCTGTGCTGGTTGAGGTGTTCTGGCCGGCGCTGCAGTGGCTGGCCAGCCTGCAGCATGCCGAGTGGACGCAACATCAGCCGCTGGGCTGGACGTTGTTACCGGCAATTCTCGGTCTGGCGCTGTTGCTGATGCCGCGCGGGATGCCAGGTCGGGCGGCGGGGTTTGTCCTGTTGCTGCCACTGCTGCTGGTGCGCCCGGCACCGCCGGGTCAGGGCGAGGTCCGGGTCACGCTGCTGGATGTCGGGCAGGGGCTAGCCGCGGTAGTGCAAACGGCCAGCCACGCGCTGGTCTATGATGCCGGGCCACGTTTCAGTGACTCCTTCGATACCGGCCAGGCCGTGGTGGTGCCATTCCTGCGCAGGCAGGGAGTGAGGAAGCTGGACACCCTGGTGGTCAGTCATGGAGACAACGACCACATCGGGGGCGTGGCTTCATTGTTGAAGGTCTTCCCGGCACAACGGATACTTACCAGCGTGCCCGGGCAACTGCCGGCTGACCATGCAACGTTTTGCCGGCGCGGTGATCAATGGCAATGGGATGGCGTGCGCTTCGCTGTTCTGCATCCGGCTGTACAGTCAGCGGGGGACGGTAATAACGGTTCCTGTGTGCTGCATATCGAGGCGGCCGGCGGTGGCCGTTTGCTGCTGACCGGGGATATCGAGCGGGCGGCGGAGCAACAACTGCTGCGCGAGCAGCGGGATCGGCTCGGTGCGGAGGTGCTGGTCGTGCCGCATCATGGCAGTAATACCTCGTCATCTGCCGCGTTCATTGCGGCCGTCGCACCGTCTATTGCCCTGTTCCCAACCGGTTACCTCAACCGTTACCGCATGCCGGGAGTGGATGTGCTGGCGCGTTACCAGGCAGCGGGCGTGAAGTATCTCGAAACCGGGCGGCAGGGTGCCCTGACCGTCAGATTCTCAGCGCAGGATGCCCGTCCGCAGCTTGCCGCCTGGCGCGAGCAACAGCCACGTTACTGGCGCTGGCGTGAATGAGCGAGTCACGGTATGGCTATTGACACAAATACAGTATGATTTGCAACAGTTAGAAACCTGTGAACCTGACGAAGGATGGTGATGACGTGCTGGAACTGGTAAAAGCAGGCGGCTGGTTGATGCTGCCAATCATACTCTGCTCGGTGATTGCCCTGGCAATCATCGCCGAACGAATCTGGTCATTGCAGGTGCGCCGGGTTTTGCCAAAGCACCTGGTTGCGCAGGTCTGGCGCTGGGAAAAAATTCACCAGCTCGATCAGGAACACCTGAAAGAGCTGCAGGCCAGTTCGCCACTTGGGTCGATTCTCGCGGCGGGCATAATCAACCGTCACCAGAATCGCGATGTAATGAAGGAAAGCATCGAGGACACCGGGCGGCACGTGGTGCACGAGCTGGAACGTTACCTGAACTCGCTCGGCACCATCGCCGCGATCACACCGCTGCTTGGCCTGCTGGGTACCGTAATCGGCATGATCAAGGTGTTTGCCACCATTACTACCCAGGGTGTGGGCGATCCGGGCGCCCTGGCAGGGGGCATCTCCGAGGCATTGCTTACCACGGCGGCCGGCATGTCGGTGGCCATTCCCACGCTGATGTTCTACCGCTATTTTCGCGGTCGTGTGCGTATGCTGGTGTTGAAAATGGAGCAGCAGGCGATGCTCATGGTTGAGATTATGCATGGTACCCGCCCACGTACCGAAGAAGAGGAGCACTAGCTCATGAATCTGCAGCCGGGTGGGGAGGACGAGCCGGACATCAACCTGACACCACTGATCGACGTGGTGTTCCTGTTGCTGATTTTCTTCATGGTATCCACCACCTTTGAGCACCAGTCACGCATCAAGATTGAATTGCCTGAAGCGACGGCCGAGCAGGTAAAGCAGGAAGAAGAGGCGCTGGAGATCATTATTGATACACAGGGTCGTTACTTCATCAACGAGCGACAGGTCATCAACTCGGAGTTGAAGACACTGAAGACAGCAATCAGCAAGGCGCTTGGTGATCATGAGTCAATGCCGGTGACTATCCGCGCCGATGCCAATACGCCGCACCAGGCTGTCATCCGGGCACTGGATGCAACCAGTCAGCTCGGGCTTACCCGTATTTCTCTTGCGACATCGAAAATACAGGAAGAGTAACCTGCACCTCCCAGCATGAAGCGCCTGGACCATTTCTGGTATGCACGCAGTCCGTGGCTCGTGCTGCTGACGCCCTTGTCGTTGTTGTTCCGTATGCTGGTCGCGCTGCGCCGGTTTGCCTATCGGCACGGGTTGCTGCGCAGCCACAAGCTGCCGGTACCGGTCATCATCGTCGGCAACATTACCGTTGGCGGCAGTGGCAAGACCCCGCTGGTCGCCTGGCTGGCGGACTACCTGAGGGAGAAAGGCTACCGACCCGGCATTGTGGCGCGTGGTTATGGCGGCAATGCCAGTAGCTGGCCACAACAGGTCCGGAGCGACAGTGATCCGGCCATTGTGGGTGACGAGGCCGTGTTGCTTGCGGCCATGACCGGCTGTCCGATGGCGGTTGCGCCGGACCGGTTTGCCGCTGCAATGGCACTGGTCAAGTACCACGACCGCGACGTGGTGATCGCCGATGATGGCTTGCAGCATTATGCGCTGCAACGGGACATCGAGATCATCGTCATCGATGGCGTGCGTCGGTTTGGTGCCGGTTTCATGCTGCCGGCCGGCCCCCTGCGCGAACCGGTCAGCCGTTTGCGGGAGGCGGATCTGGTAGTGACCAATGGCCTGGGCGGGGGCAGGGAATATTCCATGAAGCTCAAGAGCCATACCTTGCGTAATCTGCAGGATGACAGCCGCACCTGTCAGCCGGACGAATTCCGGCAGCGCAGGGTACATGCTGTTGCCGGTATCGGTAATCCGGAGCGTTTTTTCCAGTCGTTACGCCAGGTGCTGGGTAATATTGAAACGCATGCATTTCCGGACCATCATCACTTTACCAGGCAGGACATTTCTTTTGACGATGCTGCGCCTGTGTTGATGACGGCGAAGGATGCGGTAAAATGTCGGCGTTTCGCTACCGGTAACGAATGGTATATGCCGGTCACGGCAGAATTGACTGGCGAGTTTTGCGCGCGCCTGGATGTATTGCTGGATGAGCGGGTGCCACTGCATCCGGGGTCTGCAGGCGACTGATAATTTACGAGCGGGAGTGAAATTGTGGACAAGAAACTACTGGATATCCTGGCCTGCCCCCTGTGCAAGGGCCCACTGATTTACCTGAAGGATCGTCAGGAGCTGGTTTGCAAGGCAGACCGGCTGGCTTACCCGGTGCGTGATGATATACCGGTGATGCTGGAACAAGAGGCCAGGCAGATGCCGGCAGACGAAGAAATCTGACAGCCAGATGCATGAGTGACATCGATTTCAGGGTAGTCATCCCCGCCCGTTACGCCTCGACACGGTTGCCGGGCAAGCCGTTATTGCCGATTGCCGGGCGTCCCATGCTGCAGCATGTCCACGAGCGTGCCCTGCAGTGCGGTGCGAGTTCGGTGGTGATAGCGACCGATGACGAACGCATCCGTGATGCCGCCGCCGCTTTCAATGCCACGGTCTGCATGACGGCGCCTGAGCATGTCTCCGGTACAGAGCGTATCGGCGAGGTGGTAGAGCGTCTCGGCTGGGGAGACGATGTGCTGGTGGTGAATGTACAGGGCGATGAACCGATGATTGCACCTGCACTGATACGGCAGGTTGCGACGGGGCTTTCCGCAAATGCCGATGCCGCGGTCGCAACACTGGCCTGGCCGCTGGATGACATGGCGGAACTGCAGGATCCGAATATCGTCAAGGTGGTGCTGGACAGGGCAGGTTATGCGCTGTATTTCAGCCGGGCAGCGATTCCATACGCGCGCGATGTAAATTCCAGTGTGGCAACTGGAGGATTGCGTCATATAGGGCTGTATGCGTATCGCGCCGGGTTCCTTGCCAGCTATGCCAGATTGCCGGTTTCACCACTTGAGCAGGTGGAGAAACTTGAACAACTGCGTGTGTTATGGAACGGCCTGAAAATACACGTCAGCATTGCTGAAGAAATGCCCGGGCCAGGCGTGGATACGCCCGCTGATCTGGAGCGCGTCGGGCGCCTGCTTGCTGGTGCTGCGGATTGACGGCTGTCGTTAGCGTCAGGGGTTGCCGGCCTGTTCCTTGTTGTCTTCTATATATGCCATTATTGACTTCCTTTCAGTATCGCTCAGACCCTGGAACCGAACGCCGATGTGATAGTTGTCCTGTGCCAGTCGCTCGCTATGGATGACGCTGGCACTGCTGTTGATCAGGGCGGGTTTCTTGCGCCCCGGCAAAGGTAGCTGGAATCGCAACTGGATGATCACGTCACTCACCAGTCCGGGCGTGCGCTGGTCTTCCGGTAACAGGCGAGCAACGGTCTCCTCTGTGCAGCTGAACTTGAGGCCACCGATCGACAGGTTGAGTATCTGCGCGGTGTCCAGGGTGTCTTGCTGCGGGCCGACCTGGCACATCAGGTTGGCGTTGACACGGTCGTCCCTGCGGTCAATCCAGAAGTGTTGTTTTTTTCCGTGCATGTCTGTCTCTGGCTCTAATGAGTTAACGCTAATATAATCTGTATTGGGTAATTATTGAAATGCCTGTGATCGGGGCTGAATTTCTTCTTAATATGTTGTACTGATGGCCTTTGTATATTACTTCTCATGAATAATGTAAAAGTTCTGTTTGTCTGTATGGGCAATATCTGCCGTTCACCGACGGCCCAGGGTGTTTTCGAGAAACTCGTTGCCGAAAGCAATCTCGCCGACGTGATGCATATCGATTCTGCCGGTACGCATGCCTACCACATTGGCGAATCGCCGGATGTGCGTGCCAGCGAGGCGGCACAGCGGCGTGGGGTAGACCTTAGCCGGCAGCGTGCACGCCGGGTCTGTGCGGAGGATTTCGAGGCATTCGATTACGTACTGGCAATGGATCGTAGCAATATTGAAGATCTTGCCGGGCTGTGCCAGCCGGAACACAGTGCCAAGCTGCGGCTGTTGCTTGAATTTGCCCCCGGGCTGGAGACACGCGAGGTGCCAGATCCGTATTACGGTGGTGCAACCGGGTTCGAGCGGGTACTCGACATGATTGAGCAGGCATCAGCCGGGCTGCTGGCCGATATACGCCAGCAACGCGGCATCTGAAAACAGCCCTCAGTCCGTAGTTGTCTTTTCCGTGGGTGGGTTAGTGGCCTGCGGCTTCACACTGGTGGTGGTTTCTGCCGGTTTGCCGGCGCCACCGGTTTCCTGGCGTCCCGTAGCTGTTCCCTTGTCCTGACTGACAGCCGGTTGTGATGCTGGCGGTCTGGGCGCGGCCGGTGGCGGGTTACTGGCCTGCGGTTTCGCGCTGGCCGTAGCCTCTGGCGGTCTGGGCGCGGCTGGCGGCGGGTTACTGGCCTGCGGTTTCGCGCTGGCCGTAGCCTCTGGCGGTCTGGGCGCGGCTGGCGGCGGGTTACTGGCCTGCGGTTTCGCGCTTGCCGCAGCC
>Ga0224514_10000476_pt1 | contig 11488 bp, 6 predicted proteins | sample SF_May12_sed_USG_3_FD_169107 | JGI IMG/M metagenome (GOLD analysis project Ga0224514, IMG submission 169107) | Sediment microbial communities from San Francisco Bay, California, United States - SF_May12_sed_USGS_24 | ecosystem: Environmental > Aquatic > Marine > Sediment | place: USA: California...
GACCCTAATGACAGGGGGATTTCCGGACATTCTTTTGGAGGCATTTTTACTCTTTATACGCTTTTTAAGGAACCTGACATGTTTAATAAATATATCTCGATCAATCCGGCCTTATTCTGGGGCGACAGCTTGCTGTTTGATATTGAACAGGAATATGCCGAAAAAAACAACTCACTTGATGCAAAGCTTTACATGTCAATGTCTCAATATGATTGGGTAGCAGTTTTTAACGGAATGTTAGATAATATTTCTTCGAGAGGTTACAAAGGCTTAGACCTGGAAAGTAGGATTAATGATGGCCTGGCCCACTCAACCAATAAATCGGAGGCTTTTGTGCGTGGTTTGCATTTTATTTATAAAAAAGAGGTAGTTGAAATGCCTGAAGTAGAATTATTGAAATATGTAGGTAGTTATAAAGTGGAAAATGAAGGTTATTTTTTATCTAAGCCGGTTAAAATTAGAATTGAGAAAGGGCATCTGGTAATCAGCAATATATGGGGGATGCCTGATACCGAATTGTATGGATTAAAAAATGGGGGATTCTCCTGGTTGAAAACACATAACAAATTTGAGTTTACACTGAACGACAATGGGGAAGTGTTGGGAATGACAATGGGGCTTAACAGAGATTATGTACTGACAGCTGTTAAGGTAGATTAGAAAAAAAGCCTGATTCTATTCATGTGAATGTTCAAATGAAATACACCCCAAAATTACACAATGGGCAAATTGTTAACTGGATTGCTATTATTGGTGGTGTACCAGGTGAGAATATTTAGAATCCCTGTCCCTGCTCATCCTAATTAGTGCTTGCGCGAAAACTTCAATTTCTTCGTTACGCTCACCTAAAAAGCAGTCATTTACCATTGGTAAACTCCTGATTTTTAGGTTTCGCAAGTCTTGAAATAGAAGCTTTCACATCAACCACTTTTAAAAATACAACTTTTCGCCCCGACACTAATTATATACAAATGCTAAGCATATTTTTAATAGATTTGTATGCTTGCTTAATGCACATACTGTTTAATAAGACGAAAGAAACCAGAAACATGAAAAAACTACTTTTAATAAGAAAAGTATTTTTTATTTTTTTTCAGCAACTCTTTTTGGATTAATTCCATAAATGTTCCTGCTTGAAAATTTTTTGTTTCTGGAATTATAACTAAGGATTTGTTAACACAACAAAATACCTGCAACCAGATTTTACTATATCAAATAACAATAGTTTTAATTAATTAAATGAAAAGGTTGGAGCGATGAAACTAAAAAGTATTAGCTTTTTGATATTAATATTTCCTTTTTTCCTGCAATGCTCAAAGCAGGATTATGACAAAGGTTCATTTAAAACATATGAAAAAGTTTATCTCATATATAATCATTCGGAATCTTATGTTGTTTGGAAGAAAAATAACATTACTAATAAAACATTAATACATATCGATGCTCATAGCGATATAAAAAGAATTCCGGATGATCATTTTACCAAAATACACGCTATAGAAAAAACCGGTAATTTTGAAAATTTATTGTGTCATTCTTACGAAACGTTTAACGTTAATGAAAGGCCAATTACAATTGAAAACTTTTGTTATGCGGCAATTGAGAACAAATTGATTAACAAATATATTTGGGTTGTCCCCGATGTTGAACTAACATCAAAATCAATAGAACTTTACTCCAATTACTTCAGAAAGGAGATAGAAGATTTAAATTTTGAAGATTTTAAATTAGATGGGAATATATTAATAGGTGAGTTTAAAAACATACCGATAATTATTTGCAGGTTACAGGATATTCCTGAAGTAAATGAACCTGTAATACTGGATATTGATGTTGATTTTTTCTTACATCGACAAGGATTTAAGAATAAGGGGATGTATGATTTGCCAACTACTACAGCAATGAGCTTTATATCACAATTAAATAAAAAAAACCTAAACATTGATATAATTACCATTGCACATTCCATGGAGGGGGGATATACTCCAATCCAGTACAAATATATTGGTGAAGATATATTTAAGATTTATAAAAATGGATATCAAAAAGATCTATTCTCACACATTGAAACTCGCAGGAATATTCTAAAATTATACGTTGATAAGAAATACAAGAAAGCCCTTAATAAATTATTAAGGTTTGAAAAACACACATTTAAGGAAGGCTCATTGTTATATTTAAAAAAACAAATTCTTAATAAATTAAATTTAGAGGATGAAGCTTTATTGGTAAAAGAAGAACTATTAAAAGAAGATTCCTTCTATAATAAAGAATATGTTATAAATGGAGATGTATATTTCAATGAACAAAAATTCCATAATGCCTTCACTTTTTATAAGAAATATTTTGATAATAACCCCACCCATCAGTATGCTTTGGAAAAAATTGCATCTTATTATTTTAAAGAAAAAAAATATGATTCAGCATTAAAAAAATATGAAAGGTTGTTATCAATTAATGAAAAAAATTTTTTCGCCTATTCCGGACTTGGAAAAATTGCTCTACAAAAGGAGGAATATGAAAAAGCAAAAGAATATGTAGGCAAAGCTATAGAATTAAATAAATATTTTCCCCAGTTATACAACAATATGGCGATCTGCGAATATTCGTTAGGTAATATTAAAAAAGCAAAAGATTACTTTCTAAAAGTGGTTGAATTAAATCCGACATTCATCGGAGCATATTTTAATTTAGGATTATTCTACAGAAAGTTAGGAGATTATCAAAAATCTATTGAAATGCTGCACAATCATTTAAAATTTTCATCAACACATAAAGAAAAGGTATATAAAATAATAGCTGAAAATTATCAGGAATTAGGAAATATTGAAGAAGCAGAAAAATATCGTTCTATGGAATAAAAACTCCTAATGGTAGTTTGCCAATGAATCCTTTTTCTCTGCTATATCCTATGGCCGAACTGTACTTTTACTAATTATTCCGGCCCGGTTGAACATGAAAAACCTGTCATTTTTTTAATTCGCCATCTTAATTTTAATTTCTACAATGCTCTCAAGCTAAACAGGCTTTCACTTTAGTTTTCATCCTATATTTAATGTTAATTATGTCCGGTTTTCCTTTGGTCGTTTCATTCGGTTGCAAATCAGGAAGAGTGATGTATAAACTATATAAAAATCATAGTATTCTTATTACATATATTATTACATTTGCGACCTCAAAAAATTAAAGCATGATTACAGTATCGGATATTAAAATTCAGTTTGGAAAGAAAATATTATTTCAGGATGTAAACACAAAGTTTTTACCAGGAAACTGTTATGGTGTTATAGGTGCCAATGGAGCTGGTAAATCTACCTTCCTGAAGTTAATTTCTGGCGAATTGGAATCAACCCGGGGAAATATTTCATTGGGACCAGGCGAACGGCTATCTGTTTTAAGCCAGGATCATTTTGCTTTCGATGAATTTTCTGTTCTTGATACGGTACTCATGGGGCACAGCACTTTATGGAATATTATGCAGGAAAAAGATGCTATCTATGCCAAGCCCGATTTTTCGGAAGAAGACGGCATGAAAGCCGCCAAACTCGAAGACGACTTTGCATCGATGGACGGGTGGAGTGCAGAAAGTAATGCAGCAGAATTGTTGAGCGGATTAGGAGTGAAGGAAAACTTGCACAACCAAAGCATGAGAGAACTCGATGGTAAAATTAAGGTGAAAGTTTTACTTGCACGTGCTCTGTTCGGCAATCCGGACAATTTACTCCTCGATGAGCCAACAAACGGCCTCGACCTTGCTACTGTGCTGTGGCTTGAAAACTATCTGGCCAATTTCGAGAATACCGTAATTGTTGTTTCGCACGACAGGCACTTTCTGGATAATGTTTGTACCGACATAGTTGACATTGATTACGGTAAAGTGAAAATGTTCTCGGGTAACTATACATTCTGGTACGAATCGAGCCAGTTGGCTCTTCGGCAAAGAGCTGCTGCGAATAAAAAGGCCGAAGAAAAGAAAAAAGAGCTTCAGGAGTTTATTTCGCGTTTTAGCGCTAATGTTGCAAAATCGAAGCAGACGACCAGCCGAAAGAAAATGATTGAAAAACTAGATATTCAGGATATTGAGCCTTCAACGCGGAAATACCCTGGTATTATATTTCAACCCGAACGAGAGGCTGGTGACCGGATACTGGAAGTAAATGATCTGAGTGCAACAATAGATGGAAATATTCTATTTAAAGATGCTACTTTTAAAATTGAAAAAGGAGATAAGGTAATTCTTATATCCAACGACAACAGGGCTGTTACTGCCTTCTTTAAAATTATACAGGGAGAACAGGAGGCTGCTTCAGGAACATTCGACTGGGGAGTTACTATCAAGGCTGCTTATTTACCAATAGATAATACGGAGTATTTTCAAAAAGATTATTCCCTAATGGATTGGATTGGCCAATATTCAGACAATACCGACGAAAGTTTTCTTCGGGGCTATCTGGGAAAGATGTTATTTTCCGGCGAAGACTTGCTTAAAAGCTCCAAAGTGCTTTCGGGAGGTGAGAAAATGCGCTGTATGATTGCCCGGATGATGCTTCAGCACCCAAATTTAGTTATACTTGACCACCCCACAAATCACCTTGATTTAGAATCAATTCAGGCATTCAACAATAATATTAAAATTTATCCCGGACAAGTGCTAATGGGATCGCACGATCATGAATTTATTCGAACTGTTTGTAACCGGATTATTGAACTTACTCCGAATGGCACAATCGATAAGTATATGGATTTTGAGGAATACCTGACCGACGAAAGGCTGAAAGAAAGACGTGAAGGGATGTATTTGCAATGACGAAAAGGACAGCTTTAACTATCTATAACGATAAACCTTATATTGTTCGAGTTTATTAAAAATAGAATATTAGTGAGCTTGTCATTTTATCTTAATTCCTTCCCTATCAATGTTTATGTGTAGTGGGATTTTAGCATATTTAGTCTTTGCAAGAAAACGCCAAATACTGCGTTATTCTCGTTTTTGAAACAGTTATTTACATCAGTAAACTCCTTGGTTTCAAAAACTTCTAAAGCCTTGTCTTTGACGTTTTCTTATCAAAGACCTGAAAAAACGGACTTTTCTTGCAGGCACTATTTAGTATTCCACTCTCCTTTTGTGTAAATCAAAGGTGATATAACTATTCCATCCAAAAGCATAAATTCATAGTAATCGTCCATTATTTTTATTTCTTGTTCAAATAATAAATTGGTTTTTTTAAGAGTATCAATAAATCCCAATCTGAGTTCTCACTCGAATTATCTCCGATTAAAGCAGTTAAGAATAGTGATCCTTATTGCTGCCAGGATCACTATTCCCAGTGTGTTGATTAATGTTTATGAACCTTTAGAATTCATGAATAGCATAATTATTTTGGTTAGAAGCTAAATGCAAACAAAATGTTTAATACCTATAATTTTATTCCTAGTCCAAGTGTCAGGTATGCAATTCCATATCCCAGCTCTGATAGCCCAAAAAATTTGTCGGAAAAATAATACCTTGCACCAACAAAGCCTGAGAAAGCTAATCTTCCCTTATCGGGAGAATAACTATACGTGCCAACACTTCCAAATGAAGTTGATGAAACTATGTTATAACCAATAAAAACACCGCCATAGGTGTCGAGCTTATCGACAACAGGATAATGAAAACTACCCCGTGCCCCAATAATAATATTGGTATATTTCCAGCCATAGTTATAAGCGCCATTGATATAATTCCATTTATACGATGTGTAACCAACATATCCGCCTATTCCTATAACTCCTTTTTCAAATATTTCGTCTTTTATAGCTTTTTCAAACGAAATGGAAACGGGAGGAACTGTTGTGCTGGCAAAAACACCAGTTCCGTATTGAGAACCCAGTCCTATCCCCACACCAATAATTTTATCTCCAAGACTGAACGTACTCTCTTGTGCATGAATTGCCGCTAGAGAAAACATTGTAAGTAAAGTAAATGTGATTAGTTTTTTCATTATTCCAGTTTTAAAAATTTTACATCTTCCATAAGAAGACACAATTATCAATTATATTAATCAGTACCCGGAAATTAGTCAATCCTAATATTCTGGTTTTTATTTTCTAGTGTAAATCATCATAAAGAATATTTGCCCAGACGGCATAAGTGATAGGTGAAGTAGCCGTTTTAACACCTACCCAGTCTCCATCTACGGGTGACGTAATTGAGCCGTTACCATTTGTGTCACCCTTTTTAGAATCATCATGGAAAGAAGTAAAATAAACGCCTGGAGCATCTTTATTAATGATTCCATTTTCAGGATTGTCGGTTAAATCAATATCATCAATAATTTTCAGTACAACGTTATCTGCAAGAGTAAGCGAAGCTGTAGATCTAATTTGAAGTCCGAAATCGTCAATCAATACAAACGCCACTTCAGTTTCAGACCAGGAAACATTATGATTTTCAAGAAGAGTAGTATTCGTAAAAATGCCATTCATCAGGTTGCCTACCTCCGGATTTTTCGGGTCTGAAAACATGTTTGAATTATCGATACTAATTTCTGCATTTATCGATAATGGAAGGATATTGCTGTAAAATGTATTGTTTGTAAAAGCGCATTCGGCGTTGGCAAAATTCATATTTACCACACCAACATAATAACTCCCTATCTCTCCTCCTAAATTATGGGCAAAGACACAATTATTGATGTCAATAGTTGAGTTATCATATACATGTAATGTATAAGGAACATTTCCACCTCCATAATAGAAATGACAAAAAGATAAAACCGAACCGGAGACACCCCTGAATTCAAGATTCCTCCAATCACCTGCTGAAGGTAGGGTTGGCCCATTCCCGGTATTGTCCCCTCCATGCAGGTCATCATATGAAGATGTGAAGATTATCGGTTTGTCTGGTGTACCAATGGCATTAATAACACCACCTTCACGAACATGAATATTAGCCCTGTCGAGGCATTTTACGATTACGTTTGACTGGATTGTCAATAATGCGTCTACGAAAATAGATCCATTTTTATCCACGATGTAGATATTTCCTTCATGCCATGTAGTTGGCGCAGTAATGTTATCTGTCACGTAAATAACATCATTTACAGGGATTTCATCCTCTTCCTCGCATCCGAATAACAGAGGCAGGAGGAGAGAAATAATTAAATACGATCTAAATGTCATCCTTTTCATAATTTGAAATTTTATTTAATAAATATTTTAGCATGAATATCATGCCAATGAAATTTTCGTAATCCAATATTCAAAATCTGTTGCCCATGTTATTGAATAGTCACTTGGATTTGCATTTTTTTATTTAGTGATTCACCAGTACAATTATCGTATTTTATAGTGATATACAGAAAAATAAACAGTGCAGATCAGTCTCGATTTTAAAATCCGGACTATTTTGTTATTTTTGATTTTAACTCCTTAATTGTAGAAATGATACCAACAGACACTTTATTAAAGAATATTATACAACTTAGCTGGGTAGCTATTATATTTTATGCCTTTATAGGAGTAGCTTTTTTGAGCATAAGCTTTGGAGAGAAAAATAAAATATCGAACAGGTATTTAGGTTTTTTTTGTTTTAGCATGGTTGTTGCCTATATAGGCTTTACGCTGATAGCAAATCGCGATTCGGATGTCATAGGCAAGCTGGCGCCTTTATTATCAACTTCTGCATGGTTGTTCCCTTTTTTTGCATTCTGTTGGTTGGATGCCTTACTAACCAAAGATTTTAAACCCCTAAGGTTTCATTACATGTTTTTAATATTCCCGGCAATAAATCTGGCATATGTTTTTTTATTCTTGTTTTCGGATAAATTTCAAATTCCACAATATTTTTTTAGTGAAATCAACTTTGCGAGAGTGTCATTTAAAGCTATGCTCGCACACTTCCAGATGTCTGCTGTTATTGGCACAATTTTTTTGAGCAACAAATACAAATACATGTCCAGAAGCCTGGATATGCTAACTGAAGGCACCGGCGCATCAAAATGGATAAAATATGCAGGTATAGCTGTAATATTGCCCGTTACAATTTTGCATACACCTCTTTTATTCACAGAATCGCTACTATATAAGGCTGCAACACCTCTTTTTCCGCTCCCTTTTTTCTTGTTCCTGATTATATCTGCCCTTAAATACCCGATGATTTTCAACGATATGCTCATATTAGGTGAAATAAGTCAAAAAAAATGCACTATCGAAAAAGGCAGCGCTTATGATCTTGACATGATGAAGTGGAGCAACAACCTTAATAAGTTGATGATTGAAAAAGAACTGTACCTTGACAAGGAACTGAATGCCTCAAAACTGGCAAAACAACTAAATATTAAAGTATATCAACTTACTATATTGTTAAACCAATACAGAAAAAAAAATCTGAACGAATATATCAATACGTTTCGAATTAATAAGGCCAAAGAAGAGCTAAAGAAAAATGCCCATATGATAAAGACAATTGAAGCTGTAGGCCTGGATGTGGGATTTAAGTCTAAATCGACATTTTATTCGGCATTTAAGAAAATTACCGGCATCACTCCAACAACGTATCTACAAAACAAGGAAGAAAAGGATATCAAACAAGAAGAAATTAAAATGAATTCTTAAGGGTAGAGTAGTTATATCTTAATTCACACTTTAGAGAGACATTATTTATTATGCTTTAATATCATATCAAAATTCCTGTCGTTATGAAGTATCTTAAGAGAGTATTTGCAATCATATTAAGTGCATATCATTTAAGTCACCTTCCCAATTTACCTTACCTTTGAATTTCAGTAGTTCTTTCCTTTTGTTCATTTAATTACTTCCTTCAGTGAATAATGTACAACATCCTTAATTGTATTAATATGTGTTAACTCCATAGCTTAATTCACTAAATCAACATCCAATTCAGTATTTGTTCTTTTATGCATAATAATATCATAATATGTGCATGCATATATATGGAATATTATACACAATCTCTGGTTGAGACTCAGGATTTAATCCCAAAAATTCACACTCTTTTCGGATTTGCAATTAGGAGTGTTGGGAATAGTTTGTGTTGTGGCTTGTATTTAATTAAAATATTCACTTTTATCAATAATTGATTCTGAATTTAAAGAACATATTTCTTCAATGGTCATTCCTTTTTTTACGCATTCTTCAATAATCCGGTAGCCTGTAAAATATGCTGTCTTCTGCACAAATCCTTCGGGTGGTTTGGCAAAGCTTCCATCCGATATATATTTTGTAAATAACTGCATTGTGGTATCATTTAAATCAAGTTTTATTGAATCTTTTATTAACTGTTCATTTTCAATGCACCATTCAAAAGATTCCTCAGGCATAAAAGGTACTGAGTTTGAAACTTCAATATTTTTGATTATTTGATTGGTTAAATAAACAGCCAATCCTTCAGATACCAGCTCCCTGCTCAAAGTTAAGGATTCTTCCGGCCGTCTGTCGAAATGCAACACATGACTATATTCATGTACCATAATTTTTTCTACATCATTCGGATTTATCCACATGGATATATAAATAGTGTTACTATTGCCTTCAGGAACTACAAAGCAACTGCCATAAGGCAGAAAAAAGCATAAATCAATTTGCTTTTTAGTAAGGGGTTTAAGAATTGTATGAGAAATTTCTATTACTGAGTCGTATAAATAATGAAGATCGGCTTCGCTATATTGTGAGAACAAATGTTCGAAGTCTTCTTTTTTATAGTTTTTTATATCTGTTGGGAATTTAACCGAATCTATCGCACCCCAGCCTAATTGCCGGTTATGGACCACTTTCACCTCCGGGTAAGCATCGAGTAAGATTCTTTTATAACTTTCCCAACTCCGGTCAGAAACAAGAAAATCTTCGAAAGCTTTATAAGCTAATATTATTCGCCCATTCTCCTTATTAATAATGTATTGATTTATATTTTCCGCTCTATTACAACCTAATTGAGGAAGTAACATAACAATGATTAAAATTATACTTACCCTAAATTTCATGTGTATTAATGGTTTAATTAATGTTTTGTGAGCCTATATGTGCCTTAAATCCGACTATAAATCTTTACTCCCTTAAAAATTATCTCTAACACAGCAATAATTGATTGATAGAGATAATTTGACGGTGTTAATGTTAATTGCCATTTTTATTCTTTCTCTATACAAATTACAAAAAACAAGCGTATAAGTAAATAGTGCCAGCAAGAAAACTCTTCGAAACGTCATTATTCTCTGCGGTCATGAGCTAAAGGTAGTAATCACCACAGATTAAAGATTTGAATGCCTTCATAGAACTGTCATCAATTAAAAGTTCTACCCATATAATTGTTGATTACAAATTCCTCCAATTTTCTACATTCAAATCACACATAATCCGTGGACATCACACGCACGGGGCTATTCCACGACAACTTCATGCCTGTTAACTTATGTTTCAATAAACAATCAACTAATTTTTTTAAACATTTCTACCGGGTTTTTCAACAATTCCATAAAATCCCGGCAGAAATGCTGTATGATTTTTATCTTTTTTCATATATTAAAGACTGTCTTTCTATAGGTTAAATTTTGAAATTAACCTTTAGCACCTTCGACTAACTAAAAGAATACTATTTTCTTTATTCATTTAAATGAGTGTCTTGAATGACGAGTTGTAGATTCTGGTATTAGTTTTATTCATTACTGATACTCATATTCATTTATAAGGGTAAGTGTCATTTTACCAATCCAATTTGAAAAATTATTAATGTGCTTTAACCATTTTACTTGCTACTGGCAATGTGAAATAAAACTTTGAACCGTAGCCTTCATTGCTTTCAACCCATATTCTGCCGCCATGTCTTTCAATAAATTCTTTGCACAAAATTAAACCTAATCCGGTTCCTGTTTCATTTTCGGTACCTTTTGTAGTAACATTTTCGGTAATACAAAATAGTTTTGACTGTGCATCGGGTGAAATTCCAATACCATTATCTTCAACATTTATAACAGCAAATTTTTGTTTTTCTTTTGAACAGATGTCGACGGTAATTTTAATAGTTCCTCTATACTCGGTAAACTTAACTGCATTCGAAATTAAATTCCTTAATATAGTCAACACCATATTATTGTCTGCATCAATGTATACCTGCTCAGGTATTTCATTGATTACGGTTAAGGCTTTTTTAAGAATTTGTTGGTTTAGGAACCTGAGTATTTCATCAGTAACCATATGGAGGTCTATTTTTTCCGGACTAAATTCAATTTTTCCTCTTTGAGATTTAGACCAACAGAGTAAATTATCGAGCAATCTATAAGTATTGAGCAATCCTATGTTCAATAAATCTATATATTTTAATTGATCCTTCCTGGATAATACATCGAAATCCCCGAATAGTAATTTTGAGATACCTAACAAAGAACTGAGCGGAGATTTTAAATCATGGGCAATAATTGAAAAGAATTTATCCTTGGTGGTATTTGCAACCTCTAATTTATCATTTAAACTTTTAAGTATTTTAGTCCGC
>Ga0224514_10000477_pt1 | contig 11474 bp, 14 predicted proteins | sample SF_May12_sed_USG_3_FD_169107 | JGI IMG/M metagenome (GOLD analysis project Ga0224514, IMG submission 169107) | Sediment microbial communities from San Francisco Bay, California, United States - SF_May12_sed_USGS_24 | ecosystem: Environmental > Aquatic > Marine > Sediment | place: USA...
TGGCATTAACGATGCGCCTGCGTTGGCGCAGGCAGATGTCGGTTTTGCGATTGGTTCCGGCACTGATATTGCCATTGAAAGTGCCGACATAACATTGATGCGAGGATCGGTCCATGGTGTTGCTGATGCCATTGCCATATCCCGTGCCACGGTCAGGAATATCAAACAAAATCTGTTTGGGGCTTTCATCTATAACAGTCTGGGTATTCCGGTAGCGGCAGGCATACTTTATCCCGTGATGGGAATATTATTGAATCCGATGATTGCCGGTGCTGCCATGGCGATGTCATCCGTAACGGTTGTATCCAATGCCAATCGTCTACGCTTCACTCCGCTGGAGAAATAAGCATGATGTCCTTGCTGGTTAACATTGGAGGTGTGTTACTGATTGGCCTGATTGTCTACTGGTTCTGGATTGCGACACCCCGCATGGTGACCGTTAATCAGGCGGGGCCAATCGAAATTCTGGTCAAGGATGGGGTGTATAGTCCGGCGCTTATCCAGGTAAAACAAGGTGAGATAATTCGCCTGCGTTTTATTCGTGAAGATCCAAGTCCCTGTGCGGCAAAGGTAATATTCAACTCGTTAGGTAAAACGCTGGAACTGCCGGCCAATGAGAGTGCGGAGATTGAGCTACAAATGGATGAAGTCGGTGAAGTTGATTTTACCTGCGATATGCAAATGTATCGGGGCAAATTAATTGTTGAGTAAACATTTTATTATTTAAGTTAAAAAATAAACAGGACAGCAAAATGAGTTGGTGGGGCAAGGTAATCGGCGGTGCGTTTGGTTTTATGCTGGGTGGGCCATTGGGTGCCCTTTTTGGTGCGGCCGTTGGGCATCACTTTGACAGAGGCATAGAGCGCGGCGCGATCAATCAGGCATTTGGTCGTAGTGGTGATCAGGAACGGGTGCAAGCAGCATTTTTTACCGCGCTGTTCTCAGTGATGGGATATGTTGCCAAGGCTGATGGGCGCGTCAGTGAAGATGAAATCGCCATGGCGCGTAGCATCATGCAACAAATGGCACTGGATGAAGCACAGACTCGGGTGGCGATAGATCTGTTCAATCAGGGTAAGCAAGCTGACTTCGATCTCGATGGGGTAGTGGAACAGTTTCGGCATGAAGCCCATCGGCGTACCACTTTGTTACAGATGTTCATGGAAGTTCTGTTGCATGCCGCTTATGCCGATGGCGTCATGCAGCCCGATGAACATCGCGCATTGCGGCGAATCAGTGAGCACCTCGGGTTTTCAGTGCGACAGTTCCAGCAACTGGAAGCCATGGTCCGCGCCCAGCGTGCCTTTCATGCGGGGGGTGAAGGATACCAGGCTGCCCGCCCGCAAGCTGATCTGTTGGCAGAGGCCTATGATGTGCTGGGTGTGCCGGCAACGGCAAATGATGCCGAGGTTAAGAAAGCATATCGGCGGCTTATGAATCAGCACCACCCGGATAAGCTCGTGGCGAAGGGGATGCCGGAAGAAATGATCAAGCTGGCAACAGAGAAAACCCAGGAAATCAAAGCAGCGTATGAGACGATTAAAAAAGCACGGAGCAATAAATAGGTATTCCGTTAATTTTCTCTGCCGCAGAAACAGACATCACATTTAACCAAAGAACCGGCCACCGCTGGCAATCAATGCGGTAAGCAAACCCAGCATTGTATTGATGCCGACCAGCATGCGTATTTGTGCCAGTGCCTTGCCACCCGCCGGCCAGTCTTGTGCGGCCACGGCACGTTTGAGTCGCTGGTAGGGTGCAAAGAAAACGTGCAAATAAATGAATATCATCAGGCTACCGATGCCATTCATGATATGAACATAAAGTGGGGCATTCCCTATACCGTCATACAGACTGGAAATCATTGTATACCCGGTGAGTGGTAACAGAATCACGGCAAGCCACACGAAGGGAAAAAATTTGCCAAATACCCCAACCCAGAGTTGCAGGCGCACCGGCGGTTCCAGTTGGTTGGCAGCGACAGGGCGAAGGCACATGTAGGCGAAGAACATACCGCCAACCCAGATTACTACTGAGAGGACATGGAGCAGGAGATAGAGACTGTTGGGGTTCATTATTTAACCTTTTTAGAATTCGATAAGGGCTATTGTTATTTAGGCATATTTTTATCAAGCCACTTGCTGACAGTGTCGACCAGCTCATCATCCTTGCCTGCAAAAAAGTGATTGGCGCCTTTAATCTTGTATTGTGAGTAATCTTTCTTGCCGGTTTCGCGAGCTATATTGCCACGTGCCTGCACGGCGTTGTGAATTCGCTCAGAGTCCTCTGTCCCATAGATATCGACAAAGGGGATTGTGATCTTTTTGAAATTGCTCAGGCTGTCCATACTGGGAAATTCAGGCCAGCCTGGTCCACTGGCTGTGGAGATCATTGCCTTTACCGTCGGATCCGGTTGGCCTGCAAGATAATACATGCTCATGGTCACTCCCAGGCTGTGGCCCGAAATCACAATGGTGTTAAATCCTTCTTTTTTCAGAAAGTCGACAGCAGCCTGGATACGCGCCGGTACCTCGTCAAACAGGGGGGCATACTCATTACCTTCGGCTTCATTACGAAGAATAGGCATTTGTACCGATAGAGTGGCCCAACCGGATTCCGGCAGACGGGTACGCAGGGGATGAATGACATCGGGCCAGTCCGGATGGACGCCAATCCCGTGCAGAATAATGACCGCACCGCGGGCCGGTTCGATTTCGCTCGGGGTATAAATCGCGAGCACTTTATTGTCATTCACCGACAACCATTCGGCGTCACCGGTAATCAGCGCATCGACAATTTGATCCGCCCAGCGTTTCTCTTTCGCCAGGTCTGAGGCATGCAAAACCGGCGTGATCAGATAAAAAAATAGTATAATCAGTGACTTGTAGTTATTTTTTATCATTTGGTTTGTGCTCCATGCGCCTTGATGGGTGGGTTTGTTAGACGAGTATACGCAGCTTAAACATTGGGCAAAAGGCTGAAAATTCCCGGTTGATCGGGTAAAGTCTGCGGTTCATTTTTTTTCGGTGCTGCCGCGGGTCATTAACCGGCGAGCAGTGAAGCACCTGATCATTAACCAAGAGGCGAGAATTATGGCGGATTTCCAGATAGCCCCCTCCATCCTGTCGGCGGATTTTGCCCGTCTGGGTGAGGAAGTTGATAATGTCCTGAAGGCCGGGGCGGACATCGTGCACTTCGATGTCATGGATAATCATTATGTTCCCAACCTGACTATCGGTCCGCTGGTATGTGAGGCTCTGCGCAATCATGGCGTTACTGCACCGATTGACGTGCATCTCATGGTGAAGCCGGTCGATCGCATTATTCCCGATTTCGCCAAGGCCGGGGCGACCTACATTACCTTTCACCCGGAAGGTTCGGAGCATATTGATCGTTCCCTGCAACTGATACGGGACAATGGCTGTAAATCCGGTCTGGTTTTTAATCCGGCCACGCCACTGGACTACCTGAACTATGTCATCGACAAGGTGGACATGGTGTTATTGATGTCGGTTAACCCGGGTTTCGGCGGTCAGAGTTTTATCCCGAATACACTCGATAAATTACGCGAAGCTCGCAAGATCATTGATGAGAGCGGCCGTGACATTCGTCTGGAAATCGATGGTGGTGTCAAGGTCGACAATATTCGTGAAATTGCCGAAGCGGGTGCCGATACATTTGTAGCCGGTTCTGCTATTTTCGGTGCCAAGAGCGATAGTGATCCGAACGTATATGATACTGTGGTCAACAAGATGCGGGATGAACTGGCCAAAGCCAAATAAATCTGGCTACCTTTATTAATCACAGAGAAGTAGAGACAATATGAATAAACCCGCAATGGTCTTGATCGATGTGGATGGTACGCTGGTAGACAGCGTGCCGGATTTGACGTACTGCGTCGATGAAATGATGAAGCAGTTGGATATGCCCGTACATGGGGAAGCCAAGGTGCGAAATTGGGTTGGCAATGGTGTCGAGCGATTGGTACGACGTGCCCTCATTGGCCAGCTGGAAGGTGAACCCGATGAAGCTTTGTATGATCAGGCCTATCCCATTTTCATCGAGCTATATGCTGAGAATACCAGCAAGCGCAGTTGTCTTTATCCTGGAGTCAAGGAAGGGTTGGAATATCTGAAAGCTGAAGGTTATCCGCTGGGTTGTGTTACCAACAAGGCTGCACAGTTTACTGAACCCTTGCTCCAGAACCTCGGTGTTTATGACTATTTCAGTATTGTGATTAGTGGTGATACGCTCGAAAAGAAGAAGCCGGATCCCATGCCGCTGTTGCATGCTGCAAACTTTTTTAAAGTGGCACCTGAGCAGGCATTGATGATCGGTGATTCAATCAGTGATGTTAAAGCTGCCCGCGCGGCTGGATTCCAGATTGTCTGTATGACCTACGGTTATAATCATGGTGTAGACATTCGAGAAGCCAGGCCTGATGCAATAATGGATTCAATGACAGAATTACCCGATGTACTGAGCAAGTTCAAAGGCGCTGCTTGAGCCATTTGTTTTCTTGGATATTTTAGCGTGAACCTGAAGATGAAAAGGGCAAAAACAAATCATGTTTGGCGATGGCGTGACTGAACGGAACGCTATTGTCTCTTTGGTTTGAATTGCAAAATCTTCGGGTATAACACATGAATGAACAGGAATTTTCCAAGCTTGCCGCTCAGGGCTATAACCGCATCCCCTTAATGCGAGAGGTCCTGGCGGATCTCGATACACCTCTCAGTACTTATCTGAAGCTGGCCGATGGTCCTTACTCCTATTTATTTGAGTCCGTGCAGGGCGGGGAGAAGTGGGGTCGCTATTCCATCATTGGTTTGCCATGCCGCAAGTTGATTCGCATTCATGAACAGCAGGTGCGGGTATATGCGGATAATACTGTCATCGAGGAAGCCACGGTCGAAGATCCACTAGCCTGGGTTGAAGCGTTTTATGCGCGCTACAAGGTCTACGAACAGGAAGACCTGCCGCGCTTTACCGGTGGCCTGGTCGGCTATTTCGGTTATGACACGGTCCGCTATATCGAACCGCGTCTTGGGGCCTGTCCCAACATTGATCCACTAAAGGTGCCGGATATTCTCCTCATGGTCTCAGATGAGGTTGTGGTATTTGATAACCTGTCTGGCAAACTGTATGTCGTTACCTATGTCGATCCCGTAAATGCTGATGCCTATGTTGTTGGTCAGGCACGGCTGGATGAGCTGATCGACAAACTGCGCAGCGCCACGCCACGGCAGGCACAAGCCAGATCACTGCAGGTTTCAGAGCAGGATTTTATTTCCGGATTTACCCAGCAGGGTTTTGAGGACGCGGTCAACAAAGCCAAAGAGTACATCGTTGAAGGCGATGTCATGCAAGTTGTGTTATCGCAACGGCTATCGATACCGTTTCATTCCCGCCCATTAAACCTCTATCGTGCCCTGCGTAGTCTGAACCCGTCTCCCTACATGTATTACCTTGATCTGGATGACTTTTATGTTGTCGGCTCTTCACCAGAGATCCTGGTGCATGTAGAACATGATGTGGTGACCGTCCGACCCATCGCCGGCACCCGGCCTCGCAGCGAAGATGAAGAAAAAGACAAGGCGCTGGAGCTGGAACTGCTGGCTGATCCCAAGGAACTGGCGGAACATCTTATGCTAATTGATCTGGGTCGAAATGATGTCGGGCGAATTGCCGAAACCGGGACGGTCGAGTTGACAGAGAAGATGGTGGTGGAGCGTTATTCCCATGTCATGCACATCGTTTCCAACGTGATTGGCAAGATTAAAAAAGATATGTCAGCTATTGACGTACTGCGTGCCACGTTTCCGGCGGGCACGGTTTCCGGGGCACCGAAAATCCGCGCCATGGAGATCATCGATGAATTGGAGCCGGTGAAACGCGGCGTGTATTCAGGTGCCGTCGGTTATCTTTCCTGGTCTGGCAACATGGATACTGCAATTGCAATACGTACCGCCGTGATCAAGGACGAGATGCTGCATATCCAGGCCGGCGCCGGTATTGTCTATGACTCGGTTCCACGCAACGAGTGGGATGAAACCATGAACAAAGGGCGTGCCGTTTTCCGTGCAGTGGCGATGGCGGAAGCCGGACTGGATGAAGTGCACAACTAGGAGAGGATTCGAACATGTTACTGATGATCGACAATTACGATTCCTTTACCTATAACCTGGTGCAATACTTCGGTGAACTGGGCGTCGAGGTGCAGGTATTCCGCAACGACCAGATCAGTGTTGCGCAGATGGAAAAACTCAAGCCTGACCAGATTGTGATTTCCCCCGGTCCATGCACCCCCAATGAAGCCGGTGTATCGGTTGAGGCGATCAAGTATTTTGCCGGCAAGAAACCCATTCTTGGTGTTTGTCTCGGCCATCAGAGTATTGGCCAGGCCTTTGGTGGGCGCATCGTGCATGCCAGCGCCATAATGCACGGCAAGACATCAATGATTCGTCACAAAGGTATCGGAGTGTTTCGGGATATTAGCAATCCCTTTGAAGCTACACGTTATCACTCGCTGGTAATCGAGAAGCATAGTCTGCCCGAATGTCTGGAGGTAACAGCCTGGACCGAAACAGAATCCGGTGAACTGGATGAGATCATGGGCGTGCGACATAAGGACTACCCGATAGAGGGGATGCAGTTTCATCCGGAATCCATTCTTACCGAACACGGGCATGATTTGCTGAAAAACTTCCTTGCGCAAAATCAGTAGCTCGGGTGGTCGGCATTAGGGGAAATACATGGAATTTCTGACAGACCCACATGTCTGGCTCGCCTTTATTACCCTCACGGCAATGGAAATTGTCCTGGGAATCGATAACATCATTTTCCTGGCGATTCTGGTTGGACGATTACCCAGGGCACAGCAGAAAAAAGCCCGCTTTATCGGTCTGAGCCTCGCTATGGTGACCCGCATCCTGCTGCTGTTGTCACTGACCTGGCTGATGAAACTGACAGCACCGCTGTTTGCTATTCTCGGCAATGAAATCTCCGGCCGTGATATTGTGCTGATCCTGGGTGGGTTGTTTTTGTTGTTCAAAAGTACCATGGAGATCCATACCAGTCTGGAAGGGACCGAGCATGAGACTAAAGCAGGGGGATCGGCCTCCTTCATCGGGGTGGTGAGCTAAATTGCCGTGATCGATATAATTTTCTCCCTGGATTCAGTCATCACTGCGGTGGGACTGGCTCAACATGTGGAAATCATGGTGGCAGCGATTGTCATTGCCGTTATTGTGATGATGTTGTCGGCGGGGGCCATCAGTGATTTCATTGATAAGCATCCCACCATCAAGATGCTGGCCCTGAGCTTCCTGATTCTGATTGGTGTAGCATTGATCGCCGATGGGTTCGAATTACATATACCCAAAGGCTATATCTATTTTGCGATGGCATTTTCGGTCATGGTTGAAATGTTGAACTTGAAGCTGCGTAAAAAGCGGGAACCGTTACAGCTTCATAAGGTAATGAAAGAGGAATAACTTATGGATATGCAAGCAGCGATTCGTGCCGTGACGGAACGTCGCGATCTCAGTGCTGATGAAATGACTGCGGTGATGCGTACCATCATGACCGGTGAGGCAACGTCAGCTCAGATTGGTGGCTTTTTGATCGGCTTGCGCATGAAAGGCGAGACGGTGGATGAAATTGCTGCTGCCGCCAGGGTGATGCGTGAACTGGCAACCGGAGTAAAGGTCACAGGCGCAAATGTCGTAGATATCGTCGGTACCGGTGGCGATGCTATCAATACCTTCAATGTTTCTACGACCTGCACTTTTGTTGTGGCGGCAGCGGGTGGGACGGTTGCCAAGCATGGTAATCGTTCTGTTTCGAGTAAGTCAGGCAGTGCCGATGTGCTGGAAGCCGCCGGGGTCAACCTGGATCTGACTCCGGAGCAGGTGGCGCAATGTATCAATGAGGTTGGCGTGGGTTTTATGTTTGCACCCATGCATCACAGCGCCATGAAGCATGCGATTGGGCCGCGTAAGGAAATGGGGGTCCGTACTATTTTCAATGTGCTTGGGCCGCTGACTAATCCGGCCGGCGCACCAAACCAGCTGCTGGGTGTATTTTCATCTGATCTGGTCGAACCGCTTGCCGAAGTCTTGAATAAACTCGGCAGCAACCATGTGTTGGTGGTACACGCTGAAGATGGGATGGATGAGATCAGCGTGGGCGCAGCAACACGGGTGGCGGAACTCAAGGATGGTCAAGTAAGCACCTACACTATTACGCCGGAGCAATTCGGTGTAGAACGCGCCGATATCAAGCCACTGGTGGTGAGCAGTGCCGAGGAGTCCTTGGCAATCATGAATGGAGTACTTGAAGACCAGCCTGGTCCGGCGCGTGATATCGTCATGTTGAATGCCGGCGCGGCAATTTATGCAGCCGGTCTGGCTGATAGCCTGGATGCCGGGATTCGCAAAGCCGATGCAGAGATCGCCACCGGCAAAGCGAAAGAAAAGCTGGATGCATTGGTGAAATTATCTAACAGTTTTAAATAAATGTTTCTTGCGCAGTAGTTAATCATGAACGACACGCCAGATATTCTGAAAAAGATAATCCATCGCAAGACGGAAGAAATTGTTGAACGCATGGCCAGGGTTTCGCTGCAGGAGCAGGCCGAGCGCGCCAAGCAAGGATCACCAGTCCGCGGATTTGTGGATAACATTGAGCAAACAATTCAGGCTGGTCGAGCGGCGGTGATTGCCGAGATCAAGAAAGCCTCACCCAGTAAAGGTGTGATGCGGGAAAATTTTCAGCCAGCTGAAATTGCAGCGTCCTATGAGAAAGGTGGCGCGAGTTGCCTGTCGGTATTGACCGATATCGATTTTTTTCAAGGCAGTGATGCCTATTTGCAACAGGCACGGCAAGCCTGTTCCTTGCCGGTATTGCGCAAGGATTTTATTATCGATCCCTATCAGGTGTATGAGGCACGCGCGATTGATGCGGATTGTATCCTGCTAATTGTTGCTGCATTGAGTGACACCCAACTCAACGAGCTGGCCAATCTGGCGATGCAACTGAATATGGATGTACTGGTGGAGGTGCATGATGCCGAGGAATTGGCGCGGGCATTAAGCGTGGATCTACCCTTGATAGGTATCAATAATCGTAATTTGCGAAGCTTTGAAACCAGCCTTGATACCACGTTGTCATTGTTGGCACAGATCCCTGATGACCGTATTGTGGTTACTGAAAGCGGGATTCATACTCCGGATGATGTGGCCCGCATGCGTGCGCATAATGTTAATGCCTTTTTAGTCGGTGAGGCGTTTATGAAAGCCGAGGAGCCAGGGGAAAAACTGAGGGAATTATTTGCTTAGGCAGATTGTTATCGGTTGTATCTTCAGGCTGCCAGGGAAATAAGACAAGCACTTATCGAGTGCCAAACACCACAATGGTTTTACCTTTGACCGAGATCAGTCCCTGTTCTTCCATGCCCTTCAATACCCGGCCAACCATTTCACGGGAACAACCGACAATACGCCCAATTTCCTGACGCGTAATACGAATTTGCATACCATCGGGATGGGTCATGGCATCGGGTTGCTTGCAGAGATCCAACAGGGTGCGTGCTACCCGACCGGTGACATCCATGAAGGCCAGATCACTGACCTTGCGACTGGTATGGCGCAGGCGTGCACCCATTTGTTTGGCCAGCGCAAATAAGACATCAGGGTGTTCCTGATATAATTGACGGAATTTCGCATAACTGATTTCCGCTACCTCACACGCTGTGCGGGCACGGACCCAGGCGCTGCGAGGTTCTTCTTCCGCAAACAGGCCCATTTCACCAAAGAAGTCACCTTTGTTCAGATAGGCGAGGACGATTTCACGCCCTTCTTCGTCTTCGATCAATACCGACACTGAACCATCAACGATGTAGTAGAGCACATCGGGTTTGTCTTCGGCATAAATAATGACACTCTTGGCCGGGTAGCTTTTCCGGTGACAATGTTCAAGGAAACGGTCGAGTGACTCGATACCTGTCTGTTGTGTACTCGCCTGTACCATATTATTCCCTGATTGTTGCTGACGACTGTGTATGCCTATGGTATACCAACGGATGTTATTGTAAATAAGGTGTAGCGAACTTCCTGTCTGATTTGAGAATAAGGTCACTTCCACACAGTGGTAAAATTTAGGACTTTCTTGTTGTATTTCATCAACTTAAGTATAGATGGGTAAGTAAAAGATGCATTCCACGGCGAATTCGGGGAGGACACAGGCCGGATGAAAGCGAAAATCAAGTGGGTCGAAGAGGTGACTTTTGTCGGTGAATCAGGGAGTGGTCATAGCGTCCTCATGGACGGCCCCCCCAAGCATGGTGGTCGTAACCTGGGAGTGCGTCCCATGGAAATGATGTTGCTCGGCCTGGGTGGCTGTACCTCATTCGATGTTATGCACATCCTGAAAAAAGCTCGCCAGCCAGTTGTCGATTGCGTGGTGGAACTTGATGCCGAGCGAGCGGAGACAGAACCCAAGATATTTACACGAATTCATGTGCATTTTATTGTAAGTGGCCACGGACTAAAGGAAAGCCAGGTGAAACGAGCGGTTGAACTATCAGCTGAAAAGTATTGTTCCGCTTCAATCATGCTGGCCCAGGCCGGGGTTGAAATCACCCATGATTACGAAATTCATGAACTTGAAGCTTGAGATGATCCGCAATGCCTGAACTGCAAGCCCTGATCGATAGTTATTACCAGGCCTGGTTTCGTTTTCACCCTGAGTTTGCAGTCGAACTCGGGATTGAAGGCTATGCTCATTTACTTACACCGTGCGATGACAACGATATTGGCGCCCTGATCAGTTTAAATGAAAAGCTGCTAAACAGCTTGGAAGAGCTTGATAGCAAGGCCTTAAGTCCGGCAGCTCGTCTGGATGCCCATGTGCTTTACGGAGGTGCCTTGCTTGAGCTGGAGCGATTGGCCGAGCAGGACTGGCGACGATGTGATCCGGCCCGGTTTCTACCCGTTAATGCGATTTATCAATTGACGGTTCGTACAGTTGCAGATCTACGACATGCACTGACTTCCCGCTTGCAAGCCATTCCCGGTTATCTGCGGGAAGCGCGCACCTTTTTACGCGAAGAACCCGAACAGATCCCTTCATTGTGGCTGGAGTCGGCAATAACCGAGGCCAATGAGGGCGCCGTCTATTTTCGTGACCTGCGCCACCACCCCCGCTTGATGGAATACCAGTTAGATAATGAACTGGAGACCGCTGCTCACGCGCTTGAGGATTATGCGGCCTTTCTGGAGCGGGATTTGAGTTCAATAGCCAGTGGCGATTTTGCCTGTGGGCATGAGTATTTTGACATGTTGTTGCGCTACCGGCATGGCCTGAATTTAACCGCTGATGATTTGCACGAGTTTGGACAGCGCCTGTTTGAAACCACCCTGGCAGAGCTCAAAGCCGAAACTCAACGTTTGCGCGGCGATGCGGATGTAGCC
>Ga0224514_10000479_pt1 | contig 11453 bp, 8 predicted proteins | sample SF_May12_sed_USG_3_FD_169107 | JGI IMG/M metagenome (GOLD analysis project Ga0224514, IMG submission 169107) | Sediment microbial communities from San Francisco Bay, California, United States - SF_May12_sed_USGS_24 | ecosystem: Environmental > Aquatic > Marine > Sediment | place: USA: California...
AAACGCAGGTCGGCTGGGACTTTGTCGCCAGACTGGAGTAAAACAACATCACCTGGGACTAACTGGTCAGCGGGGAGAGTGATGAACTTGCCATCGCGTTTTACCATAGCCTGGTGGGATAGCATATTGCGAATGGCATCCAACGCTTTTTCTGCTTTGCCTTCCTGAATGAATCCGATAACGGCATTTATTACTACAACGCCAAGAATGACACCGCTATCCACCCAGTGGCCTAGCAGAGCGGTGATGCCACCGGCCACCAACAGGACATAAATCAAGACATTATGGAACTGTGTAAGAAAATGTGCCAGGGGACCTTTTTTTTTCGCCGGTCGAAGACGGTTAGGCCCAACATCCTGCAAACGGTGTTGAGCGTCCTGTTGCGACAGGCCATTTGATGACGAAGACAGCTTTTGGAAAATGGCATCGCTGTCATCAGAGTGCCAGGACATGTCTACTATACTATGGGAATCAATATTCATGAATGCCTCCCGGAATGGCCGTCATGAGTGGGCTCATAGGCCCTGGATATGTCACCGTGGTATATCAGATTTTCCCACGTCGCTTCGATGTGATTTCTTTTTCGCCCATTGAGAGTTAATGGATACACTGACGCGGATGGCGCCAAGTGCCAGCAGTAGCATGCTGAGGGCATAAATACTATTGGTGTCCAGTTTGTGGCTGAAAAGGTCAATCATGATGTGACGAAGGACAAAGACAATACCGGCATCGATAATGGGGGTCAGTAGTAGCCGGCGCGAGATGAAATGCTCCATTAGAGACCGGGAAAGTTCAATAAGAATGAACAACGTAAGTACGTCAGTGAAGATGTACAGGTAATTGCCGGTGATACCGCCTTGCTGGAATAGTGTACTAAGCTGATAAAAAAGGCGTACCACACCAATGATCATGGTCAGAGTGACAAACAGCAGAATAATGGCAAATACCAAGTCAATGGTCTTGTTGTAGATATATTTTATTTTCGTGGTTGTTATAGATGTAAATGACTTTGCCATGTGTGCTATCCAATGTATAAGTCGACAAAACTCTAAATACGTGAAGTATAGCCTATACTGTGTTTGTCAGTAATTATTAGGTGCCAAAACGTATTGAAAAACTGCTTATCGGTCACCTAAAGTAATATTGACACAGGCCGGCTTTTCAATGAAAAAGCCAGACTGTTTGAGTACGACAATATGGTAAGAATATTATTTCCTAAAGCTGTGTTTCTGTTGGCGGAGAAAAATCATGAATGAGTCAGCCTCAACCTGGGAAGGATTAGTCGCCGGACTACAAAATATGGTGTCGCCGGTGATGGATTATCTGCCTCGGCTTATAACAGCGGTGCTAGTTCTCGTGCTTGGTTGGCTATTAGCTCGGTTTCTACGACAGCTGATTGTGCGGGCTATCAGGCACCTGGACAAGTTATGGCAGCGGCTAATCATGAAAAGAGTGCAAGAGCAACTGCTACCACGGCATACACCGATACGTATTGTTGGTGATCTGGTGTTCTGGGTGTTGATGCTTATCTTTGTCAGCTTGGCTGCTAAGCTCCTAGGGTTAGAGATCTTCGGTGTCTGGCTAAAGGAAATTGTCCCGTTGGCTCTGGCCGGCTTGCTGATCGTGCTTGTTGGTTTCATAGTCAGTTCCCTCGCACGCGACCTGGTGGCTTCTGCTACGGAATCGGCTGGGCTATCCCATGGTGATCTTTTGGGCCGAACAGTACAGATAGTCATTTTGTTTATCGCCATCATTATCGGTGTCGATCAGCTTGGTATTGATATTGCGTTTCTTACCATGGTGGCGAGTATTGTGCTGGCTGCCTTGTTTGGAGGGATTGCATTTGCATTTGGGATGGGCGCACGTACCCATGTCAGTAATATAATAGCTGCCAACCAGCTAAGGAATATTTATCAGGTCGGTGACAAAGTGCGTATTGGTGATATCGAAGGACGAATCATGGATATCATGGTGTCACGTGTGATACTTGAAACAGAAATTGGCAGTGTCGATATTCCAGCAAAGTTATTCGATGAGCAGGTGACGATAATTACCGAAAAAGGTAGTTGAAGTGAAAGTTGATAATCCAGTATCCAGTGAATTTTTGTCACGTCACCCTAGTGAAGCGGCCCGGGTATTGGAACACATTTCGCCTGAAGATGTGGCTGCACTGTTTGGCCAACTATCATCTGAGACAATTATTCCTGTATTGGTTGCCATGCTGCCGGATATGGCAGCAGCTTGCTTGGGAAAGATGGAGGCCCATCACGCAGCAAAACTGCTGACAGAAATATCTTTACCTAGAGCAGCGCATATCTATCGCCAGATCTCACCAACAACACAGAAAGAATTATCTGATCATTTATCTTATAAAATTAGAAACCGAATCCATCGTTTCCTGGACTATGCGCCTTTATCCGCCGGTGATTTGATGAGTCACACTGTTACCATGCTGTTTGACGAACTGACAGTAGCTGATGCCATCCGTCGTATTGAACGTATTCGACATACCGTTAGTTGTGAGATCTTTGTCATTGATAGTAAACATAGCTTACTGGGTGTTATTGAGCTGGGCAGACTGTTTACATCCGATCATCACAAAAAATTACGAGATATGATTACTAAAAAGCCGAATTCAGTATCGGTAAATGCCAATCTTGAAAAACTACTGACGCATTCTGGCTGGGCAACACAACACAGGTTGCCTGTGGTGGAACGTGACAATACCTTGGTAGGCGTGCTGGACTATACACGTTTACAGGAAGCAACGGGTGATAGGACTATTAGTCATCATGATCCAATGGAGAACCTGCTTTCCTTGGCAGGATTATACTGGGTGAGTTTAATACAACTACTCGATAGTGTGTTGAGCATAGCCCGCACGGGTAAAGGAGAGCGACGATGACAGTTGACGCTATACATGCGGTCCATGCTCTAAACCGTGCCTACTTGCGCTTACATCCGGTTGAGTCAAGGCAAGCATTCAATCAACTATCTACCAGTGATGTCATTGAGTTATTGCAGCTGCAACCCGCTTCTGAAATGGTGAAACTGTGGGATGGATTAATGCTGGAAAAGGCAATATCGGTGCTGCAACAACTACCAGAGAAATACGCGAGACAGATCCTGCAACGTGGTGATGCAGTGCGTATGGCCCGGATAATGGTGCGGTTAGGTGAGGAGGAACGGCAGCATATGATGACGTTTGTCGACAGTGCTCGACAACGTGAGTTGAGTTCACTGGTGCAATATACTGAAGACAGCGCTGGTTCACTCATGGATCCCCGTTTTCTTCCTTTATATGAAACACTCACAGTTAGGGAAGCTTTACACAGGATCCGCAAACTCAAACCGCGTTTTACCCGGCAACTGTATATCATCGATAGTGAAGGGCGGTTACAGAGCATGGTCGAAATGCACCGACTGGCTCTTGCCGAAGCCAGGGACACGCTGGCCGCATTGGCGCAGCCCGTCCCGGGCCTGGTTACGGCAACGGCTACAAGAGAAGAGGTGGTGGCGCAGTTGGAAACACACCGCGTGACTGACTTGCCCGTAGTGGATATTGCCGGGCGCCTTATTGGCATCATCCGTTACGATGCCCTGATGGAGGCGGTACGCGAGGAAAGCAGTGTGAACATTCTCACCATGGTTGGCGCAAGCCGAGATGAGCGTGCTCTGTCGCATGTCAATTTTGTAGTGCGCAAACGCCTGCCCTGGCTATCCATTAACTTACTGACAGCATTTCTTGCGGCGGCGGTAGTAGGACTATTCGAAGGTACTATCGCCAAGTTTACTGCCCTGGCAGTGTTGTTACCGGTTGTGGCAGGGCAATCCGGTAATACCGGCGCCCAGGCCCTGGCGGTTACCATGCGCGGCTTGGCTCTGCGTGAAATTGGCACCAGCCAATGGCTACGTATCGTCCGGAAAGAAGTTGGTGCGGGATTCATCAACGGTGTGGCTATTGCACTGATGACCTCATTGGGTGTACTGATCTGGAGTTCTTCCGCAGGACTGGCGCTGGTGATCGGCTCGTCTATGGTGATCGCCATGGTAGCGGCAGCTTTTTCAGGGGTCATTATTCCCGTAATTTTGTCATCGTTGGGACAGGACCCGGCCCAGTCGTCCTCCATTATCCTGACAACGGTTACTGATGTAGTTGGGTTTTTTGCCTTCCTTGGAATAGCAACGCTACTGTCCAGCATGTTGTAGAGATGTATAGAAAAGTTTTATTCAGGCATGTGGAGATAAAAAGAATACGCCATTAAATACTGTTAAATACGACAAATCGGGAATTAATAAATGGAAGAATTATCTGTCGATGCCCTCGTTTGGACAGGGATCCTGTTTTGTATCAGCCAGTCGGCCATGTTCTCTGGCCTGAACCTGGCATTACTGGGTATCAGTCGCTTGCGTCTAGAAGTGGAGGCCTCCGCGGGCAATCCAGCTGCAGTAAAAATCCTGCGACTGCGGAAAGATTTCAATTTTCTTCTCACCACGATTCTCTGGGGGAACGTCGCCATTAATGTATTATTAACGTTGCTATCGAAATCCGTAATGGCTGGCGTCACCGCCTTCTTTTTCTCAACATTCCTTATCACATTTGCTGGTGAAATCGCCCCCCAGGCGTATTTCTCACGGCATGCCATGCGCATGGGATCGTTGTTGGCCCCCTTGTTACGTTTTTACCAGTTGCTCCTTTACCCGGTCGCCAAACCCAGTGCCGTGGTACTGGACTGGTGGCTTGGTGAGGAGGGCATTCGTTATTTCAGGGAGCGGGATCTACGCACGGTAATTCGCAAGCATATTGAGGCGGAAGAATCAGATGTGGATCGTCTGGAAGGTATCGGTGCGCTGAATTTTCTGGCGCTGGATGACATCGCAGTTACCCAGGAAGGCGAACATGTGGATCCAGAAAGCATAATAAGCTTGCCAACGAAAGACGGTACACCGGTGTTTCCGGAGTTTGAGCGCCGCGCCCTCGATCCCTTTCTGCTCAACATTAATCGCTCCGGCAAGAAGTGGGTCATCATCATTGATGAGCACAATCAACCCTACCTGGTGATGAACGCCAACGCCTTCCTGAGAGAAGCTCTCTTCGGTGAAGGGCCGATCAATCCTTATATTTATTGTCATCGTCCAATCATTGTAACGGATCAAAGTACGCTTCTTGGCAAGGTGGTCTCTAGGTTGAAGGTGTATCCAAAATCTGAAGTAGATGATGTCGTCGATGATGATCTTATTCTCATCTGGTTTGAAGAAAAACGGGTGATTACGGGGGCCGATATTCTCGGCCGGTTATTGCGGGGGATTGCGCTGCGGGACATTGCGAAAACGCGAGCCTGATTACCTAATCAAATAGGTATGGATTTTTTTAGGTAGTCAGCAGATGAACAAGCCTTTCTTTGGGTAACGTAGCGATGTCTCCAGAGTCTCCAGTGGTAGCATAAAAGTTTGGTTTTTGTTTTTCGAAAATTACAAATATTTAATTTGGAGAAATGGGAATGGAAATTAAGAAAATCGTTCTGGCAACCGACTTATCGCCGAGATCGAAATATGCTTTAGCACGCGCCGCACAGTTGGCTGCGCAGCATCAAGCCCGTTTAATGATATTACATGTGTTGGAGGAGTTACCAAAACCTTGGTCCAGGGTTGAGATCGAATCCATCGTTCCCATGACAAAACAGATGAGTGAGGCGGAAACGAAGTTGCGTGAGTGGTCTACGGATATGGTGAACTTATCCGGAATCGATTATAGCGTAGAGATAGTGGGAGGGAAGCCGTTCATTGCTATCATCGAAACTGCATACTCTTTGGAAGCAGACATTATAGTGCTGGGTGCTCATGGAGAGCATTTCTTTCGTGATGTATTTCTTGGCACGACAGCGGAGAAAGTAGTACGTCAGGGTGATAGGCCGGTGCTCGTAGTACGGAAACCATTCAAGAGTATCTATCGACGTATGTTAGTTGCGATCGATTTCTCTACTCAATCAAGAAACGCACTCGAGATGGCGCTTTGTCTAGCGCCCGATGCCGAATTTTATGTTCTCCATGCGTACCAATATCTTGATCCAGAGAATGAGACAAAAGAGCTTGCGGAATCCGATGATACCGATGACTATATGCGGGAACTCCGAAAACATGCCAAGAAGGAACTGGATGCATTCTTGAGCGAGATTGATTTGAGCGGAAAGAATGTCAAACGAATTGTCGATTTTGGCTATCCACCTGCTGTAACTCGCGATGTTGCGGCACGCCGTCGTCCAGATTTAGTGGTCGTAGGTGCGACAGGTACGACTAACTTGCGTCACATATTACTAGGTAGTACAGCCCAACATGCCTTGCATGAATTAAGTAGTGATGTGTTGGTGGTTCGTTCCGGCGTACTCTCATTCGGATTGCCTTAGTTAAAAATAGAATTAGTTGAAGAATTTAGTTCACTATCGTCAATTTAAATTGCACAATCTACAGAGCGAATTTTGATTTACCTGAAATAGACGGTTATTGGGCATGATGCATCAGTATTTTCGAAATGATGAATGTATCCTTAAAAGTAAAAGGAAAATCAGCAGGATAGAATCATCGTTGGTATCTAACAACTGTCTACAAAAGTGGCATCGATCGAGTTATCCCAGCAAGTAACTTATTGAGAAACGTGGGAAGTCAGAGTCGGGGAGCGGTCCTGGCCGAACCTTTTCCTGGGACGGTGACTCAATGGCTTACCCATGTCTTTATCAGGTATTTCAGTCAGTTATAAAAAAGTCAAAGTTGATATACCCATACAATTTACCACGTTGGTTTTGCGCGGCGTCATCACGGTGCTTGAACTCGCTTTTGTTCATGGAAAATGTGAGCGGGTAGCGTGAAGCCTAGTATTTTGGGCAAAACTTGCTATCTCTCCATGGCATCATGAAAGACCCCATAATGATAAGCGCCTTCAATCACACCACTTGTATAATAGCCACTCAATCCCTTGAAACCTCCTTTTGCAAAATACACCTTCAAATCAGGATTATCATCCATTGCCTTTTTTACATTTTCTACCAATTGTTCATCGGCATTCTTGACAAGAACACCGGAAAATCCCGCTGTCAGAGGAAAGATATCGTTGCCGCTGTCTCCGCAGAAAACGACATCCTCATGCGTAGCGCCGAACTCCTCAGCCAAATACTCCAGCGCAGTCTGTTTTGTCGCACTTGATGGTAAAAAATCAAGAAGCCCTTTCCCATCCTGTGAATCAAAACTGTATACGATTACTTCATCAAACTTTCCCTTTACCAGTTCATCAACTTCTTTTAACACCTGATCTTTTTTTTCATGCACAACATAATAACTCTGCTTGAATTGGTTCTGATGCTCACTTTCTTGTTCCCGCATCCCGTCAATCCCGGCAACTGCATCTCTTATTGCCATGGCATCCCACCTAGGGCTCTCTCTTTTGACAAGCTCAGCCCATCCGGCATCAAACGTCCATTCACCATTCTCATATTTTCTAATCGAAGTTCCGACGTCACCACAAAGAATATCTGGGTATCGGACTCCATATTCTTTTATCGCTTTCTCGGTGAGAGCAAGATTTCGTCCCGTTACATAGACGACAAGCACATCATGCTTTTCTGTGAGTTCATTGAAGAGATCGATGGCTCCGGGATCCGGTGGCCAGCTACCGTTCGGAAGCAATGTCCGGTCGAGATCGGTCGCAAGAATTTTCATGCTAGCGCTCCGTAGTAGTTACCATTGAAATCGACAGGGGGCGATCATCTGTGCCTAGGACTCGAATAACATCAGGACTCCTTCGCCAGTACCATCGTCCGTGTAAACCGTGAAGCTATGATCGCGTAGATCAGCCTTCAATGTTGCGGTGGCTTCTGGGTGCTGCCAGGAAATATGTAACAGATGCGGCTCGGTCTCGATGATCTTCATCTCACCATTGAATGCCGGTGAGATATTACGTAACCGGATCAACTTGAGCTGATCCAGTACGATAGGACGTTTTAGTCCGGACTCGATATCGATTATTTTTAAAGTGGTGCGGTTAATCTCCTTGTGTCCCGCGCTACGCCCCCTTTCCGCTGCTGCGTAGTCGTTAGTACCGGCAAATAGATCCAGATACCACACCTGTGGGACACCGGGCATAAACATCTGAATGGCGCGGGCAAGGCGTAGCTTTTGCTCGTCTTCTCCAAGGGCGCTGAAGAATGTCGCGTTGACCTGGTAGTAGTCGATCTTCTTGCCGTCAGCGTTGTACAAATTCTTGGTCCGGCCGCCTCGTTCAATAATACACTCGATGGTGGCCTCGATCTGCTCATCGCTCAGCAGGCCCGGTCGGTAGGAGCCATTGACCTGCTTACCTTTGAGGTCAAGCATCGGGATGCCGTCATGGGTGCCGAGCATGTTGATGGTCTGTAGTCCTTTGGTACGGATATCCGAGATCCAGTGTAACAAAGCTGCATTGTTGCCCTGCTCCAGGGCATTAATCACCAGCCCGGGGAAAAAGAAGTCATAGATGGGATAACCTTCCTGCGCAATCTCTTCATGAATACCGGCACCGTATTCGGCATGGATCTCAGGGAGGACAATTAGCCCATACTTCTGGGCAATGCCCCGTAGACGTTCCAAATAATTCCAGGTGCCCGGCCGGTTGAAAAAATTCGTCTGACCGGGTTCCTTGTGCAGGTAAGCGAAGGCATCCAGGCGAATTATTTTAGCGCCGTAGCCGCTGAGTTTGCGAAGTGTCTCATCATAAAATTCCCAGACCAGTTCGGAACGGGCGTTAAGATCCATCTGACCCAGGAATTCACGCTTGCGCTGAACCACCTCGAATACCGCATCCTTATGATGTGCCAGGTAATCTAGATCTACAGATTCCAGACGCCTATTACTCTTGATGACAAACTTTATGTGGTGGGCAATACACGAAGCTAACAGCTTATCGATCCCTTTGATATGTGTGAAGTCCTGGGCTGTTATCTCATTGAAGTCCACTTTTTGATAAAAGGTGTTCCAGTAAGGCTTGAGGGTGCCATCCGGGAAAAGCACTGTAAGAATCGGTAGCTCAGGTTTTCTCATAAAGAGCTTATCAAGGTGCTCTTTATCCGGCACAATGTGGCCTTCCTCACCCATTGTGCCATGATCCTTCCAGAATTCATTCCAGTCGATGAAAAAATCCTTGTAGGGTGAGTCGTTTCCGTTCAGTAACAAATCGACGAACTGTGGAGAACGTACGGAAAGATGGTTAAGTACGAGGTCAAGCTTAATCTGGATGCCAAGTTCGTTTAGTTCGTCCAGATCCTGAGGATCCACAAGTTCATTGTTGATATCGTAATTGATGATGGAAAAGCCACGATCCAGATCGCTATGGAAAATGGTAGGCAGAATATAGAACAAAGAAAAAACTTCTTTAAATTCTGGCCGCTTGAGCATTTGTACCGTATCCGCGAGTTTACGACCAATGCTGTCAGGGTAAGCGTTAAACATTACACCTGTTGGCATATCTCCGACTTTTATTGCTCCAGCTGTATTATTTGTACTTTTTACACTCATAATTCTTCCGGTACTGTACAGGCATCAAAGAAGTCATAATGCTCTATTGCCTCAAGTATACCAAGAGCATGATCCTGGCTCGCGAAATAAATTCTTTCCTGATCAACTAGTTGAGACAGCTCTTCATGATGTCGGTTAGCAACGACTACTGCTAGAGTATTGCCCCGCATCATATCTTCGTCAGCTCCAGAACCACCAGCAACAAGAATTTGCTCTAGTGGTATATCAAGACGTTGTGATGCATAGCGCAATGCCTGCCCTTTGGAAGCACGTGCAGGAACAATGTCAAGAAACTGGCCAAAGGACAGCATGACATTAGCGGTGATTTCTTGTTGTCGAAGTTGACTGACAATCTCTTCAATTGGCGGGGCTATTTCTGGGTCATAATAATAAGAAACCTTAAACGGCGTCTGTTCCGATTTCGGTTGAGGCTTTAACCCGGGTATTTTGCCAAGTACGCGTCGTACGCGCTGACCACTCCAGTCGTGATCGACATGATCAGCCCAATAATTATCTTCTGTCAGACTCTGTCCGTAATGTATGCGTGTTCCCAGACTGCTGATAAGGACATCCGGTGTTGGTATACGGTGTTTCTTCACTAATGCTAACGCTGAATCGATACGACGGCCTGTCACTATTCCGAAAGTGACGCATTTTCGATTCTCTTTTAAGGTATCAGCGAATTGCATCAGGGCCTCTGGATTACCTATAAGATTTTGATCCAGGTCGCTGAATATGGCACGGTCACGGTAACGTCCTGCCCGAGAGGGTCGTTTACTGGGTATAGGTTTAAATTCACCTGGCAATTCCTCGATCTTTTCTAAATAGGTCTTAGCATGCGCTTGCCATGAATAATGTTTTCTAACGCCTGCAATGCCATTCCTGGCTGCTTGTGACCAGGCATCTTTATCTTGTAGTAATTTGAGTAGAGCCTCGGTTATTGCAGACTTGTCTAAGGGATCAACCAGTTCACCGTTATTACAATTCGCAATAATATCGACCGGGCCACCATTCTCTGTTGCAACAATGGGTAAACCGCTGGCAGCAGCTTCTAGAAGTGTCAGTCCAAAAGGTTCTGTCAAGGCCGGATTAATGAAAACTCCATTTGACGATGCAACCAGCCGATATATGGCAGGTACTTCACTAGCACTATGAGCCTTGGGTATAGCCACTTTTCCATATAAATCGTAACTGTCGATTAGCAGCAGGATGTTGGTTAGAACGGACTGTGCACCACTTTCCATATCCCGTATATCATCTCGATTACCGGCGACAATCAGCAGGTTAGCGGCTTGTTGTAAAGCTTGTGACTCCCCAAAAGCCTCGATCAGGGTAAGAATGTTTTTACGTTCGTCAGGTCGGGATAGGGCCAGTATCAATGGCTTGTCAGGCTCATTCAAAAAGCGGGGCAACTGAGATGAAAAAGAAGTCTCCTCATTTCCTTGCGTTGGTCGGAACAATGTTAAATCAGTTCCTGGAGGGATAACCGACATACGCGCAGGGTCATAGTAATTATAGAGCCCATACTGTTCTTCAATTTCATTATGAGTACTGGTTATTACCAGGCTAGCATTAGCCAGTATTTCTTCTTCAGCATCAATACGCCTCTCCATGTTGTAAGTGCACTCAATCTCATCACGCGATAAGCCACTGGCTAACAAGCGTTTGCGTTTATCTCGCCCTAAAGAATGACCCGTATGAATTAAGGGAACACCAAGTAGGTTGGCAAGGCGTACACCAACATAACCAGCATCGGCATAATGGCTATGTACCAGATCAGGCATGCGTGGCTGTTCGTTGAGCCAGTTTGTCAGGTTATCCATGAAACTATCGAGATGGTCCCACAATTGTTCCTTGGGGATGTATTCTTCAGGTCCAGCATCAATGCGGATGACCCTGGCCTTGTCTGAAAG
>Ga0224514_10000480_pt1 | contig 11411 bp, 10 predicted proteins | sample SF_May12_sed_USG_3_FD_169107 | JGI IMG/M metagenome (GOLD analysis project Ga0224514, IMG submission 169107) | Sediment microbial communities from San Francisco Bay, California, United States - SF_May12_sed_USGS_24 | ecosystem: Environmental > Aquatic > Marine > Sediment | place: USA...
CGCCTTCGATAGATCCGTCACCAATTGGAAGGAGGCCGACGGCACGAAAATGGTCTTATACTTGCGCGGCAGGTCTAGGCCCTCCATCGTCTGCTCGTATAGGGTGGGGGAGAGGTTTAGCACCTGTGCCTTCTCCCGGCACCGTGCCAGCATTTCCGGTGAGTTGTCCACCCCATCCACGTCCAGGCCGTCCAAAAGGAAAGGCAGCAGGATGCGCCCCGTCCCGCAGCCCACATCCAGGGCGGGCTGCCCATAGCGCTTGATCAGCTTGCGGTATTGTGGGGTGTCAGGCCAATCCTTGATCCCGCTGCGCAGCAGGTCCCATGTCTCGGCCATCAGGCCGCGATATTCGTAATCGTACTTGCTCATGTTCTTGTACTCCTATCTTTTGATTTAGTTTTCTGGAAATGGGTATTGATAGGATCTGACTTTTCATGGGACCTCACCACCTTCATTTGGTGTGTTTAACCAGATGTAGAATATTGAACGACTAACATATTATACATAACATACCTGATTTGTCTGTAATGTGTCGCCCAATTTGATTACAAAGCGAATGTATAATCTCCCTATGCCTCTCATGCGCGCCCCCACCCAAAAACCGGTCAAGCTCCAGCTGCGCCGCGATCTCGTGCGCAGTATCAAACGCGGCCACGCCTGGGTCTACGTCAGTGCCCTCCGTGCCCTGCCCCCCGCCGAACCCGGCGCGCAGGCCATCCTGCTCGACAACCGCGGCGGCCGCGAGATCGCCCGCGGCTTTTACTACCCGGAGAGCGACCTGGCCCTGCGCGTCTGCACTACCCAGCGAGGGGAGCGCATCGATGACGCCTGGGCTGCCTCCCGCCTGCAGCGCGCCCTCGCCCTGCGTGCCTCCCTTTTCGGCCCAGATACCACCGCCTACCGCCTGGTCAACGGTGAAGGCGATGGTCTGCCGGGCCTGGTCATCGATCGCTACAACACCGCCGCCGTCCTCAAACTCGACGGCGAGGCCGCCACTCGTTTCTATGATGCGGAGGGCATCGCCGCCTGGCTGGCGGGTGAACTCGGCTTGGAATTGGTCTATGAGCGCTTCTCCGGGCGCAAAGGCGGCGGTCGCGCCCTCTTCGGCCTTCTCCCCGAACAGCCCCAGCCCTTCCTCGAGGCTGGCCTGCATTTCACCGCTGACCTGGTGCGCGGCCAGAAGACCGGCTTCTTCCTCGACCAGCGCGAAAATCGCGGCCGTATCCAACCCTACGCCCCAGACGCCCGCGTGCTAAATGCCTTCGGCTACACCGGTGGCTTCTCCGTCTATGCCGGCTTCGCCGGGGCCCTGCACGTCACCACCCTCGACACCGCCGCCCCCGCCCTCCAGGCTGCTGATCATCATTGGACGCTGAACAACCTCGACCCAGCCCACCACGATACAATCCAGGCCGACGCGTTCGAATTCCTCGAGAAGGCCGCCAAAGACGGCAAAGATTGGGACCTCATCATCCTCGATCCGCCCTCCTTCGCCCCCTCCAAGAAAGCCCTCCCCCAGGCTCTCAAAGCCTACCGCAAGCTGATCGCTGCCGGCGCGGCTGTAACCACTCCGGGCGGCATCCTAGCCGCCTCATCCTGCTCCAGCCACGTATCGATGGAAGATTTCCTCGCCGCCTGCCGGGAAGGCCTCTCCACCTCCCGCCGCACTGCCACCACCCTCGGCCTGCACACCCAACCCGCCGACCACCCCGCCCCGCTCGCCATGCCCGAGTTCCGCTACCTCAAGTTCATCCTCATGCGGGTGGAGGGATAGACATGAAAATATCCAAAACGCTAATAAATCTAACTATCAGCTTTCTATTTCCTCTTGCTTTGTTTAGTTGCTCAAGCATTCGAGGTGAACCCACCCAAGCTCCAAGTAGGATTGAATTAGGATCTTTGCTCACAGAAATTCCCTCTACCCAGACACCCACTCCTTTACCTGAAATCGCAACCTCAACTTTAGAACCAAAGCCATTTTTTGATAGAATATCACCGATTCCAATAAATTTCTTTTCAGACCAATCAAGCTGTATCTCTGATTTTGATACTTTCGCCTACACTGTGCTCTATTGGGGGATGGGCTACGATCCGGGAGATTATCTCCCTCTAGAGCCATGGAAAATTGCTACCGACATTCCAGTCGACTCATACAATCCTCCCTTTGATAGAGCGGTGGTTAAACTTATTCGAAAGGTGGAAGGGCTCGATGAATTGTGGGTAAAACGATTCAAATATGAGTTTGGTGCTTTTTCAGATGGGGAGTATATCGGAGCCAATGATATCCATGAATACTACATATATCAAATAGATACTGGGGCTTGGAAAGTGATCTCTGCCTATATTGGGGATACTGGTTTATACGTCGATCAAATATTTATGGGGAATGATGGCACTATTTGGGGGAGAAACATTGGAGAATCTACAAAGAACTTAACTATTGAGGAGGTACCCTTACTCAGTAAATATAATGAAAGCACGAGCAGATTTGAGCTTCTCGAAGGCGGGATGAAATTTCTAGTGACTGAGGTAGACAGAGATTTTTTTGATTGGCCCGAAGTTGTCCTCGATGATCAGGAGGGGTTTTGGATTATAGTCGCGGGAGATGGAATCTATTCATACACACCGGAAAATAATCATCTACTTAAGCATGAAAAAATTGATCTCGATCAAATAGGAAACTTGTCTCTTACTAGCAATAAGCAACTTTTTGTCCAAGGAAATGACTACGATGATTATCCAGATTGGTCGGTATACCGGTTTTCTATAGTATCCGGCGAGGTTTCTGAGGTTCAATTACCAGCTGATTCTTGGCCATGGGGGGAAATCTTTGTTGATCATGAAAACAATCTGTGGTTTGGCGCCGTGAGCTATCTATCGCCTGGTGGTGGATGGAATCTTTTACACCCGGATATTGAAGGATTTGCGGAAGCAGGTAGCTTAGGCCCATTGGCTTGGGTTGCCAGAGCGAGTCCACACATAATATTTGAAAGCTCAAATGGCCTGATGTGGTTTGAGAGAGATGGAGGATGGGATTGGAATACTCATTCCGACGGAACTGCTTGGTACGATCCTGAAACTGGGGCGGGCTGTTGGTTTACTACAGTTACCGGTGGTATTGCAGAAGATTCCAGCGGTACACTATGGACCGTCGCCGATGGCCAGCTCTACAAGCTCGATTTGTATCCTTGATGGAATGTCCAAACCCTATTGTCAGGTGCATCGCGTACTAGCAAATTCGGGGAAGAGAATTTGACGGTACGATAACTTCAATAATCCACAACTGTCAGAATTTCAAAATATTGCATTAGTCACACCCAGGCGATCATCATCCAATTCCCTTGAATCTTCGACGACGGACCCTCCGCCCAAAACCGCCCTCTTTATTCGGGTGTCCGGGGGATATCACCACAGTTTGATCAGTCCTGCTGGAGAAGCGCAGCTTCTCCTATGCGAAGCCTTCGGCTTCGCACATCCCCCGGTGAGGGGTCGTGGGGGTGTCAGCACCCCCACAAAGTTTATTCTCACAGCGTGCCCCGCTCGCCACGCCCGAGTTCCGCTGCCTCAATTTCCTCATCCTGCGCGTGGAGGGCTAGAATTGCCAGCTAATTTATTATTCGTTGGGCTGCCGTTTTTGCTTTTCCTCCTGATCACTGCAATTGTATTCGGCGCATCAAATGCACGATTATTGTCCATTGACCTTGCATATGGCAGGTAGTATATTGCTGGTAACCATCGCGCGTACAGGCAACTATTTATTTTCCAGGCGGAGGTCCCAGATGCCGATTCGTCCGTTCAATTTACCTGATGATTTGCAAATCATGGTAGAGATACTGCCTATGATGTTCCAATATCCCGAAAACGAGAACTGGAATGTTCAAAGTGACGAAATGGAGAACTTGGTCGATACCGTAAAAGGTGTCAAGCGCATCTGGCCGTTGATCAGGTTGCTCCAATTAGTAATTCCCCCGCTTCGGGATGTTTTGCGCGGTTACATCTGGGAAGAAGATAGCAGCCCGGTTGGTTTGGTCAATGTGATCCGTAGCGGCAGCTCCGATGTTTGGATCATTGGCAATGTAGGCACATTGCCCGAATTCCGACGCCGCGGCATTGCCCGGAAACTCGTTCAGGCCGGCATCAACTATATTCAGGAGCGGGGCGGCAAGACTGCTTGGCTGGAAGTGGTTTCTGGCAATTTGCCAGCCTTTACGTTATATGAAAGCATGGGGTTCGAACATTACTCCGGCAGTGTGGAATTAAGCTTCTCAAGTGAGCAAGAGATTCATCCGCCAACCAAAATTGTCGACTACAGCACAGAAAAGCTGGATCGATCTAGTTGGCGTGTAAGATACGACCTGGAAAGATCCATTACTCCTGAAATTGTTTCTAAATACAACCCGGTTGAAGAAGGCCGATTCAAGCAGCCTGCGCTGCTGCGTTTCTTTACTCCGTTAATTCAATCAGCTATGGGTGTATCCGCTGGCAGTGCCGCAATAAGTTCAAATACCAATGGCGCAGTGGTCGGCAGAACACAGTTCAGTGTGCGCAAGCGTCCCGGGGGTGTTAACAACATCTCCGCGCGATTGGATCCAGCGCATGGGGAATTAGCTCCGTTCATGATTCAATATCTGTTGCACAATGTGATCCAAATGAGTCCGGGTAGACGCATCAGTCTTGGTTTACCTCAATGGCAGGAACACCTGATCAACGCCGCTCTAGTAGCTGGTTTTGAGAAAAGAACAGAACAGGACACCATGGGGATGGTTATTTAAGTTAACCTCATTTCGAGCCTGGATATCCTCAACCCCCTTCACATCGACACCCGCCTCAATGCCTTAAGCCATTGTCATACTTGGCATTCAGGAATGATAATTAATGGGCCAATGTATCCCTCTGGAATGAGAAAGATCTGAGATACTTTGTTCTTCCACCCAATCGCATAGATGTATCCGAAAACCAATGCCAGGCAAAATATTAGGATGATCGAAATATTGGCTGTTTTTCTTATCAAATGGTGAGTTTTCAATGCGGTTTCCACCATGTCCAGCTCTGTCCCATGCGGCGATAATACATCAAGCGGGGGAGGTTGGCCCACGAATGTTACGAAAGGCGCGAAAGAATGAAGGGCGGGTGGTAGTATCGATTGGACGGGTGGGTTGGAGGGCGCGGGGCTGCGGGGGGAAGCGCGCAGCCTGGGCTTGAAATGACAAAATGTGGTGGGTTGGTGACCTATCCGCGATACACCAGCCGGAAGCGCTCGCAGACCACGGGCATATCCTCGGCGGGTTGGCGGCCAATGGAGGCGCACTCGCGGGTGAAGAAGTCCCAATGCACCCGACGCCAGAATGTCAGGCTTAGGTCGCCTTCGCCTTCGTCGCGGCCGAAATCGGCGGGGACCTGGTCGAAGGGCAGGATACGCACCTCGACGGTCTGGGTGATGCAGCCCGGCCGGCCGGCGCCGTCCAGGATGATGTTGTATTCGCCCACCTGGGGCAGCGCTTCGTTCTCGACCTCGTAGACCCAATGCAGGCTGGCTGTGGCGGTCTTGGTTCCGGCCTGAACCAGGGCGAGCAGCTCGTCGGCCATTTCGGGCGAGTCGCCGAAAGCCCAGGCGAGATAGGATGCGCCCGGCGGGGGCGGGGAGTCCGAGGCCAGGAAAGCTTGCCAGTAGGATTGGATAAGGGGGTCTTTCGTCATGGTGGCTGCGTGTCTTCGAGCGGGGTAATTATAGTGTAGAATGGCATCAAGCGAGGTTGAAGCAGGGTATGCTCCTATGTCTTGCGGAGAATGCAAGGTCGAGGCATGCTCCACCCCTACCCGAGTTAGACGGGACTCGTAGGGGCTGATCACCCTTGTGTTATACTCCGCCCCCGTTAAATTTCACCCGGAGATATAACTAAATGAAAAGTAAATACGCAACACCTACAACAGGATTATTATCGTTAATTCTTGGCATTGCTATTGGTGTCTCGTTTTTCCCCACCTCGGCAATCCCATCAAGAACCGCCCTAAATCCGACGCCAACTTATTCCGCATATGCTTCTCTGCTTGATACAGAGATCCGTGGGCTTGATCAGGCTACCATTGAAGGCTATCTAGCAGGTGAAGGATTAAGCCAAGACCTTCCCGCTGAACTGAACGGCTACCCCGGGCTACGCCATACCCTTGATTTGACTGAAGAATTGGAACTGACTGATGAGCAGCTCATTCAGGTGCAAGCATTGTTCGATGGTATGCAAGTAAAGGCGATGTCACTCGGTGAGCAATATCTCCAGGCTTATTCCGAACTAGAATTAGCATTTAGGGAAGGATCGATCACAGTGGAATATCTAAAGTCTCAGTTAGAAACGATCGCGGCCATTGAGGTTGAGCTTCGTTTTGTGCACCTAAGTTCACATTTAGCGACCGTCCAGATCCTCACCCATGACCAAATTGCCCAATATAACCTTTTGCGGGGTTATGCCGACGGTATGAACCATGAAGATATGGATCATTCGAAATAAAGGTAGAGAATACCGCACCCTTACACCCTAACCGAGAGGGTTGTAGGGGCGCATAGGGGCAGCTCTCACTGTTTTTCCCACCCCGGCGTACATGCAGCCTGCGGCTCGCTATCAAGAAATCCAAGCCAGGGGGTTGGGGATGGCTGTCCCCGCATTTTAGATCCCCTCCCCCGGGTAATCGCGCCTCGGCCTCCCGAAAATCGCACCCCGGGGGAGGGGCAAGGGGTGGGGGCCTTTATCAACCCCTCCCTCAAGCCATTTGTTAACTGTCCATATGCGTACATCTGTGCTTAATTATTCGTCCCATTAATAACAAGCAATACTAATAACGAGCCCTCCCCGCCTAAATTCAACCAAACTGTCGACTGTCAACTATCAACCGGCCATTGGAATTCGCATTCAACTCCTGCCTCGGCGATCCTATAGCGATTCAATGGAAACCCTGAAATTCAAGCTAGGGGGTTGGGGATGGCTGTCCCCGCATTTTAGATCCCCTCCCCCGGGTAATCGCGCCTCGACCTCCCGAAAATCGTACCCCGGGGGAGGGGCAGGGGTGGGGGCTTAATCCCATCCCGATCACCACCAACTGACCACTGTTCACAGACCACTGACTACCGACTACTGACGACTGAATTGTCAACCCCTTTACAAATCGCCTCAATCGCTTCCCCAACTCCCCCCTCCATAGTATCCTCGACCCCCACGGGGATCATGCCAACTTCGCGCCACCCTCTCCCAAAAAAATCTTTATCTGCGTGCATCTGCGGTAAATTATCAGCCTCGCGCAGCCTCTGAGTCGCCATGTTGGAAATAAACCCTCCCCACCGAAACTCAACCAAACGCTCGACTGTTAACTGTCAACTGATAACTATTAACTGTCCACTGGCCACTGAATTTTTTTTCACCTGTTGTTACAATACAACTTACAACGTGGACAATCACAACCCCACACCGTCCCTCTTCACAACTCACAACCCCCTGCGCGCCGAATCCCGCTTTGGGTTAGAATACAGCCGATGAATCAAGCCCCCAACCACCCCACCATCACCACCAACGGCGTGCTCCGCCCCACCTACGTCGAAGTCGACCTGGCGCGTCTCACCGCCAACTTCCATGCCATCCAAGCCCACGTCGGCGACACCCTGGTCATGCCGATCCTCAAGGCCAACGCCTACGGCCACGGCCTGGTCGAAGTCGCCCGCCATATGGTCGCCATCGGCGCCGAACGCATCGGGGTGGCTTTCCTGGAGGAGGGCATTTTACTGCGCGAGGCCGGCATCACCACGCCAATCCACGTGTTGGGTGGCATCCTCGGCAGCCAGGTACCCCTTTTTCTGCAGCACGAGTTGACAATAACAGCATCCTCGCAAGAAAAATTGCAACTAATAGAAGATACTGCCGCCGAGCTGGGTGTCACTGCCAAAGTGCATCTCAAGATCGACACCGGAATGGAGCGCATCGGTGTGCATTACTACAGCGCTGAACCGCTGCTCGAAGAATCCCTGGCCTGCAAACACCTCAAGATCGAAGGCATTTTCTCCCATTTCGCCAACGCCGACGCCGCTGATTTATCCTCCGCCAGACTGCAGCTCGAACGCTTCCATGAGGTGCTCAAATTCTACGAAGAGCGCGATTTGCCAATTCCGACACGCCACATCGCTAACTCCGGCGCCGTCCTCCAGCTTCCTGAAGCCAACTTGGATATGGTACGGCCCGGCATTCTGCTCTACGGCGTTTACCCCTCCGACGAAGTTCGCCAAACCATCCCCGTTCAGCCGTCCATGTCCTGGAAATCACGCGTTGTCTATTTCAAGGTCGTCCAACCGGACCATCCCATCAGCTACGGCTCCACCTGGCAGAGCGACCACCAGGTGCGTATCGTCACCGTTCCGGTCGGCTATGGCGACGGCTATTTCCGCAGCATGTCCGGCCAGGCCGAGGTCGTCATTCGCGGGGTGCGCTACCCGGTTGTGGGCCGCATCAGCATGGATCAGGTCATGGTCAATATCGAATGGGACAGCGCCTACAACAACGACGACGTTATCCTGGTCGGCGAGATGGATGGTGAGCGCATAAGTGTTGAAGACCTGGCCGCCTGGGCCGGAACCATCCCCTACGAGGTGCTCACAAATATCAACACACGCGTGCCGCGCGTCTACCTCCCTGCCGAGGGTGTCTGAACCTGCGGTACAATTCGGCCTCAACTCAGAAATGAAGGAAGAACATTGACACAGATCAATCCCGAACCCATATCAGTGGAAGAAACTCAGGAAGAGCCGCAACCCAAGCCGAAACTATCCCTCGGCCATATCCTGCGAAGCTACCTGCTGCTTATCATCCTGGCCGGCGGTATCGTACTGCTCGACCAGATCAGCAAAGATTGGGTGCGCCAAAACCTGATGCCTTACCAAAGCATTGCTCCGATCGAATCGCTCGAAAATGTTTTCCGCATCGTGCATGCCCAAAACACCGGCGCCGCCTTTGGGATCTTCCAGCAAGGCAGCCTGATCTTCACCGCCCTGGCCATCGTCGTCGCTGTGGTGATCGTCTACTACTATCCCCAGATCCACGCCAGGGATATCCCCCTGCGGCTGGCTCTCGGCCTGCAGCTCGGCGGCGCCCTCGGCAATCTGGTCGACCGACTTACCCACGGCCATGTCACCGATTGGATTGCCGTCGGCGATTTCCCAGTCTTCAACGTCGCAGATGCCAGCATCACTACCGGTGCAACGGTCTTGATCCTGGGGGTATGGATGGCCGAGCGCCAGGTCAAGAAGGCCAAAAAGTTGGAGGAAGAACAGGCCGAGCTTGGCGACCTGGAGGTGGGGGAGCAGGTTTGAGCCTTGGAATCAGAAGCCTTCACCCTGCAGTTCGAAGCTGATACCTCTACCCGCCTGGATCACTTCTTGGTGGCTCAATTAACTAATCACTCGCGTACACGCTTGCAGCAGCTCATCAAGGCCGGCGAGGTAACTGTGGATGGCATCGTGGTAACCAAAAGCAGCATGAAGTTGGAGCTCCCCTGCGAGGTCGAGGTACGCATCCCGCCACCGGCTCCCAGCCATCTAATACCGGAGGACATTCCCTTGGCGGTGCTCTATGAGGATGAAAACCTGCTGGTGGTGGACAAACCTGCCGGGATGGTAGTACACCCATCTGCGGGTCACAGCAGTGGAACTCTGGTGCATGCCGCTTTGGCGCATACCCCGGACCTGCAGGGCGTCGGGGGTGAGCTGCGCCCGGGTGTGGTTCACCGCCTCGATAAGGACACCTCCGGCGTGATCCTGCTGGCCAAAAACGACGCTACCCACAGGCATCTGCAAGCGCAATTTGCCGACCGGAAGGTGGTAAAACACTATCTCGCTCTGGTCGATGGTATGCCGCCCACGCCGGAAGGCCGTGTGGAAGCTCCCATCGGGCGAGACCCATCCCAACGCCAACGCATGGCGGTGGTACCTGAAAGCAAAGGGCGCTCGGCAGCCAGCGAATACCGCACCGTCGAAAGATTCCAAGACCATACGCTGCTCGAATTCCATCCTATCACCGGTCGCACCCACCAGATCCGTGTACACGCCGCCTTCCTGGGCTGCCCGATCGTGGGCGACACCGTCTATGGCCGCCGAACACCCAGTTTGCCTTTACAGCGCCATTTCCTGCACGCGGCTGCACTTAGCATCAAGCTGCCCGGGCAAGCTGCTGCTGCAAATTTCGAAGCGCCATTGCCTACCAATCTTGAAGAGATCTTACAACAATTGAGGTAAAGCCATGGAGATCATTGACCTGCGATCCGACACCGTTACTAAGCCGACGTCCGCCATGCGTGAGGCAATGGCCGCGGCTGAGTTGGGCGACGATGTGTATGGGGAAGACCCGAGCGTGAACCGCCTTCAGGATATCGCCGCCGAGATCACCGGAAAAGATGCGGCTTTGTTCGTCCCCTCCGGGACGATGGGCAACCTAGCAGCAGTGTTGGCCTATTGCCAGCGCGGAGAGGAGGTCATCCTTGGTCATCTCGCACACACTTTCTTGTATGAAGCCGGGGGGATCGCCGCCTTGGGTGGGGTTCAGCCTTACACCGTGCCCAACCAGTCAGACGGCACACTCGATCTGGATGACATCCGTGCCGCCATCCGCTCAGATGACGCCCACTTTCCGGTCACGCGGCTGATCGCATTGGAGAGTACCCACAACCGCTGTGGCGGCGTGGCGTTGTCCTTGGAATACATGCTCTCTGTAAAAAAGCTGGCAGAAGAACGCGGCTTGCTGGTGCACCTGGATGGAGCGCGCATGTTCAATGCGGCCGTATCACTCGGCTGCTCGGCGGCAGATATCGCAGCCCAGGTTGATTCGGTCACCTTTTGTTTGAGCAAGGGGCTCAGTGCCCCGGTCGGATCGCTGCTGTGCGGTTCACAGGAGTTCATCCGCAAGGCGCACCGTATCCGCAAGCAGGTCGGCGGCGGCATGCGCCAAGCAGGGGTGCTGGCCGCGGCGGGCATCGTTGCTCTCGAGCAAATGGTTAAACGCCTGGCTGATGACCATGCCAGGGCGGAGAGCTTGGCGGCATTGTTGGATCAACTGGATGGACTGCATGTATATGCACAGAACACCAACATGGTCTACATTGAACTGGCGGCTGATGTCTCCATGGATGAACCCTCTCTGCTGAAAGCGCTGGAGGAGGGCGGCATTAAATTAGGGTGGGTTGGACCACGGCGTTTCCGATTGGTTACCCACAATGATATCGACAATGCCAATATTGAGAAGGCTGCAGCTGTCTTTTCAGATATCTTGACCTAGTGGTTTGTAGATTATGTTCTAGGTAAATTATGTCCTGTTTTTTTATCGATGATATAATGGTCTGATTGACCAAGATTGGTAGAGAGATGGAATTACAGGTAGATAATTTTA
>Ga0224514_10000481_pt1 | contig 11405 bp, 12 predicted proteins | sample SF_May12_sed_USG_3_FD_169107 | JGI IMG/M metagenome (GOLD analysis project Ga0224514, IMG submission 169107) | Sediment microbial communities from San Francisco Bay, California, United States - SF_May12_sed_USGS_24 | ecosystem: Environmental > Aquatic > Marine > Sediment | place: USA...
CCATGCTATAACCTCGCGATTAATATTATTTTTATAACTCCAGAATACCTGTACTTTGGCGCAAATTAAACCTTTGTTTTATACGACATCTTTTTCCTGTGGAGCCTGGCAAACCACGTGAATATATCGCCCTAGTGAACGAAATGGCTCCTGGCCTGAATAACGTTTTTCCATTTCCAGAATTTCCGCAACGGAACGTTTACTGCGCACATTGCCTGCCATGTAATCATAGATCACCCTGATACCGGTCTTACGTAATATGGACAGACCCTCGGCTTCCAGCCAATGATAGACGGTTTCCGGCTCAAGTGGCGATATCGGTGTCAGTGTGGTTTTCTTATCCTTGAAATTTTCAGACTTTAATTTTTTTAAATTGCCATTGAGCATTTGCCGCATAATCAGAGAGTTTCGGTTAAAGAACATTAAAGAAAGATAGCCACCCGGTTTAATAAAGTCCAATAACTCGCGGATAGCTGTTCTGGGATCTTCCAGCCATTCAAGAACGGCGTGACACAAAACCAGATCAAACTGCTTGTCCAGTTTTTCTGCTAACTGGTTAATTGGGCTATGAATAAACTCAACAGGGTGTTCCGGACAGGTTGCCTGAAAAGACTGCTGCGCCTGTTGCAACATATTTTCAGAAATATCAGATAACACCAGCTCAGTTTTAGGTTTGGCTAATTGCAAGGCAAGCTCGCCGGTTCCGGCGCCTGCATCAAGAATTGAACAGCGATGACTATCAGCTAAAAAAGGCACCACCTCATGCAAATCCGTCTCCAGCATGGCAAGGCGGATTTGTCCTTTCGCTGACTGGTAAATATTTTTATTGAAACGGCCAACAAGATCATCAAAATTTCGATCGACCATACTTAACTACTCCAGCCAACTGGACAGGTAATACAAACGCAAACCTTCCGATGAACGTGAAGGGCCAATGACTTTCGCCGCGTAGATTTTTTTATCCGGGTTCGCGCCTTGTCGTGCCTCATCTTCAGAATCCACAACTTGCACGGTATTTTCAGCAAATCGGGCACGAGATCGCTTTGGCGCATAAACCAACGCATAGTGCTCATCGATCACACGTGCGTTTTCTTCATCTATGTATATACCTTTCATATCTCACAATGTAATCGACATTCACACAAATAAAAAGACCCTGCAAGCAGGGTCTTAAGTAAAATGCATTGAATACAATCACTCCATTTTCATCGTAACCGTAGGACGTTTTTCCAGTGTCCATTGATGCATCGAACCGTCATACATTTTTGTTTGTTTATTCCCCAGCAATTCTGACATCATAAACCATGAACCTGTTGCCAGGTGTCCACTATTACAATAGGTAATGGTTTTTGCTTTGGTATCAAAGCCCATTTGTTCTGCCATAGATTTCAGTTTATTTGTTGCCACAAACTTAGCTGGTGCACTGGGTTTGGTTAGCAGCTCATTAGGAAAACTCTTGGCACCGGGAATATGGCCATCACCAAAAACGTAAGATTTTTTACGCCATGTTCCCATATACAAACTTAAAGAACGGGTATCCATTAATTGGCCTTTAGCATCAACCGCCGCCGCAACGTCTTCACTGGTAGCCAGTATTTCCTTACGCTCAGCAGTCGCTTGCCAGTTACCTTTTTTAACTTTGCTAGCACCGCTTGCAACTTTTCTTCCATCGGTAAGCCACTGTCCCATGCCACCATTCAGAATAGCCATATTATCGTGACCATAATACTTTAACTGCCAATACAAGCGCGTCGCCATTGTCATATCACCATTACCCTGGCCCTTACTAACAATAACTATCGTACTATCCTTATTAACGCCGACTGACTGCATAAATTTCTCAAAGGCTAATTTCCCAGGAAGCATTTTTACTACAGTATTACCGCCAATTTTTTTCTTGGCACGAAGTTTCGAGTAATTTACCAGTGAAGCACCGGAAATATGTCCACCGATTTTAGCCAGTTTTTTCTTCTTGGTTTTTTTATCCGTCTTCCATACTGGTTTTCCTGTAAAACTTTTCAGGTCGGCTCTTACATCAAGAATAACTACATTTTTTGTATTCTTCGCCAGCCAGTCTGTTTCTACCAGTGGTCCCGGCAATGTTGCCGCAGAAACGGCTACTGTTAGCCACTGTACTGCAAATACGACAGCTAATATTTTTAATAAACGCATTCCTCTACCTCTTGTTTGTATGAATTTAATATTCTAAATTTATTATATACCACTAACTGATAGTTTGACCCAGATCAGCTATTGAATCTTTAACCAGTATCCCGGCCAGTTTGCTTTGCAAGTTAATTTCAACTTCAGAAAGAAGATAGTAATCATGGTTATCCAAAACATCGGCTAACAACATATCGTGCGTTAACTTTTGTAATGCTCTATCTCTTGCTTCCAGTAACTCACTTAAGTCATCCTGATATAACTGCAGCATGGCCATCAACCATCTTTCAACCAGTAATAGCCCGTCATTACTACATGTTTGATCGAGATACTGGATAATGGCCGCAGCAGGTTGCAAGTGCTCATTGGTTACCCAACGGTTGGTCGTAAACCATTTTTGCGCTTGCCCCTGGTTATCCATGGACAAGCCAGCCACATGTGTCCATTGCGTGTCATTAAACTTGTGGAAAATATGAAAATGCCCGTGTTCATTTTCAAACCGGTACGGATCACCATGGCTATGGTAATAGGCACGCCACTCACTGCTGTTAAATGTTAGCTTATTCTCAGGATATTTCCGGTTTTCAATAAAAGGTTTATCCGGCTCGATCACATCCAGTACTGGATTGGTGTTATTTTTCACCATTGCCTGTAAACAGGCTAGAACTTCATTGGCAGCTTGTTGTTGGGTCACCAGTAAAAATTCTTTAACTATTTAAAGACTGCAAGGTGAGGTACTGTCATCCAGAGAACAGGGACTGCTATCTAAAGAACAAGGGGAATCCAATGAGCAAGGACTGGCTGAATCCTCTTCACCTTGTATTGCTGATTGATAGGATTCGGCTTCAGGTAAACTGTGGCGGGTATGATCAATAGCGACGGCAATAGCGGCTAAGCCAATAGCTGAACCCATGATCCAACGGTTTTTAATACTCATGGTTTGACTCCCGTGATCCCGATTTAATGACTCGATTCCATCATGCTGCGTGCTTTTACACCGACAATATTACCCGTAAAGCCGGCGACCAGCCATAGCCAGCCATGCAAACTACCGGAAGCGATACCACCTAACAGCGCACCAATATTACAACCAAATGCCAGGCGAGCACCGTAACCTAATAATAGCCCGCCAATGACCGCTGTCATCACACGTTTAATTTTTAATTTACTTTCAGGTGCGAACTTGCCTACCAGTGCTGCCGCCAATAAGGCACCGATCATAATGCCAAAATTCATCACTGAGGTTACATCAGCCAGTACACTTTGACTCAGTGCTTTTGCAGGGTAACCACTACTCCAGTAACTCCAGTTCACTGCATCACCACCTAAAGCAGTCCATATTTTTGCACCCCATAAACCAAAGGCAAAAGTTATTGACCAGGTATAACCCGCAATCAGCAAGGTTAAGAAACCAAACAAGGTTAAACCCAAGGCTCCCCACCAGATGGGCCATGGCCCAATTACCAGACGATAAATAAAGGGACGCTCATCCGTTTTCAGAAAAAGAGATTTCACTTCATTGTGCTGCTTTTTCTCTATGCCTGTTACCGCCTTATAAATAATAAACAGGACTGCTAATTGTAATAACAGTGCGGGTAACCAGTTAAATTCTTCTATTAAAGATATCTTTCCAGCATTAGGTAGTGATAACCACCAGGGTAAATGATACGAACCCAGTGTTGCACCAATAATAAAGAAGGCCAGGGTAATCAACATATCCTTATGCCCCCAACCCACGGTAAACAAAGTACCTGAACCGCAACCGCCGCCCAGTTGCATACCGATACCGAATAAAAAGGCACCGACTAATACAGATATACCGAATGGACCATATGCACCGGCAGCCTGAATATCAGGAAACACATTCCCTATAACTGGAAAGAATAAAACAGACGAAAGTGCTAATAATAATAATTGTGCCCGTACACCTATACTGCGACGTTGTGCAATCATCATGCGCCAGCCACCAGTAAACCCAAACAGCGCATGCATTAAACTTATACCAAGCCCAACACCAATCAAGAACAAGACGGATTGTTTCAGACTAAACTCATGCTGAAGAAAAAGACTTAAAAACAGGATAGCCAATAAAGCGATGACAACCACCGGTAAATCGATTTTTTGTTGTTTGGCTTCCATTTTAAAATAACCTGCTGTTTATATTATTGAAGTGGCGGAACATCACGTCCTTTTAACATATCAAAAAATCGCTGACGATTTTCTTTACTATTAACCCTGAAGGTTACAAAACGAGCATGTTGCAGACTTTGATCTGTATCAAATTTGATTCCCCAGAGTGGTTCTATGCTATCAGGCAATAAGGCATAACGCATATCACCAATCACGTTAGGTTTCCCGGGATACCACGCCAGATAGTCATCGGAAAAATAATTAAAACGATTGATATCATTATAGAGTACAGAATCTGAAGCAAAGGTATTATTAATTTCAGTTTGAGCCAGTTTGGCAACTGAGCTGCCTGGATAATGTTTAATGCCATTGAATCCTGCACGTAAAGCATCCACATGAATAACGTCATGATTTATATAGGTTGAGCGCCATAACAAATTATTACCCAGTGTTGGTTTTACTACCAAACGTTCAATAGTATGGCCACGTTGTTCAGCCAGTTGCCGAACAAAGGTTTCTGCACGATTAAGTTGCCATGCACACACTGCCAAATATAATCCGCATAAAACTAGCCCTGCTCTGGCTGCAACGGTTTTTTTCAACTTAAGCCCCATCAATATTGCAAACAACAAGGTAAAGGTAAAAACGGGATCGATAATTGAAATCAAATGCCAGGAAACGCGCTCATTGGAAAGCGGCCAATATAGATAAGTCCCGTAACTGGTAAATGCGTCCAACACACCACTTAATAGATAACCCAGTAAGCAATAAAAATATAACGAAGCAAAAGCAATTCGTTTTCTCAAGAAAGGCCAAAGCAGCATTGCCGCAATCAACGCACCAAAGGGAATAAATAATAGTGCATGAGTAAAATGACGATGAAATTCAATGGTAAGCAACGAATCTTCTGCTGAATGAATCAACACATCAGCATCAGCCAACATGCCAGCTAAAAAACCGATCCCAGTGGCAATTTTGGTTTCAGATTGTTTTGAACCACTTTGCGCAACGGCCGCACCTAGTAAACCCTGAGTAATAATATCCATAAAAATGTTTTTTGCCTTCTTAACCTTATAAGTCTTTCTTACTGGCGCAGTTAATACAAAGTGTTGCTGCAGGATCAATCTCTAAACGTGCCGGGGCAATTTCCTCATCGCACTCCAGACAATAACCATAATCCCCTGATTCAATACGCCTCAAAGCAGTTGCAATGCGTTGTAACTCTGTTTGTCTACGTTGTTGGGTAGCCTTTGACATAGCTTGACCTTGCAAGGCATCCATTCGGGATAAACGCCCAACCCGCGTTTGATCAAGCTCGACAGTTGAGACGGCTTCACGGCTAGAGTCTTCAATCTGAAGTAGCTCATCACGTAAGCTTATTAATTTTTCTTTATACGTTGCAAGATTCATATATTGATTCTAACTGGAATCTATGGACAAACATAACCGGCTTTAGCCGGTTTTAAGGGTAATTGTATTCTTGCCAACTATTTATTTTTTAGAAGATGTTTTTTCATAAGTTTTTGAATAACTCTGGAGGCGGCAACAAAACCAAATGTTGCGGTAACCACAGTTATCGCGCCATAACCAAAACGGCAATCCAGCGATACGCCGTGAATACCCGGTTTCTCGTGACTGACTGTGCCATCTTCTTTGGGATAAACCGGTTGCTGACTGGAAAATACGCATTCAACGCCGAAATTACGTTTAGTGTTTCGGGAATAGTTATGACTTTCCCTCAGTTTTGAACGCACTTTAGCTGCTAATGGATCGTTATAGGTTTTGGATAAATCAGCGACCTTAATCATCGTCGGGTCAGTTAACCCCCCTGCCCCACCGGTAGTTACCACTGGAATTTTATTACGCTTACAATGATAGATAATCGCGGCTTTAAATTTAATACTATCAATGGCATCAATCACGTAGTCATAACCACGATCTATATAGTCTGATAGGTTATCCATGTTAATAAAGTCATCAATAATGTTTACCTTACAGTCCGGGTTAATCTGTTGTATACGCTCGGCCATCACGCTGGTTTTTTTCTGATCAACAGTACTGGTTAAGGTATGCAGTTGACGGTTCACGTTTGACAGTGCTACTTCATCATAATCAATCATAGTGATTTGACCGATACCTGAGCGGGCCAGCGCTTCCACCGACCATGTACCCACACCACCAATACCAATCACACAAATATGCCATTGGCTTAATAATTGATAACCGGCATCACCGTATAAGCGTTGGATGCCTGCAAAGCGTGTATCGTAACTATCTGTTGTCATGATTTATTTAATTTACTCTAAACCAAACACCGCACAGGTATTTTCAGTTGTTTGTTGTGCAAGAACATTCATATCTTCATCACGAAGTTTTGACAGCGCTTGCAGAGAGTCGATTAAATACTCCGGGCTATTACGTTCGCCACGATGGCTAGACACCACCATATCCGGTGCGTCGGTTTCCAAAACAATCGCGTCAATCGGCAACTCTTTAGCCAGCTGATGAACTTTATGTGAACCTTTATACGTCATGGTGCCACCAAAACCCAGCTTAAAACCCAGCTCTATATACTGTTGAGCCTGTTGCAAGCTGCCGTTAAACGCATGTGCTACACCACCTTTCAACTTAAAGCGTTTTAATAACTGTAATACCTCATCATGCGCTTTTCTTACATGCAAAATCGCCGGTAAGCCCAGGTTACTGGCAATAGCCAGTTGTGCTTCGAACAATTGTTTCTGACGTTGCCTGTCTAAATCCGTAATATAAAAATCCAGGCCAATTTCACCAACGGCAACAACCTCTGTCGTGGCTAACTTTGTTTCCAGCTTTTCAACATCACCATCCTGATGTTGTTCAAGAAACACCGGATGTAAGCCCAGCGCAGGATACAAGCCTTGTTGCTGTTCACATAACAGCAATAACTTGTCCCAACCTGCCACATCAATAGCCGGAACAATTAAACGCTGAATCCCCGCTGCATGACAACGTGCCAGCACTTCGCTGCGATCCGCATCAAAGTCGGCAACATCAATATGGCAATGGCTATCAATTAAATCCATCTGTCGATTATAAACAAAATGAGCCACTTCGCTGTAAAGATTTAGCAGTGGTATACTTTATATATTAACGAATAACACAGTGAACTCATGGGCAGATACCGCGCACCACAACCACCTGGCACACCTTATATTACCCCGCAGGGTTATGAGGCATTACAAGCCGAGCTAAAACAGCTTTGGGTACGGCGTACTGATGTCGCCAAACACTTAAAAGCAGCTGCTGCTGAAGGGGATCGTTCTGAAAATGCGGAATATATATATCGTAAAAAAGAACTGGGCGAAATTGATCGACGCATTCGCTACCTGCAAAAACGAATGCCAGACTTAAAAACCGTCGATACCGTTCCCGATAACCCGCAGCAGGTGTTTTTTGGTGCCCGCATTACCCTTGAGAATGACAAGGGTGAAACTGTCCATTACCGCATCGTCGGCCCGGATGAAATCGATAGCAGCAAAGGATACATCAGCATGGATTCCCCCATGGCCAAGGCCTTGTTAAAAAAACACCTGGATGATGAAGTTACCGTACAAACGCCTAATGGAGCTGTGCACTATGAGATTGTCGATGTAAAATACCATGACGATGCAAAACCAGAATAACCTCCCACCTTCATTCGGTCGCTATGAGTGGCGCTATATCTTTAGCATCGGGCTGCAACACAAACGTGAACTGGTTTTCGCCAATATCATTGCTATCTTTGCGGCACTGGCCACCGTACCCATCCCGTTACTGATGCCCTTGCTGGTGGATGAAGTACTATTGCAACAACCCGCCATACTCGTCAGTACAGCACAAAGCCTGTTCCCGCAAAGCTGGCAAGGCCCTGTGCTTTATATTCTATTTATATTGGTTTGCACCATTACCCTGCGCATCTCTTCCCTGCTATTAACCGTATGGCAAACACGTCAGTTCACCACGATATCCAAAGACGTGGTGTATCACATTCGTCATACCCTGTTAATGCGCCTGCAACGTATCTCGATGGCGGAATATGAAACCCTCGGCAGTGGCGCCGTCGCCTCTCGCTTTGTGACCGATCTGAATGCCATTGATAGTTTTATCGGTGAGTCCATCAGTAAAACCATCGTCTCTGCGCTCAGCCTGGTGGGCATCACCATTATCCTGTTATTGATGCATTGGCAACTGGCGTTATTTATTCTGTTTATGAATCCGTTGGTGATTTACTTCACGGTACTGCTCGGTAAAAAGGTTAAAACCTTAAAGAAACGTGAAAACAGCGCTTTTGAACTTTTTCAACAGGCACTGGTTGAAACACTGGATGGCATACAACAAATTCGTGCTGCCAATCGTGAACAGTATTACTTGTCTCGCGTGATTGAACGGGCGCGGGGTATTAAAACCCACTCTACCGCGTTTGCATGGAAGTCCGATGCGGCCAACCGTTTTTCCATGGGCATCTTCCTGATTGGCTTTGAATCCTTCCGTGCCATCAGTATGTTGATGGTGGTGTTTTCCGATCTCAGCATCGGACAAATGATGGCGGTGTTCGGTTATCTGTGGTTTATGATGATGCCGGTACAGGAAGTCCTGAATATTCAATACAGCTGGTTCGGTGCAAAAGCGGCATTAAACCGTGTTAATGATCTACTGGAGTTAAAACAGGAACCGGAATACCCGCATAAACATAACCCGTTTAAAAATAAAAACACGGTTAGCATTGAAGTAAAAGACGTCTGTTTTCGTTATAGCCATGATGAAGACAGCGAGATGGTGTTAAAACATTTAAACCTGACGATTCAAGCCGGTGAAAAAATTGCCCTGGTCGGCGCCAGTGGCGGCGGCAAGTCGACACTGGTGCAGGTCTTAATCGGTTTATATCCACCACAACAAGGCATGTTGTCTTTTGATGGTATTCCAGTATCTGAAATAGGCCTTGATGTCGTACGCGATAACGTCGCCACAGTGTTACAACACCCCGCCATGTTTAATGACAGCGTTCGTAATAATCTCACACTTGGTCAGGATGTATCCGAAGCACAACTCTGGCAGGCATTGGAAGTAGCGCAACTTAAAAGTGTGGTGGAAGCCATGCCACAACAACTGGACACCATCATTGGTCAACATGGGGTGCGCATCTCCGGCGGACAACAACAACGCCTCGCCATTGCGCGTATGATCCTCACCGACCCCAAGGTCGTGATTCTGGATGAAGCGACTTCATCTTTAGATACTGAAACCGAACAGCATCTACATGAAGCATTACGCACTTTTCTTAAAGACCGCACCACCATTATCGTCGCCCATCGCCTCAGTGCCGTTAAACAAGCCGATCGGGTTTACGTATTTGAAGATGGCCACATCATAGAAGAAGGCGTGCACGAAGATTTGATTCAAAGCAAAGGATTGTATCAACGTCTGTATGGCGGGTATGTGGATAAAAATTAAATGTCTAATAACGATCCATTACGGCCTGTCAACATAACGGCCATTCTTTGGGCACATTTTCGCGAAATGGGTGGTATCTGTTTCTTATACAGCGCAATTAATTTCATATAAAAAACATATTAATAGAAATCAGGAAGGTCTATTCTGTAATAATAAGTCAAGGGAACAGCGGCTAGTGAGTGAACTGCGTCGTGCTATTTATTTTTTTCATCAGGTTATTTGTTGTAACATGTTGTTTTTCTGTGTGAATTGCCAATAGCAAATGAAACACCTACTCATAGCCATTGTTGTCTCTGTCTCAGTTTTGTGGAGTTTGTCTGCGAGATCCGAGCAAATAGATGTATCGAACGAAAATCGAGAACCCATCGGGAAGTATGTTCACTTTCTTAAAGAAGGAACCTCTCCACTTAGCTTAGATGATGCTATCAAAGCTTATGCTTCCGGAAAATTTACCGCTTCAGATGACGCGTTTCTGAATTTCGGAATAGGGTCGAAACCGGTATGGCTCAGGTTTGAAATCATCAATCAAAAAAAGTCATCAATTCCGCGACGCCTTTCAATTGAAACATCCTGGCTCGATAACATAGAAGTTTACTTCAGCCGGGATGGGCAGATGCTCGAAAGCTATCACGTTGGAGATAGCCAGCCATTTTCCGAGCGCCCCATCAAGAATCATTTTTTTGTCTTTGAACACGCTTTCCAACCGGGGAAAACTACCGTATATCTCAGGACTGAGACGCCAGATCCTATGGTGTTACCTATCTATCTAACAAGTATCGAAGAAGCCTATTCCAGACAGTCACTGCAAAGTAATACCTACGGATTTCTATACGGGGGCATTTTTACACTGTTAGCCTACAACCTCATGCTTTTCTTTAGCCTGAAAAGTTATCGTTACCTTTATTACTCAATCTACCTGGCCTTCTTTTTGATCATGAATGCCTCCTATACTGGGCATGGGTTTGGCTGGCTTTGGCCTAATTCTCCTCAATGGCAGTTATGGTCAAACCCTATTCTCATGATGATGTTTGCAATCAGCGGTCTTTTGTTCGCCACTGATTTTCTGAACATCAAAACGTTTTTTCCACGCCTTTATCGCGTCGTGATCTATGGAAGCATCCTGTTTGGCACTTTACAGGTGCTTGCTGTCATCACTGGTAGTCATGTCTCAGCGCTACTTTTGTCCTTCTTCTTTATATTTCTGTTTTCCGGCAGCATGGTCTTCCTGGGAGTGATTTCTCTTTATGCCGGCAATAAATCCGCCAAGTACTTTCTGTTTGCATCGATCGCCCATGTAAGCGGTTCATCTGTGACGGCAATGGCTGTTTGGGGGATTATCCCCTATAGCACACTAACTTACCGTGCTGTTGATATTGGAATGATGGTTGACGCCATCTTGCTGGCTATGGCGCTCGCTGATCAGTTTCGCATGACTCAGGAAGCAAAAATTCAAGCTGAACGATTAGCCAAAATTGATCCGCTAACGGGGATCAATAATCGGCGTGCCTTTTACGAGTTGGTCAAACCGATATGGAATACCGGGCTTCGCAATAACCGTGATATGTCGGTAATTCTTATAGATATCGACAAGTTTAAATTCATCAACGATACCTACGGGCATGCACAGGGTGACAATGCACTAA
>Ga0224514_10000483_pt1 | contig 11377 bp, 15 predicted proteins | sample SF_May12_sed_USG_3_FD_169107 | JGI IMG/M metagenome (GOLD analysis project Ga0224514, IMG submission 169107) | Sediment microbial communities from San Francisco Bay, California, United States - SF_May12_sed_USGS_24 | ecosystem: Environmental > Aquatic > Marine > Sediment | place: USA...
TGCTCAGGTTTATCATTAATGCCATCCAGCATCACATATTCAAATGTCACCTTACGGCGCGTTTCCCCTTCCACATAACGTTTACACGCGTCCAGTAATTCTTTAATCGGATATTTCTGGTTAATCGGCACCAGTTTATTACGTAGCGCATCATTAGGGGCATGCAATGAAACGGCCAACGCAATATCACTGACTTCCTTCAATCTATCTAATGCAGGAATAACACCTGAGGTACTAATCGTTACTCGACGCTTGGATAACCCATAAGCATGATCATCCAACATAATATTTACAGCTCGTACCACGTTATCAAAATTCAATAGTGGCTCGCCCATACCCATGAATACAATATTGGTCACCACACGTTCATTACGTGGGGTACATTTTAGTGCCTGATTGGCCACCCATACCTGACCAATAATTTCAGCAGTCGTCAGGTTGCGATTAAAACCTTGCTGGGCAGTTGAACAAAAACTACATTCCAGCGCACAACCAACTTGTGAGGAAATACACAACGTGCCGCGACCATCTTCTGGAATAAATACTGTTTCAATATTGTTGCCACTATCCAGATGCAAGGCCCACTTTACCGTACCATCATCGGATTCCTGCTGGGTCACAATTTCCGGCACGCGAATTTCTGCGATTTCTTTTAATTTCTCACGCAGTGGCTTACCCAGATTGGTCATCTCGTCAAAATCGCTGACACCAAACTGGTAAATCCACTGTAGCACTTGCGTAGCACGAAAAGCCTTCTCCCCCATTTCGGTGAAGAAGGCTTCCAAACCTGCTTTATCCAGGTTTAACAAATTTACTTTGTCGTGCGTTTGCAAGATTTGTTACCTATGCTTATTAACGGGTGCGTGGGCACACACCGTCATCGCCGAAAAAGAATTTAATCTCAGCTGCGGCGGTTTCAGGTGCATCTGAACCGTGTACGGCATTCTCATCTACGGTTTCTGCAAAGTCTGCACGAATAGTGCCCGGAGCTGCCTCAGCTGGATTAGTCGCACCCATCACTTCACGGTTTTTAGCTATGGCATTTTCACCTTCCAGAACCTGCACCATCACGGGACCTGAAGTCATAAATTCAACCAAATCGTTATAAAATGGACGTTCCTTGTGTACCGCGTAAAACTCACCCGCCAGTTCCTTACTCAGATGCATCATTTTGGCGGCGACAATCTGTAAACCCGCTTTTTCGAAGCGTGAGTAGATTTCACCAATCACATTTTTGGCGACAGCATCAGGTTTGATAATAGAAATGGTACGTTCAACGGCCATGCATTAATTCTCCACAATTTTAGAACTACAAGATAGCATAAACCCGCACCAAAGCGCGGGTTTACATCACATTGAAATGAGGGTGGATTTTACCGCCTGGGAGGGGTTTCAGGCAATGACAAGAGGCTGATTTTCAGCCTATTTTTAGTCCTGTTCTTCGATCCAGGCCATCTGAATAGCCTCCAGAATCTTTTCTCCGCAATGCTCAGGATCATCATCAAATTCATCCAGTTCCATGACCCATTGCATCAGGTCGGTAAAGCGGATGACCTTGGGATCGACTTCTGGGTGCTTTTCATCCAGTTCAATGGCAATATCCAATGTATCTGTCCATTTCAATGACATGATTCACCTCCGCGATTAATGATTTTCCGAAACCATATTAATAGTATATTTAGGAACCTCGATGACCAAATCCTCGTTCCCCACTACTGCCTGGCAACTCAAGCGTGAGTCGGGCTCCAATCCCCAAGCTTTATCCAGCAAATCATCTTCATCTTCAGTGGCTTCATTTAGGGAATCGAGTCCTTCACGGATATAAACATGACAAGTAGTACAGGCACATGATTTTTCACAGGCATGTTCAATATCGATACCATTTTTTAATGCCGCATCACAAATCGTAATACCAGGCTCAACATCAAACACGGCCCCTTCCGGGCACATTTCTTCATGGGGTAAAAAAATCAACTTGGTCATATCTTTAATCTCTATTCACTAAATTCATCGACACTATGGCCGGATAAGGCTTTCTGGATATTGGTATCCATACGGCGTGATACAAAAATTTCGGCTGCTTTATCCAGATCATCCAGCGCCTTTTTAATCGCACGGTGGTCACCACTGTCACGTTTAAGTTTTAATTCAACCGCAGCCTGATCAATGGGGGCTCTCTCTTCGCTATTCAACAGTTCACCATCATCTGCTAATGCCGCTTCAAGGGCTTCCAGTACCCGGTCTGCTTCAACTTGCTGTTCACGTAAATTACGTGCATCCACATCTTCTTCAGCATGCTCCAGAGAATCACGCAACATGGTTTCAATTTCGGTATCTGTTAAACCATAGGAAGGCTTAACTTCGATACCACTTTCTACACCTGTTGTTTGTTCACGTGCCGTTACCGATAACAGGCCATCCGCATCTACCTGAAAGGTGATGCGAATTCGCGCCGCACCCGCCACCATAGGTGGAATACCGTGCAGTGCAAATCGTCCCAATGAACGACAATCTGATACCAGTTCTCGCTCACCTTGCAACACATGAATCGACATGGCCGTTTGACCATCTTTAAACGTCGTAAAATCCTGTGCCTTAGCTACCGGGATAGTTGTATTACGCGGAATAACTTTTTCCACCAGACTGCCCATGGTTTCAAGACCGAGCGATAAAGGAATCACGTCAAGCAATAACATGTCATCATCGGGTTTGTTACCCGCAAGAATATCAGCTTGTAATGCCGCGCCCACCGCGACTACGGTATCCGGATCAATATCGGTTAAAGGTTCACGTTCAAAAAAATCAGCAATCTTTTCACGTACACGCGGCACACGGGTTGAACCACCTACCATGACCACATCTTTTACTTCTTCTGCCTCAATACCAGCATCACGTAAAGCACGGCGACATGGCATCAAGGTTTTTTGAATAAGGGGTTCGACTAACTCGTTAAATTGTTCACGCGTTAAGTTACCTTGCCAATGTGAACCATCATCCAGTTCAACTTTAATACTGACCGAGTCTGAATCGGTTAACGCTTCTTTAGCGGCACAGGCTTCATGTTTTAAGCGACGTAACTGATGATGACTGATATTTTGATGAGCATCATCAGAAATACCGGCCTGCCGCATGATCCACTCTGCAACAACCTGATCAAAATCATCACCACCTAATGCGGTATCACCGGCCGTAGCCATGACTTCAAACACACCTTTATTTAAACGCAGAATGGAAATATCAAAGGTGCCACCACCCAGATCATAAACGGCGATAACACCTTCAGCTTCTTGATCCAGACCATAAGCAACAGCAGCGGCTGTTGGTTCGTTTAACAAGCGTAAAACATTCAAGCCGGCCAACTTGGCAGCATCTTTAGTCGCCTGGCGTTGAGCGTCATCAAAATAGGCAGGCACCGTGATCACTACACCAGTTAAGTCACCACCTAACGAGTCTTCTGCTCGTTGACGTAATATTTTCAGAATTTCAGAGGAGACTTCAACCGCAGAAACATCACCACCGGCAGTATGAATACGTGGCACTGCTGATTCCGTCTCTACAAATTCGTAGGGAAGTTTTTTTTCACGCTTCTGAATATCTTCCAGACCACGTCCCATAAAACGTTTAACAGAAATAATGGTATTTAAGGGATCTTTGGAACTTTCTGCTCTCGCATCGTATCCCGTTACCGGTTCCCGATCTTGCGAATAGCGAACAATAGACGGTAATAAATGATGCCCTTCACTATCGGGCAATGTTTCTGTTAAACCACTTCTAACCGTTGCCACCAGTGAGTTAGTGGTTCCCAAATCAATACCTGCTGCCAGGCGATGTTCATGGGGATTGGTTGATTGACCGGGTTCGCTGATTTGTAACAGTGCCATGATAATTCTTTAATCTGGTTGATGTGGTATCTATTGTACTAATATCCAGCCAATTCTTCTTCTATGGCTTCGGCTTCCTGCTGTAATTTGTTTAAAAATTGCAACTTTTGAACAGCCTGCTTGCCTTCCTGTGTCGAATCTTCATTCTCAAGCAATTGAGCAAGTTCATCGATCATGGCTTTATGACGTTTGCCAATATCATCCATGCTTTTACTTAACGCAATGACAGGATCATCAGCAGACTTTACATCACTCAATTCTTCACGTAATTCTATTTGTTCCATCAAGAACATGGGATCAAAATGGGTATCACGTTCATTATCAAAATCGACACCACGTAACTGCAACATATAACGAGCGCGATTCAAGGGTGACTTTAATATTTGAAAGGCTTCATTAATTTGCGCTGCTTTTTCCACAGACAAACGGCGCTCACGATCTGAAGCATTGGCAAAACGATCAGGATGTACGGTACGCTGTAAGTCACGATAACGCTCTGACAACTGTTGCGTATCAATATCGAAATTGACAGGTAAGCCAAACAACTCGAAGTGGTTCTGAGTCAGTTCCATGACGATATCTACAGCTGCTTTCTATCGGTTATTAAACCGTGAAGCTCTCGCCGCAGCCACACTCATCTTTGACGTTAGGATTATTGAATTGAAACCCTTCGTTGAGGCCTTCTTTTCCGTAATCCAACTCAGTACCATCAATGTAAAGCAGGCTTTTGGGATCAACAATGATTTTTACACCATTGGACTCAAAAACCTTGTCTGCTTCATCAATCTCATCGACAAACTCAAGGACATAGGCCATGCCTGAGCAACCCGTGGTTTTAACACCCAGACGTAGCCCCTCACCCTTGCCTCGATTATCGAGGAAAGATTTTACACGATCGGCAGCTACGTCGGTTAAAGTAATAGCCATAATTACTAACTACTCAAAGTTCTGCAAACAGTATTAACTCTGTTTCTGCTTGAAGTCATCAATAGCCGCTTTGATCGCATCTTCAGCCAAAACAGAACAATGGATCTTAACAGGAGGCAGTTCCAGTTCTTCAGCAATTTGACTGTTTTTGATTTGCTGTGCTTCATCCAGAGTCTTGCCTTTCACCCACTCAGTTAACAATGAGCTTGAAGCAATAGCAGAACCACAACCATAGGTTTTGAATTTGGCATCTTCAATAACACCATCATCACTTACCTTAATTTGTAAACGCATTACGTCACCACAAGCTGGTGCACCGACCATGCCGGTACCAACCTGAGTATCATCTTTTTCAAAAGAACCAACGTTACGTGGATTCTCATAGTGATCAATAACTTTGTTGCTATATGCCATGATTGTTCACCTCTTTATATAATCAAGTATCGAAGGATCGCTTACTTTAATGTGCGGTCCATTCAATGGAATTCAAGTCAATGCCATCTTTGAACATTTCCCACAAAGGTGACAATTCACGTAACTTGTCGATGTTCATGCGAATTTGTTTAATAGCGTGATCGATTTCTTCTTCAGTCGTAAATCGACCCATGGAAAAACGAATTGAACTATGTGCCAGTTCGTCATTACGGCCAATGGCGCGCAATACATAAGAAGGTTCCAGACTTGATGAAGTACAGGCTGAGCCTGAAGACACCGCTAAATCTTTTAACGCCATCATTAATGATTCACCTTCAACAAAATTGAAACTGACGTTGAAGTTATGAGGAACACGCTGTTCCATATCACCATTAATATAAATCTCTTCAATATCCTTGATACCGTTCCATAAACGGTCGCGCAACATACGAATACGTTCATTATCCGCTGCCATTTCTTCTTTGGCAAAACGGAAAGCTTCACCCATACCAACAATCTGGTGGGTCGGTAATGTACCTGAACGCATACCACGCTCATGACCACCACCATGCATTTGTGCTTCTATACGCACACGGGGTTTACGACGTACATATAATGCACCCATACCTTTCGGGCCGTAAATCTTGTGTGCAGAAAATGACATGAGATCCACTTTCATGTCTTGTAAATCAATCGGCACCTTGCCAGCACTTTGTGCTGCATCGACATGAAATAATATCTTGCGCTCACGGGTTAATTCACCAATGGCCTTAATATCCTGAATCACACCAATTTCATTGTTTACATGCATAATAGAAACCAGAATCGTGTCATCACGCATGGCAGCCTTAAGCTTATCCAAATCAATCATACCGTTAGTTTCTGGATCGAGGTAAGTGACTTCATAACCTTCACGTTCTAACTGACGACAAGTATCCAAAACGGCCTTGTGTTCAGTCTTGGAGGTAATAATGTGTTTACCCTGCTTTTGATAAAAGTGAGCTACACCTTTAATCGCCAGGTTGTCCGATTCAGTTGCACCTGACGTCCAGACGATTTCTTTTGGATCTGCGTTTACCAGGTCGGCAACATTTTTACGTGCTTCATCAACTGCTTTTTCCGCATCCCAGCCAAACTGATGAGAACGTGATGCCGGGTTACCAAAATTGCCGTCCATGGTTAAACAGTCACACATGGCTTTGGCAACGCGCGGATCAACCGGTGTAGTTGCTGAATAATCAAAATAAATCGGTGTCTTCACGATTTTGTCTCTCCGACAGGATATCTGTAGCCTCCGCTACACACTACCCTTCCATAAAATCCAATAAATTTGCGCCCGATCCATCTCGACGCAAGTGAACGAGTCATTATACCGTAATATCTGGCTAAAACTTAGGCTGTGGCAGGAACTTGTGGCTGGTTTTGCTCACTTTCCTGGCGTGCAGCCACTTCTTTGACGCCTTCACGTTCAACCAGTTGCCCCAGGCTAATGCCCATTAGAAAACCATGAATTTGCTCACTTAACTCTGTCCACAAATCATGGGTTAAACACTGTTGATCATTCTGGCAGTTACTCAAACCACCACAACGGCGGGTTTCCAGTTTTTCATCAACAGCAGTAATCACATCAGCAACGGGAATATCATGCGCTCCACGACTCAGGCGATAACCACCACCTGGTCCACGGGTACTATCAACCAGCCCATTTTTGCGTAGTTTGGAAAATAGTTGCTCCAGATAAGACAAGGAAATGCCCTGACGTTGTGATATATCTGATAAAGTAATTGGTCCGTCTTTATAGTGTAAAGCCAGATCCAGCATCGCGGTAACCGCGTAACGACCTTTGGTTGTAAGCCTCATAGCATTGCCCCGTAGGTGGAAATTTAGTAATCTATGAAATACCGATAGATAAAATAACAATAACAAGACCAACTATTTTAGTCAAGTATTTATATCTATTCTTTCCCAAGAACTTCCCACAAAGCTGAATTAGTTATCCGATTGATTTGCTGAGCCTTGATCAGAGTCAATATCACTAGAATTTGTACTAGCTTTAGCACTGATGTTGCATGGTCCCAGATCAGGCAAGTGGACCTCATCCATTTCCATCCCCAATTTTTTCAATGACTTACACATATTTTCCATCTGCTGATCCATGGCATGTACATGATCCAGCATGCAATTTAGTGCATTCGCCACCGGATCTGGCATATCAGCACTAGTACCATAGGCATCAAAACCAATTTTCTCAGCAAATGCTTTACGGTGCTCATCCGTCTCATCCCTGACGGCCACAATACGTCCGGGAATACCCACTACGGTCGCGCCCGCTGGCACATCCTTAACTACCACGGCGTTGGAACCCACGCGGGCTCCCTCAGCCAGAGTAATAGGGCCTAGTACTTTGGCCCCCGCACCGACAACCACGTTGTTGGCTAATGTCGGGTGACGTTTACCTTTATTCCAGGTTGTACCACCAAGTGTTACACCATGATAAAGCGTGCAGTCATCCCCGATTTCAGCGGTTTCACCAATGACGACACCCATACCGTGATCGATGAAAAATCGACGACCAATTTTCACGCCCGGATGAATTTCAATACCCGTTATCCAGCGTGCGAAATGAGACAGAAATCGCGCTAACCACTTCAACCCCATATTCCATAAACCATGGCTCATGCGATGAATAATTATGGCATGCACACCGGGATAAGCCGTCAGCACTTCAAAACTGTTACGCGCAGCCGGATCACGATCAAATACGCAACTGATATCTTCTCTGATTCTTCTAAACATGTTTATCCTTGCTTATCCTTAAAGGTCGACCATACACAACGCTGCGCTATTAGAGATTTTAGCTTAACGCTTGTCAAGTTAAGGCCCTGTTTAAGCTCCCTGTTCAAATCCAGTTATGCGGATTTTTCCCTTTACTTTCAAACTCTAGAACTTATCGCCATCTTCAGTACGAATACGCTTTTTGCCCTGTGCGGCAGTCATTATACCCCGCAGGATATTCACTTCATTTCGCTCCAGACCAACACGGTTGAATAAACGCCGGATTCGGCGCATTAATTTTTTGGGTGCCAGCGGATCAAGAAAACCAATTTCTGTTAATGCGGTTTGAAAGTGCTCATACATCCCTTCCACATCAGCAGCGCTGGCAAGTGGCGAGTCATTTTCATTCACCACGGGGTTTTCACCCGCCTTAGCCAGTGCTTGCATACGCACTTCATAAGTTAACACCTGTGTCGCCGCCGCGAGATTTAGTGATGAATAATCCGGGTTAGCCGGTATATTCACCAGTAGATTACATCGCTCCAGCTCTGTATTACTTAGGCCCGATTTTTCCCGCCCCATCACTATAGCAACCTGCTCGCCCTTGCCTTGTACGATATCCACCACCTGCTCAGCACATTGTTTGGGATCCACCACCGGCCAGGGGATAGAGCGTAAACGGGCACTGGCGCCAACCACCAGTGAACAGTCAGCCACAGCTTCTTCCAAAGTATCCGCCATCACCGCAGACTCCAGCACATCGACAGCCCCCGATGCACGAGCTCTTGCATCACCTACCGGATTTTCCACCGGAGCAACCAGGTAAAGCTGGCTCAAACCCATGGTTTTCATGGCCCGTGCGACTGAACCAATATTGCCTGCATGACTGGTATTTACCAGCACGATACGTATATTGGACAAACTGTTGTTTAAATCTATTGTCATATTGCTATCTTTATTCCATAAAAATCTGTTTTTTCACCTGACCCGTCGGGCACAGGCTGTTAGAATACGCGCTCGTCAGCAGTTAACTCTGCGACACTGTTCTTTAACACTGTAGAGGAAATTATTGTGCATCCGATGCTCAACATTGCCATTCGTGCTGCGCGCAGCGCGGGTAACATTATCGCGCGTTATGCCGATCAAGTGGATACTTTATCTGTAACTAATAAAGGCCCTAATGACTTTGTCAGCGAGATCGATAAGAGTGCTGAAGAAGAAATCATTAACGTGATTCATAAAGCCTACCCTGACCACAGCATTCTGGCTGAAGAAAGTGGTTCACACGAGGGTAATGAGTATGAATGGATCATTGACCCGCTGGATGGCACCACCAACTTCCTTTACGGTTTCCCGCAATTTGCGGTTTCCATTGCACTGCGTCATAAAGGTCGCCTGGAACAGGCGGTAGTCTATGATCCCATGCGCCAGGAACTCTTTTCTGCCAGTCGCGGTGAAGGCGCGCAACTCAATGGTCGTCGTATTCGTGTTACCAATCGCCGAAGCCTGCAGGGTGCGTTACTCGGTACCGGCATCCCCTTCCGCCCTGAACATGAAAAGTTCATGGAACCTTATTTCAAAATGATGAAAGACCTGATTCCCGGCAGCGCGGGTATTCGTCGTGCCGGCTCTGCTGCTCTGGATCTCGCCTATGTGGCAGCTGGTCGCATGGATGGTTTCTGGGAGCTGGATCTGAACACTTGGGATATTGCCGCTGGTGTGTTATTGGTTGAAGAAGCGGGTGGACTGGTCGGCGAACTCGATGGTGGTATGAATTACCTCAAATCCGGTGATATTGTGGCCGCAAGCCCCCGGGTATTTAAAGGCATGCTACAAACCATTCACCCTCACCTGGCTGAATTGAATAAAGTTCGTTAATACCCTTTAAAGATCGTAAATTAAGTTCGCTATTTGTTCTGAAGCCGGTTCACTCCAGTAACCAGGGTTGATAATGGGATAGATAGCGGATTTTTTTATGCAACCAACATACGATTATAAATCCTGTCTGAAGCGCCTTGTATTGATCCCCTGTTGGAACGAAAAAAAGCCCCGGTCTTCCAACTCGCATCTGTTTAAAATTCAATCAGCGCCCATTTTCGCATTTGACCCGATCCCCAAAATCATGATAACAATGAGTTCCCACAAGGTTTCCGGTGTTAGTCACTGGAATGATAAGGAAGGAGTAGATCAGGTGAAACGTACTATCCAGGCAGTCATCGCCCCGCCTATCGCCGTATGCCGTTATGGCTGTGCGGGCTGTTGCGCTGCACCCATTGGCGTATTCTGGGTTGCTGGCATTATCAGCGTTATCTATGCTTTCTTTGGTGGCCCTGCCGAACTCGAAACAATGAGCTGGGGAACACTGGGCTTAGGTGTCGTTCTTTGGACTATTGCCGCAGTTTGGGCAGAAAATACCCTTAAAGGTGTTGAAGCTGACGAATGTGAAAATAAAGTCAGCAATATATGTCGTATTGTGCAGCCTAAAGTTGATGAAAGTGATCCCCTCGAAGAAGTGAAAAAATTCCAGTAGGTTACATCTCCTCTATACAGTAGCTTTAACTATTATCCTGTTTGTATAAATCAAACATGCAAACAATCTTGTCAATATCTTCTTGAGTATAGGCTTGATGCTCTTGCATTCCCCAAACTACGCCGGGCCATGCACAATCATTCTTGTTTCTACCCACAACATGCACATGTAATTGCTTAACAATATTACCAATCGCTGCCACATTTAACTTATCTACTTCAAAATGCTGCTTAATAAAAAATGAAATGGTATTAATATCTTCCAGTAACAGCTGTTGCGTATTCTTATCCAGTTCATATATCTCTGATACATCCCCCACCTTGGGCACCAGCACAAACCAGGGTACTTTTTTATTATTCATTAGTAACACCTGGCTACATAACAACTCACCAATCAATGTATTATCGCCAGCCAGTTGAGGATCAATTTTAAAATTCTTCATATTTAATCCAGAATAATAATTACCGTTAAAATGATAGTAATAACCAGCAATATACCAACGATAATATGGTTTGTTTTTGTCTCCAGATAATGTTTCATTTCCCTGGATTCAATAACTTTATAAAAAGCATCGATATCTACTGCCGTTGTCACTTTATGTTCCGGGTTATTGATTAATGACATTGCGTCATCGTATTGATTATTAATATAAACAAACACACCCAGATTATTAGACAAAAAAGGTAGCTGGATACGGGTAACGTTCTCGCCCGCAATCATTACTGGAATACCCGCATTTTCCAGTTTATCTTTTATTTCATTAGCCTCATCCAGTGAGCTGGTTGTATAAACAAGTTCCATTATTATCTCGGTTACATGCGAAGGTGTGGGAACATAAATTCTGCTGCAT
>Ga0224514_10000484_pt1 | contig 11373 bp, 11 predicted proteins | sample SF_May12_sed_USG_3_FD_169107 | JGI IMG/M metagenome (GOLD analysis project Ga0224514, IMG submission 169107) | Sediment microbial communities from San Francisco Bay, California, United States - SF_May12_sed_USGS_24 | ecosystem: Environmental > Aquatic > Marine > Sediment | place: USA...
CACCGGGAGAAGGCAGGTTATGAGCGCTACGAAGACTGGGTGTTCTGCGCCGACGAGCAGCGAATTCGCGCCCTTTTTTACGTCGCGCCACCAGGGAATCCAGAAGACCTCGGTCCGGCACCGCTTGTCGAGATCGCGCGCCAGGTTTGCACCGCGGTCGGACCGAGTGGTACGAATGTCGACTACGTATTGCGGCTCAACCAGGCGCTTGTCGGGATGGGGGTCGTCGACTCACATGTGGCCGGCCTCGCGCGAATGGTGAGCCGCGCCTTGAATATTGCTGATCCGGCCCTATGACACAATCTGCGTCTTTCGGAGAGACCCCATGAAAAGAGTGCTTTTGTTCGTTGGGACAAATATTGCAGTGCTGTTGGTTCTAAGCGTCGTTATGCGGCTGCTCGGTCTCGAAAGCATTCTGGACGAACAGGGAGTCAATCTCGATCTTACTGCGTTGCTCGTTTATTCCGCGGTAATCGGATTTACCGGCTCGTTTATCTCCCTTGCCATATCCAAATGGATGGCATTGCGAAGCACCGGGGCGAAGATCATCAAGAACCCGGGTAACGAAGCCGAGCGGTGGCTTGTCGAAACGGTCCAGCGTCAGGCCAGCGCAGCCGGCATTGGCATGCCGGATGTCGCGATCTATGATTCGCCGCAACCGAACGCCTTTGCCACCGGAGCGAGACGCGACGCCGCGTTGGTTGCCGTGAGTACCGGGCTGCTCACGAGTATGCGGCAGAACGAGGTCGAGGCCGTACTTGCTCACGAAGTTACCCACGTTGCGAACGGCGACATGGTGACGCTCACCCTGATTCAGGGTGTCGTCAACACGTTCGTGATATTTTTGTCCCGCGTAATCGGTTTTGTTGTCGACCGGGTCGTGTTCCGTACCGAACGCGGTCTTGGTCCCGGTTACTGGATCAGTGCGTTGGTTGCACAATTGGTGTTGGGAATTCTGGCGACAACGATCGTCATGTGGTTCTCGCGCCAGCGCGAATATCGCGCTGACGCGGGCGGTGCCAGCCTTGCAGGGCGCGACAACATGGTCGCTGCGCTGCAGCGCCTCGGAGGCGGCGGTGACAAGGCTCATCTGCCAGAGGAAATCGAGGCGATGGGGATTTCCGGGCGCGCAGCCGGGGGGATATCAAGGCTGTTTTTGTCGCACCCGCCGATCGAAGAGCGGATCGCCGCTTTGCAAGCCGCAAACCCGGCATAACTTGAGAAGGCGTCGCGGAGAGATGCAATGAAATACCTACATACGATGGTCCGTGTTTCGGACCTCGACGCGTCGATCGATTTTTACTGCAACAAGCTCGGCCTCGAGGAGTTACGCCGGGTGGATGTCGAGGCGGGCCGGTTTACGCTTGTTTTTCTCGCCGCACCCGGGGACAAAGAAGCTCAGGTTGAGCTCACTTACAACTGGGATCCGCAGGAATACGACTCGGGGCGAAACTTTGGCCACCTGGCTTATCGTGTCGACGATATCTACGGGTTGTGCCAAAAGCTGATGGACGCGGGCGTGACGATCAATCGTCCGCCGCGAGACGGTCACATGGCGTTCGTCAGGTCGCCCGATGGCATATCGATCGAGTTACTCCAGGCCGGCGACGCACTGCCGCCCCAGGAACCCTGGTCATCCATGCCCAACACAGGTACCTGGTGAGGCTCATCGGCAGCGGGTCGCATTGCCGCCGGCGCACGACTGTCTATACTTTCGGCAGGACTGCGCTACGGGACTGAGGCCCGGATTGCGGCTTGGCAACGATTTTCTGAACGGAAGGCAAATATGTTTTTCGACAAGCGGGAAACCAGCGAGGCAATGGTGTATGCGGGGATAACGCCCGACGTGTTCGCGCGTCTGCGAAAGAAGCTGCACACACACGGCGTCTCGGTTGAGGACACGGCGCATGGCCAGCTCAGCGCATTTGGCGTCGCTGGTGAGTACGCCTGGGACAGCGACAAGGAAGTGCTGGAAATTCGAATTACCGATAAGCCGTTTCTGGTGCCGCACCATCTCATCGCTGCGCACTTTCGCGAGGCAATCGAAGAGGCGGGTGGCTTGCCAGGCTAATAATACTTAAAGTAAATACCTAATAATTAATAATAATTACTTGTTTTATATTAATTTATAATTAAATTCGCTTACGAGTTACGACGACGCAACCGATCCGGGATGTGACATTTCTGTCCTGCCCATTTGGTTTTCAAACCTTTTCCACGGCGAAAGCGTCAAATTGTCAGTACAACTTCAGGAGCGCACCCATGTTCAACCGAGCGGTCATACCCATAGTGCTGGCGCTGGTGATTCCGGATTTCGTGCAGGCGCGCGATCTCGACTCGAGTTATTCGGCGGTCGATATCGAAAAACTACAGATTACCGTGGGGGTGGGCGAGATTCGGCTGGAATCGGGTAGTGACGACGCTATCCGGGTTGAGATTGAACTCAAACCGTCGGATGACGCGGGCGCGGATGTCGACGACCTGATCGATGCAGCGGAACTCGTGGCCTCGAGCAGCAACGGAAGACTCGAACTCCAGGTCGTTTTTCCCGGTGGCGGCAAGGATTCGGATATCCAGCAAGATTGGCGAGTTTATGCACCGCAGGCGCTGGGGGCGATGATAGAAATGGGAGTCGGCGTGCTCGATGTCAGGGGGCTCGAAGGCGGAGTCGAGGCAAAAGTCGGTGTCGGAGAGACCCGGGTCGATGTGCCGGGCGGCGCGTTGCGCTTGAATACCTCGGTAGGAGAGGTTTCGGTGCACAACGGTGCGAAAAATATCGGCGACGTCGATCTCGATTCGAATATTGGCGAGGTTTCTTTACGCGTGGACGGGAATGACATCGAGTCGGAGAGGTCAATGTTCGTTGGCAGTCGCCTCAGTTGGTCAGGTGACGGCGAGGATGACATTGATGTCAGAGTCAACGTTGGGGAAATAGTCGTTCGAATTGATTAGTCGGCGGCCTCTGACGCTTTCTTTTTTGCTGGCCGCCTGCGCCTCATCAACAGCACGGTGAGATCGTCGGGCTTGCAGGGCTGGCCGCTATCAGCGCCGAGCATTCTCTGGCGGGCCTCCAGGGTCAGTCGCTGCAGCGCGCTTGTGATCGGCCCCTTGCGCACCGCTTCTGTTATCTCATCGACCCTGACGTTGTCGGTGAGACCGTCGCTGGCTACTACCAGCGTGTCGAACTGTGCAAACCGGGTTGAAGCGCCGACATCGATGCGCATTTCGCTATCACCGAGAAAATTCGAAACGACATGCCGTTCCGAGTGGAACAGCGCCTCGGTTTCTTCGAGAAAACCGGCCTCAACTGCAAATCCGGTTGGCGAGTGCGCGATGGTCTGAAATTTGAGCTTGCCACGCTGACCTATCAGGAGTGCGGAAGAATCTCCCACGTGGAAGCTACGCGCGGAATCTTCGTCGGCGCCCACTACTGTCAAGGTCGTCGCCGAACCGTTGCTTAGCGCCATCACCGCTGCGTTGGCGGCTTCAATGCCATTGAGAATGGCGGTGCGCAACAATACCTTTTCGCGCGCGGCCTGCTCCAGCGCATTGCGCAGTGCGGCTACGGCGGTGTTGGATGCGCGTTGCCCCGCAGGTAATCCTCCCGCGCCATCCGCAACGGCGACGACCACGGCATCGGTGCCATATGTCATGGCCAGCGCGGAGTCCTCGTTGGCGGTGATCTTGGCCGGGCTGCGATCGCTGAAAGCGACAATCTCGAAAGCGGGAGATTCCAGCCGGGCCAGTATGTTCAACTCGTCGCCAGTCAGCACGAGCGGCTGCATCGACTGCGGCGAGTTCATCAATTTCTCCGCTTCTGGTGTTTTGCGGTCGACTCTTCCGGGGAAAGCTTCTCGATGGCGTTGGTGAAAGCCTTTTCCATGGTGATTGCGTCGCGAAAGCGCTGCGTCGGCTTGATCTTCAAAGCGCGCCGGACAATAGCGACAAATTCGTCCGGAAGGCGGTTTTCGAGGCGTTTCAGCCCGGGTGGCGGCCAGCTATAGGGCCACTCGGGCAGTGTGCCCGCAAACACCCGATACATCACGAGGCCGAGCGAAAAAACGTCGGACTGGAACATGGGCCGTCCCATCGCCTGCTCGGGAGCGATATAGCCGAGCGTGCCCGAGCCGGACGCCTTGATTGTGCGTACACAGCGCTTGGCGAACGCAAAGTCGCCGAGCCGTACCCGGTTCCCGGGAAACAGGATGAAGTTCTCGGGCTTTATATCGCAGTGAATCACACGTTTGCTGTGCGCGAACGCTACCGCGGCGAGTGCCTGGCCCATGAGGTTCAGCGCGGTCGTCGTCGCCATCCTCTTCACTAGCCGGTCGGCGAGAGTCTGTTCCCCGAGAGGCGTCACGATGACGAAGCGGCTGTCAATAAAGCTCGCATTGAAAACGGGCAGAATATTCGGGTGTTCGAGGCGCACCGCAAGTCTCGCTTCCTTGCGAAAATCCTCGAGGATGGCCGGATCGAGGCCGGCGTGCGGAATTTTCAACGCAACCCGGCGACATAAAACCGTATCGAAAGCCTGGTAGACAGCGGCGAGAGGGCCATTCGCGATTCTTCTTTGAATGCGATATTTGCCCACCAACTGGCGCGCTTTGAACAGTTTCGGCTTCAGCAACGTAATCGACCCGGCCGGAGGTGAAAAGCGAACATACGCAGACCACGAAAATCTCGCAAGCCCTGCGCTGCGGCCACCGCCATCGCGTACGCGTTTTCGCCGCGAATCAGTTGCTGGCCCGGATCAACGCCTTTTTGAGTTGGCCGACAATAAGATCAATTTCAGCGCTGGTGATCGCAAAGTGCGGCGTAAAACGCAGCGCGTTGTGGCCGCCGTGTATCACCCCAATACCATGACGACGCATGTCTTCCTCGACACTCGCATGGCCACTGGAACGATAGCCGTCGGCCAGTTCGGCAGCTACGAGCAGACCGGTTCCCTGCACGTGGGTAATAATCCCGTCCGTTTCTGCCGCCACTTGCCGGAGTTTGGTCACAAGTTCCTCGCCACGATCGCAGATATTGCGCCGCAACCCGGGGCTGAGGCCAGCGAGTACCGCAATGGCGACATCCAGCGCGCGCGGATTGGCGGTCATTGTGTTGCCATACACGCCGCGTCGATAAAGCCCGGCAGCACGCTTGGTCAATGCCAGGACGGATAGCGGAAACTGACCGGCATTCAGGGCCTTTGAGTAGGTCTCCATGTCCGGTGCCTCGGCATCCTGGAATCCGGGATAGTCGAGAATCGAGAGAACGCCGTGGGTGCGCAAACCGGCCTGAATGGAATCGACCAGTAGCAGGCTACCGTGTGCCAGCGTCAATTCGCGGGCGAGGTCGTAGAATGCCCGCTCTATGGCGAGGCCGGGGTTGCCTTCGCCCATGACCGGCTCGAGGAACATCGACTCGATAAATACCCCTTCCTCGTCTGCGCGCGCAAAAATTCTGCGAAGCGCTTCAGAATCGTTGGGCGGTACCGTCCATAGGCGGCTGCCGTCACGAAACGACGCCAGGTACCGGGAATAGGTCTGCAAGGTCGAATCCGAATACTGCGCCGGTCGGTCGGTGCGGCCGTGAAAGCCGCCCTCGAGCGCGAGCATGCGGATCGGTTTGCCGTCGTGGCGTGCTCCCGGATCGGTCAGTTCGCGTGCGTTGACATCGGAGATACGTGCCGCAACGGTTACCGCCTCCGAACCGCTGTTCATGAAAACGAAGCTTTCGTAGTCGCAGCCGTTTTCGCGGGTGTGGCCGATCTCCTCGCGTAACGCATCGACGAGCTGCATCTGGCTCAGGCTCGGTGTCATGACATTTGCCATCACATGCGGTTTGCTCATTGCGGCCAAAACCTTTTCCGGCGCATGCCCATGCCCGAGCATTCCATAACCGCCGGAGTCATGTATCACGGCACCCTTCGTGGTAATGATCCATGGGCCTCGGGCAGCGAGCGCAACGTAAGGATTGACCGTGTCCTGAGCGTAGAAATTCACGATTCCCTGCTGCAGATCATGAATTTGTTTGCTTTCATCGGCAGCCGCAAGGTCAGGGTAGCGTTCGCGAAATCGTTCGAACTCCTCAAGTGCGCCGTCAATTGCATTGACAAGCGAAGGATCCGTCTTCGCAAATCGTTCGATATCCGAATCGGGTAACCCTTGGGTCACGATTTCCCCCGGCGCCGAGCGCAGCGTGCCGAGTTTTAAGAGAACATTATTGTCAAATGTGTCCACAGCGGTGGCCATGTAAACGACTCCTGCGTGTCAACCATTGGCGTGTTTTAGCCGTTAAGCTGCATATTCTAGCAGGGAAGAGTGCTGATCCGCCTCCATGCTCTCGTTGTCCGCAGCGCCAACCCGGTGGCCTCGGTGCAGGCCCCGTTTGACCTGTCTAGTGTCTCCCACCGGTCTCGAGCGCAGACTGGAACGCGGCCGGAGCTTTCGCGATAGTGGCACGAGAATTTCGCACCAATCTTCTCGAAAATGACAGGATCAATTTTCCTTGCGGCTTGTCTATATAATCGAATCCGTAAAAGTCGCCCCGGTGCGACAGTTGAGTGCAGAGGACCACTGGCAATGAAAATGCTTTATTCAGTGAACTTGCTCGGAATCGTTGGCGTTTCGCTCTGGCTTGCTGGTTGTGCCAGCAACCCGGCGACCGGCGGTGTCGATTTCGTGCTGATGTCGGAAGAGTCCGAAATTGAGCTCGGGGAGACCTCGCATGAACAAGTGATGAAACAATTCAGGGTCTATCCGGACCCGGATCTGCAGGACTACGTGAACAGCATCGGCCAGCGACTTGCGTCAGTCAGTGAACGTCCAAATCTGAAATGGACATTTACCCTGGTTGATGACGATGCGGTAAATGCCTTCGCGATCCCGGGCGGTTTCATCTACATCACTCGTGGCATGATGGCGTACCTGAACTCGGAGGCCGAGCTTGCCGCGGTCATAGGTCATGAAATAGGTCATGTAACCGGCCGCCATGCAGTTCGCCAGGACAGCAAGAACAAAGTTGTTGGCGCGGTCAGCACGGCTGCAAGCGTCGCGACGGGAACCGGGGGCGCCGGCGATCTCACGAATATGTTCGGTGGTGTGCTGCTGAGTGGTTATGGCCGTGGCATGGAGCTCGAGGCGGACTCCCTGGGAGCGCGATACCTGGCGAAGACAGACTATCCGCCGCAGTCCATGCTGGAAGTGATTGATATCTTAAAGCGTCGCGAACAGTTCGAACTGGAACGGGCGCGGCTCGAAGGGCGCGAGCCAAGGGTCTACCACGGCTGGTTTGCCAGTCACCCCGACAACGACACGCGCCTCAGCGAAGCAATTGACGCGGCAAGCGAAGTTGGCTTTGGCAGTCCGGATATGGTTCGGCGCGACGAATATCTGAAACGCATCAATGGACTGTTGTGGGGGAAAAGCGCAGCCGGTGGTGTAATCCGCGGTAACAAGCTCTATCACGCCGGCCTGCGAATGAAGATCACGTTTCCGGAAGGTTGGCGGGTCGAGTCGGCGCAGAGTGCCATCGTATCGCACTCCCCGGGTGATCAGGCCACGCTTCACGTCCGCAGTTTGCCAATGCCGCGCGACGGCACGTCGCCGGAACAGTTCATGCGTGGCAAGCTCGGCCTGGAAAATCTCGAAGATGGCAAGGCGCTGACAATTGCCGGCAAGCCGGCCTATATTGCAATTGCCGAGCGGGCACCCTCGCCTTACGGTCCCCGACCTGTCCGCACGGCGGTAATTTTCGATCAACGCAAAGGCAAGGCCTTCGTTTTTTCCGGGGCAGGGCGCAAGGATCTGTCAAAGATCGCTGCAGACAGAGAGTTCATTTCGACCATTTTCAGCTTCGACGATCTTAAGCGGAATGAGCGTCCATTGACGCGGCCGATTGCGGTAAGAGTGATCGAAATCGGTCCGGGGACTACAATCGAAGTCTTGGCGCGGCGTTCCGCCTTATCTGGTTATGTAGAGCAGCAGCTGCGCCTGCTGAACGACCTGGGGCCGCACGATCAACCTGCGACGGGCCAGCTTTTCAAGGTCATCGAATAACAGGCGCTGGCAGCCCGTGCGCCTAGGGCGCCTGCGCGAGAAAAAGACTGAGCTGACGTGCCAGACCGCTACACGCGGCCGACTGGGTGCGTGCTATGAGCGGGATCGGCACGACGAAAGCAGGCATGTACGACGTGCCGCTGACGTCCGCGCTGACCATCCCCGCGGCGCTCGAGCTCTTCAGATCCCAAACGGTTGCCTCGTAATCCGAGGCATCTTCCCACCAGCCAAAACCGAGGCAACCGCCACCGGTGGGACTGATTGCGCAGGTCATGCTGCCGCCACTGTCGATCCTTTCGGTACTGCCGTCCAGCCAGACAACATAGCGTACGCCGGTTTGCTCGATCTTGTCGCGTACTCCCGGGTGGGCCAGCAATTGCGGCAGAGAGTCGGTAGAAAGAGGCGCCACACTTGGCTCGAACCAGGGGAACATCGCATCGATGAACTCCTTGTTCGGATGTACGTTCAGTGGTGAGTCACCCTTGGCGAGCTTGTCCTCTATACAGTCGGTAAAGCTCGACTCGGTCTCACCGGCATGATCATGGCGACGCGCGAGAATTACGATGGCCTCACCGTCCTGCAAAACGGTCGAACCCTGTCGGACCTGCTCGATTCTCGAATTGACACAGCCGCTTGCGGCCAGCAACAGGGTAACCGGGACAAAAACAGAGATTGCTCCAAAACGAATACCGTAGCCCTTCGAATGCATGCCAGGTGTCTTATTCATCGGCGCCTTCCTGTTGGTCAAGCCACTCCCGAATGCGTGGTTGCTGCCTGAACTTGATGACGATATTGGCCGCCGCATCGCGCATGGCAAGAACGGTGGCTTCCTGCAACGACTTTGACGGTTGCAGCATCGATCCTTCGCTTCGTCCGTACCCGCTCACCAGCCAGTTGACGATCGGTTCCCGGTTCGGGTGGAATGCTTCGACCCGATACTGGATCCAGGCCTCGAAAAATTCTGACTCTCCGTAGCGTGGCGGAGCGACCTGCATTTCCTCGATCGCCGGAATGATTATTGCCTCGAATCTGCTTCCTTCGGCAAAACCGGCTTCCGGCGATGCGACCGGTACGAGATTCTGAAACATCGACCCGAACAGGCGTTCAAACATCTTGAGGTTGGCATCGCCCAGCTTTACTTTCCAGTCCGAGCCCTGCTCGATGAACTCGGTGTGTTCGAAGTCGATGAGACTCTCGTCGTAATATACAGCAACCGCGACCGGCATTGGCGCAATCAGCGGCTCCGGGAATTCGGTATCGACCGGTACGCTGTGAGTACAGGCACTTAGCGCTACCAGCACCAGGACTGGCAGTGTTCGAATTGCGCTCGGGCGAGGCCGGATGAAGAGTCTGTTGTTGGTCTTTTTCATTGCGCCCATATATGGTCAGAGTCCGTAGTGCGACTCAGGTTCAAACGTATTGAGTCCGACAAAGGTGCCGCCGTTCTTTTCGCACAGGATTCGCATCAGTGTGGCAAAGCGGGTGCCTGTAGTTGCCAGCGCGGCGCCGCGCTGGAACGTAACCGGAAATCCGATCGAGTGGATGCGTACCAGTCTGTTGCCCTTGTCGTCTTCGCGATTGATGCGGTCGATGGTGTCGATGACCCGCTCAATCGATCCGCCGGTGAACTCGTCGCCGAGCACGTAGAGGCTGATTTTCTTTTCCGGAGAATAGAATGTACGGATAGCCTTGGTGATTCCTTCCACCGGGCTTGAATTGGAAAACGGTGTCCACGATTTGAGCTGAGTCATGATTGCCTTGCGCCTGGCGGGCGTGTCGGGGATCCATTTTCCGGCGTAGCGGCTGAACATGTAGTCACCCATGTCATTCATGACCTGAATGCCTTTCACATTGGGATAGACCTGCAGGGTTTCCTCTACCTTCTGCATCATGAGATCCCAGCCGTAATTAACCATACTCCCCGATGTGTCGATAATAAAAATGATGTATTCGCTGTCTACCGGTATGCCACCGACAGTCTGGTCCTTCGGCTTGCGGCGGAAATTCTCGCCGAGCAGTCTCTGCATCTCCGCCGACAGGCTCTGACGCGCGGTGGCAAGCCGGCCTTCGATGACCTCGGCAATGTCGGAAGCGTCGCGCGAGGCTTCGAATTCGCCGCGGATATTTGACAGATCTCCCTGCAACCGGGCGAGTTTTTCCTTTTCCGCCGCCAATTGGTCTTTGCGTGTGACCATGGTCCGGTTCATGACCGTGGTCTCGCCACGGATCTCATAAAGCTGTTCCTGCAGGTTGGCTATCAATGCCTCGAGTTCCTGCGTCGTCTCTTCGAGAATAAAAGGTTCCGCGGTCTTTGACAGCACGAGCAACAGCACGATAGCGCCAAAACCGCAACAGATTGCATCGAGAAAAGACATGCTGAAGGCCTCGACGTCCCTGCGTCCCTTTTTCTTCATTTTGTCCTCACCTTACGGCCAGTCCTTGGATGGGCTCATGAATGACCCTCCCGTGACTTGTGCAAGTTGCCAGAACGCCGCTGACGCCATCGGGTCACCTTCCATGGGCAGCAGAATGATGTTGACGGGTATGCCCAGGGGCAACGTTGCGACAGCTTCCTCGAAGTGTTTGATCCGGTTTTTGCCGTTGACGGTGGTGCGCCGCGGCGCCGAAGCACCCTGCGTCGGCAAACTATCGGTAAGCAAATAAATATTGTCGGGCATGGGTTTCAGAGCGCGTGCCGCGGCAAAAGCGGCATGGAGGCTGGTTCCGCCCGCCGGAACATGGCTTTTGACCCCATCGATTGCGGCGTTCAGATTGCGACCCGAATCCACTTCGACCCAGTCACCGAGCGTATCCGGTATGGACGCCTGCACGCCGGTGTTGAATGTGTAAATCTGGAATTTGCTCTCCACCGGAATCTGCGTGCTCAGCCAGTCGACGGCATTGATGGTCCGTTGCCATTTGCGCGCTTTGAGTTTCTCGGGGTCGGACATGTTGCGGCGGCGGATAATGTTGACAATGCTGGAATCGAGCATGCTGGCGGAACCATCAACCAGGATCAGTATTCGCTCACCGCCGACTTTGAGGCCGGTAAGATACTGGCGGTCGCCCTGACCGACGAACGAGCGCGTCGCACCGCCCTCATCATCCTCGCTTGCGCGCGCACCCTCCAGCCGTTTCTTCTCTTCATCAATCGTTTTCAGATCGGACTTGAGCTTGTTGATATGCTCGCGTTGTGCGACCGTCAATGCATCCAGATCGGCGAGTTGTTCCTGAATGACCTCGAGGTCGCTCAATACCTTTGCCGACAGTCCTTCTGTAATTGCGGACTCCTTGTCGACCTCGTCAATTGAATTTCGCAACTCGACCT
>Ga0224514_10000485_pt1 | contig 11359 bp, 11 predicted proteins | sample SF_May12_sed_USG_3_FD_169107 | JGI IMG/M metagenome (GOLD analysis project Ga0224514, IMG submission 169107) | Sediment microbial communities from San Francisco Bay, California, United States - SF_May12_sed_USGS_24 | ecosystem: Environmental > Aquatic > Marine > Sediment | place: USA...
TGTTGCGTAATAAAAACAGCGACTTCAAAATGCAAAACCTGATGCGTTTGCAACTGGATCGCGCCATAAAACTGATGAATTCTGGCGCGCCTTTGGGCAAAGTCCTTAAAGGCCGTATTGGTTTTGAATTACGCATGGTCATTTTAGGTGGCTCGCGTATTGCCAAACATCTATTCGAAAATCCTGATAACCTGTTTGCACGCCCGCGTTTAACCCAATCTGATCTTGTATGGATATGCTGGAAAGCTTTAATGGTACGTTAACAGTAGGTTTGATAAAAGAATATCCGTACAATAATCAATTAACTTGAATTAGCTTAAAAAATATCAATGACGCCAGAACAATATTGCCAGAACAAAGCAGCCAGTAGTGGATCCAGTTTCTACTATAGTTTCTTTTTTCTTCCTAAAAACCAGCGTAAAGCGATCACGGCATTATATGCGTTTTGTCGTGAAGTAGATGATATTGTGGATTCCGGCATAGATGAAAATATTGCTCGCAGCAAACTGCAATGGTGGCGTGACGAAGTTAAGCGTTTATTTAATAAACAACCACAACACCCCGTTAGCAGCGCACTGCTTCCACATACCGAAACCATGAACCTGCCTGAAGAATACTTTCTGGAAATTATTGATGGCATGGAAATGGATCTGGAACAGACACACTACAATAGTTTTGAAGAATTAAGCTTGTACTGCTATCGCGTCGCCAGTGTTGTTGGCCTGCTCTCGGCAGAAATTTTCGGTTTTAAAGATCGCCAAACCTTAAAGTATGCATACAATCTCGGCATCGCCTTTCAATTAACCAACATTATCCGTGATGTTTATGAGGATTCCTCACGCGGCCGCATCTATATACCGATAGAAGATATAGAACAATTTGGTTTGACTCGTGACGATATTCTACAAAAACAGGATTCCGAGCAATTCAGGGAGTTAATTGCTTTTGAGGCCGCACGAGCGGAACATTACTACCAAAAAGCCTATGAACTTCTGCCTCCCTCAGATCGTTATGCCCAACGCTGTGGTTTAATGATGGCTGCCATATATCAAAGCACATTAAATGAAGTAACAGCAGATGGCTTCGCTGTCCTAAAACATCGAATAGTTCTCACCCCCGTCAGAAAATTCTGGTTAGCATTAAGCACCTTGATCAAAGAATTATGGAAAAGGCTTTTTAGCCGCAGGAGATAATTTATAACCATGTCCAATAAAACCTCCCCTGTTGCAATCGTTGGTGCTGGCTGGGCCGGCTTGGCTACTGCTGTTGAATTAAGCAAAGCGGGTATTCCCGTGAATGTTTTCGAGGCAGCTGCAACCGCCGGTGGACGTGCCCGTGATATCCCATTAAAAAAAATATCGTTAGATAGTGGACAACACCTGTTAATTGGTGCCTATACAAATATACTGGAAACACTCCAGACAGTTGGCGTAGATACTGATGCCGTTTTTGATCGACGTCCCTTATCACTCAAGCTACAGGATAAAAATAAACATCACTTTACTCTTAATGCCAATCAACTACCTGCCCCACTACATTTATTCAGTGGCTTATTGGGTAAAAATGGTTTTTCAATTAAACAACGGTACCAGATTGCACATTTGGGTTTACAGCTTTTGCAAAATCCGGAATCCATTGCCACACAACGCACGGTACAAGACTGGCTGGGTATGCATAAGCAGGATAGTAAAATCATCAAGATACTATGGGAGCCCCTTTGCCTCGCCACACTCAATACCCCGATAAAAAAAGCATCTGCTAAAACTTTTCTTCGGGTTTTGAAAAATGCTTTTCTTTATAAAAAAGAACATAGTAATTTATTATTTTCAACCAAGACATTATCCAAGTTATTTATAGAACCCTGTATTAATTTCATCAAACAAAATGGCGGAAATGTTTATTTTAATAAACGAGTTACTGAACTTGTTATCGAAAAAAATAAAATCAAAGGCCTACGATTCCAGGATAAAGGTATCCAGACGGATGAAGTTATCCTTGCTATCCCGCCGAATCATTGTCACAGCCTGGTAAAATCACATACAGCACTTAACGACCTGGCAAATGATCTGGCAGAATTTAAATTTGAACCTATAACCACAGTCTATCTGCAATATCCACCGAATATACAACTGGAACAACCTATGATGGGCTTACTGGATACCTGCTCACAATGGGTTTTCGATCGCCGTGTTTGCAATCAACCGGGTCTAATGGCTGTCGTTATCAGTAGTAGCGGGCCACATATGCAACTGGAGCGCGAACAACTTGCTACACTGATCAAAAAGGAAATGAGCAGCATATTTCCTGCTTGGCCCCAACCAAGCTCGTGTCTTGTGATTCGGGAAAAACGCGCAACATTTTGTTGTGATACTAATGTCGATGCGATCCGGCCCGCAAGCCAGACCAGCCTGCATGGTTTGTGGCTGGCAGGTGATTATACTGATACCGGATATCCAGCAACACTTGAAGGTGCAGTACAAAGTGGGATCCACTGTGCCCAACATCTCGTAAAATTATATAAGTAACTCAACGAGAACCAGCTTACCTCAACGTCTGAAAATATTGAAATTAAAAGACATATCCTGCCCCGCAAGGCCTGAAAATATTCTGCATAGCAGGTACAATATCCTTATCTTTTCTGTAACTGATATTGCATTTTAATTATGACTTTACAAACTGCTAGTAATTACAAAGCGCAACCTGACACTCTGAAAGATCGTATTATTCTCGTTACCGGTGCCGGTGATGGTATTGGTGAAACTGCTGCAATAACATTTGCCAAGCATGGTGCTACGGTTATTTTACTGGGCCGTACCATTCCAAAACTGGAACGCACTTATGATGCCATTATTGCTGCCGGTTATCCGCAACCTGCCATTATTCCCCTGGATTTAGAAGGAGCAACTTATGATAATTACCTGGAAGTAGCAGACACCATTGAAAAAGAATTTGGCCACCTTGATGGTTTATTACATAACGCCGGAACGTTAGGTGCACTAACACCCATTCAACAATACGACTTGAAAATGTGGGCACAAGTCATGCAAATTAACCTCACCGCCCCTTTTCTGTTAACCCGCGCCTGTATTCCCGTATTAAAAAAATCCAATGATGCCCGAATTGTGTTTACTTCATCCAGTGTTGCGCACAAAGGCCGTGCATATTGGGGAGCCTATGGTGTGAGCAAGGCAGGTCAGGATAATTTAATGGCTATCCTTGCAGACGAACTGGAAAGCAACACCCCGATTCGCGTTAATAGCATTGATCCTGGTCGAGTAAGAACCCGCATGCGGGCTTTAGCTTACCCCGGCGAAGATCCGAATACCGTTGCAACCCCTGAAGAGATTATGCCAACCTATTTGTATTTGATGGGACCTGATAGCAAAGACGTTAATGGACAAATCTATCACGTTTAATTAAATTACGATTAATTCATTCAAGCGGATAAATGCAAGACGCAGGTGCTGCGAGAAAGCGGAGTTTATAATAAATAAATGAGCATTTCGAGCACGACTGCAACGCAGCAGATACCGCTTCAATGGATTAATCACTTCATCAGGTCGACATGAATACCCTGTGCTTCCAGTTTTTCCGCGCGCGCCTGCATAAAACGCTGCAAACTGGGCTCGGTTTTATAGCCGCCGGATGATACATAATCCATAACTGATTGAACATGAAACGATTTTAAATACGCTTCTGTACGAAACACATCTTTACTACCCCCATCAAAAAACACCATGGATGGTACGTGCTTCACATCAAGTGCTTTTGCAAATTCTTTCATGCTTGTAGTATTACCTGATGGCGCAATCATCTTATCGTTAGACCATATATCAACACGCACTACATTAAATTTTTTGATCTGTTCCAGTGTTTCCTTGCGTTTAAGGATATCCTCATGCATTTCGTCACAATCACGGCATTTTATTTGCTCAAACAAGACCAGTAATGGCTTACCATTTTTGATTAACTGATCCATGGCATAAGGCTGTTTCAGTATAAAAGCTTGGCTATGTAATTTTCCTGCCACTGAAAAAGGTGAACGTTTGGCATAATAATCACGAAATGAAATTTTCTTTTCTTTACGTTCAGCGATATAGTCCAATGCCGCTTCAAATTTGGCAGGTGCGTAATAGCCATTTACGCGCAAAGCATTATTACCCTGTTCGTCCAGAAACAATAATGTCGGGGTAAACATGACTTTGCGTTTAAGCGCAAAATTCTTCTCCGTCATGGTTTTGCCATCAAGGATAATGACTTCCCGATCACCCCACATATTAATGGCGATCACATCAAAAGACTTCCTGGTTTTATTTGCCAGACGACGTTGTCCCCAATTATCCTGGAGTAGCTTGGCACAATAAGGACAACCATCCTGGTAAAAATATAGTAATACCCGCTTACCCTCGGCACTAGCTTCTGCAATATCTTCTCGCAAATCCAAAAACGAGGCTTTAAACCAGTCTGGTTTTTCATGATAGCCGGGGTTAACCATCCCCTCGCCTAGTTTACCTTCCTCTGCCGCATGCAGTGGAATGAAAAATGAAGACAAAACGATAAAAAATGATAGTATTAGTCGCATGGTTATCCCCTTTAACATTTAGTGAATTTCACCCGTAATATCGACCATTTTTCTTCTACTTGATTTGACATTATGTTGTCTATGGTGGCAAATAAAGGTCATAAAGCACAGTCATAACGTTTTGCAATGTACTTTGTATTCATTATCAGTTTGGCATAGTTTTCGCGTTTTGCTTTGGCAACATTAATATTTTTAGGGAAAAAACATAGCTATACATCTTGTTTCTGACAATACGCCTAAAAATCAGGGTGGATTCAGTCGCATTAAGCAGTAAATAACAAGAATTAAAGTACCCAATATTCCAGACTTTGAACCGCATCACAACCCGGGTACTGCGGGATTACCCTGTGACATCTATAATGTCACTAAATTAAGTGGCAAATTACAGGATGAAGTGAAATGACATACCTGGAACAACTGGAAAAAGTGCTGGAAATGAAACACCGGCTGGTCACCATCGAAACAGATGATCCAGAACGTGTTACAGATTTATTTACTGAACTCAGCCGTTTCAGCAATAAAGCCTTTTATACGAGTCAGCTCAATCAGGGACTACACCGCATTGGTGCGGCTCATATCACTATTCCTCGAACTGAAACTGCGAAAGATTTGCTTGGACACATTGAAGCCATGCAGCATTTTGGCATTTATGTCCTGCGTGACTTTAATCAGGCGCTACAAGATCCTCAAGTCGTTAGTCTACTGAAAAAAATTATTGCAGGCGATGTGGAAAAAGTGATTATCCTTCTGGGTGAATACATTGATCTGCCAAGAGATTTAAAACATTACACGCTACGTTCAAAACATCAAATGAAAAAAGCCAGTTAATATTTAAAGAATAATAAAAATAAAAAAGCCGCTTTATTAAGCGGCTTTATTATTTCATTTTATGAATGATTTTTTATCATAATCATCCATAATTATTTTATTCTTGATGGTTTGCGTGTTTTTTTTGTCGAACTTTTACCTTTTACAGATAGTTTACCTCTTGCAGGTTTATCATCTCTTGCAGAGCGTTCTCCCCTTGCAGATCTGTTATCTCTTACAGGACTTTTAACTCGCTGTTTCTTTTTGGTTATACCTGGTATTTCAGGAACCGGTAATTCCACCAACTCATATAACTCTGCGGTTTGTTCTGTAGTTAACTCTTCCCACTGACCTGTCTTGATTCTTGTTCCTAAAAAAATAGGCCCGAAACGAACACGGATTAAACGACTGACAGTTACTCCAATAGCTTCCCATAAACGACGCACTTCACGATTACGTCCTTCTGCCAACAACACATAAAACCAGTGGTTTGCGCCTTCGCCACCTGCATCAACAACGTCTTCAAAGCGTGCCATACCATCATCCAATTGCACACCTTTAACCAGTTGTTGCAATTGTTCATCTGTGGTCTTACCTAATACGCGTACTGAATATTCTCGAGGTATTTCATAAGAAGGATGCATTAGACGATTAGCTAATTCGCCATCAGTAGTTAAGATCATTAAACCTGAAGTATTAATGTCCAGACGCCCTACTGTAACCCAGCGCGCAAACTCAGCTCGGGGCAAATTTTTAAAAATAGTCGGACGCCCTTCCGGATCATTGCGGGTACAAATTTCACCGACAGGTTTGTGATAAATAATAGTGCGGGGTGCAGTTTTCTTCTGATGTCGACGTATCGGTTTACCATCAAGGGTGATCTGTTCATCCCCGCTAATTTTGTCACCTAAGGTTGCAGGTTTACCATTAACGCTAAGACGACCTTCTTTAATCCAGGTTTCGACTTCACGGCGTGAACCCAGGCCTGCATTGGCCAGTACTTTTTGGATACGTTCATTCATGATAAGACTTTGTTATCGCAACAAAATTATTGATTAGATTTAGCTGTGGCAACTTCTTCCAACGGAGGAACTTGTTCATCGACAGTGGTTTCAGTTAACTCAGCCGATGTTGATTGCTCTTCCATATCCGAATCTTCAACGACGAGATCACTGGAGGCATCTGGCATTTTAAATTCCAGTTCGGCATTAATTGAATCAATATCACGGATATCTGCCAATGTCGGTAACTCTTCAAGACTTTTAAAATTAAAGTAATCAAGAAAGTTTTTGGTTGTTGCATACAGTGCAGGCTTACCGGGTACATCACGGTGTCCTACAACTTTAACCCAGTCACGTTCCATGAGTGTTCTAATAATCTGGGTACTGACACTTACACCACGCACTTCTTCAATTTCAGCACGAGTAATGGGTTGGCGGTATGCAATCAGGGCAATGGTTTCCATTGCAGCACGAGAATAACGTGCTGGTTTTTCTTCCCACAGCTTGGTCACCCAATCAGCATAGCTTTGGCGAACCTGAAAACGAAAGCCGCTTTTAACTTCTTTAAGTTCAATACTGCGCTGTTCACAATCTACTTGGATGGCATCCAATGTACTTTTAATGGCATCACGACCAGGATGCCCATCTTCAGAAAACAAAGCCATTAACTGCTTCATATCCATAGGCTCATCAGAAGCAAATAACACCGCTTCAATAATTCGTTTTAATTCAACTTCATTCATAACCGCAATATTACTCTTACTTGCATTTAACTTTTTATTTGTTCAATGTTGGCAGAGTCAACAGCCTTAACATGGATTGGACCAAATGCTTCGGTTTGGACTAACTCAATTAATGACTGTTTAATCAATTCCAGAATTGCCAGTAAACTGACCACTACACCACTACGCCCTTCTTCAACGCTAAACAGTTCACTAAAGTCCGTAAAGTGACCCGCTTTAACTATAGCCAGTACATGCGACATACGTTCGCGCACTGATAACGGTTCCATTTGGATATGATGATGCTCGTACATGGAAGCACGCTTCATCACGTCAGCAAATGCGATAACAATATCTTTCATATCCACCTTGGGTGGTTCACGCACGACTCTTAAATCAGGTCGCTCCACTTCAACCGGGAACACGTCACGACCGACACGCGGCAATTCATCAATATCTTCCGCCGCTTGCTTGTAACGCTCATATTCCTGTAAGCGACGAATCAATTCGGCACGGGGATCATGTTCATCAGCATCATCTTCAACGGGGCGTGGTAACAACATACGTGATTTAATTTCCGCCAGCATGGCCGCCATCACCAGATATTCAGCCGCCAGTTCCAGACGAATTTCTTTCATTAATTCCACGTATTCCATGTACTGATGCGTAATATCAGCTATAGGAATCTCCAGGATATTCAGGTTTTGACGCTTGATCAGATACAGCAATAAATCCAGCGGCCCTTCAAAGGATTCCGCGAGAAAAATTTCCAGCGCATCAGGTGGAATATACAAATCCTTGGGAACTTCAGAAACCGGCGTACCCTGCACCACCGCAAAAGGCATTTCCTCTTGCTGCGGCGGGTTGTTAGTCGGTGTTGTTTCTTGTGTCATTAAAGTTACCGGTATTCAAGGCCCAGGACCTGGCGCACTTCAGATAATGTCTGACGCGCGGCGTCACGCGCCTTGTCACAACCTTCATTGATAATATTACGCACCAGGCCAATATTTTCTTCGTAGTCTTTGGCACGTTCACGAATCGGTGCAAGTTCAGCCTGTACCGCATCAATCAACGGTCCCTTACAATCCAGGCAGCCAATGCCGGCGCTCTTACAACCTTCCTGCACCCATTGTTGCGTATCTGCACCTGAGTATACCTGATGAAGTTTCCAGACAGGACATTTTTCCGGATCACCTGGATCATCACGACGCACCCGGTTGGTATCCGTGGGCATTTTGCGTAATTTGTGCTCAACAGACTCAGGATCTTCACGCAGGGAAATGGTATTGCCATACGATTTAGACATTTTTTGTCCATCCAGGCCTGGCATTTTAGATGCAGGGGTCAATAGCGATTCTGGCTCGGGCAGAATAATTCGGCCACCACCTTCCAGATACCCAAACAGACGTTCTTTATCACCTAGTGTGATATTGGCCTGTTCATCCAGTAAAGCACGTGCCGTTCCCAGGGCTTCTACATCACCCTTTTCCTGAAAAGACTTACGTAAGCTATTGTATAACTTCGAATTCTTCTTACCCATTTTCTTGATTGCCGCTTCGGCTTTTTCTTCAAACCCGGCTTCGCGACCATAAAGATGATTAAAGCGACGCGCCACTTCACGGGTTAACTCAACATGTGCCACCTGATCTTCACCCACCGGTACCAGCCCAGCCTTGTAAATCAGAATATCGGCACTTTGTAACAAGGGGTAGCCCAGGAAACCATATGTCGCTAAATCACGTTCCTTTAACTTCTCCTGCTGATCTTTGTAGCTGGGTACACGTTCCAGCCAGCCCAGTGGAGTAATCATGGAGAGCAATAAATGTAATTCGGCATGTTCAGGCACACGAGACTGGATAAATAAGGTGGCTGAACCCGGGTTCACTCCTACAGCCAGCCAATCAATCACCATATCCCAGACGCTCTTATCCAGCGTCTCGGGTTCTTCATAATGCGTCGTCAGCGCGTGCCAGTCCGCGACAAAGAAAAAACACTCGTATTCGTGTTGCAGTTTTACCCAGTTTTTGAGTACACCGTGGTAATGGCCAAGGTGCAAAGCACCGGTTGGGCGCATACCAGACAGCACTCGCTGCTGCGGGGTAATAATGGAATTCAATGAGATCTCCTAAAGATACGGCAAATACAATGAGGTTCGCTTAACACGTGCTTTTTCAAATAGTTATGATGAGAATTGCTATTGTTTCGTTAATGAGGCCGATTATACCCAAGATTCACTAAATCCTCGACTTCTTAAAGAGGAAAATTGGCAGCGAAAAATCGAAGGGGAGGATAATTGGATAAATTTCCATCTCTTATGTGATTTATAGCGTTGTAGTTAGCTAAAGGGCGCCGGATCACCCTTACCGATACGCGTCACCCGCGGTACATCTTCATTCATATGCACCACCGTAGTGGGCTCCAAACCGCAATAACCGCCATCAATCACCAAATCCACCTGATGTTCCAGTGTTTCACGAATGTCATAAGGATCCATCATGGGCGTATCGCCACCGGGCAAAATCAAAGTGGTACTCATTAAGGGCTCATTGAGCTCTTCCAGCAACATTAAGGCAATGGGATTTTCCGGAATACGGATACCAATGGTACGACGCTTGGGGTGCATTAAGCGCCGTGGCACTTCGCGCGTAGCATCCAGAATAAAAGTATAGGCCCCCGGTGTATGTGCATTCAAGGCGCGGTAGATGCTGTTATCAATCTTTGCATAAATCGAAATTTCCGATAAATCCCGGCACATCAACGTGAAATTATGCTTATCGCCTATCTGCCGGATAGCATGAATGCGCTCCATGGCATTTTTATCCCCGATATGACAACCCAGTGCATACGCCGAATCCGTGGGATAAACAATCACAGCCCCTTTACGCACCATTTCTACCGCCTGGTGAATCAAGCGTAACTGGGGATTATCTGGATGTATCTGGAAAAACTGGCTCATATGACATCCTGTATTGACTTAATTTTATAACTGCTCGAGCATTTCAGTCCAGGATTGGGTTTCCCAAACAGGCTGACATTGGCCAGGCATCTCATGTAACTGTCCCGGCTCGCGGTAAGAATTTGTCGGGCCATGATAATCCGAGCCACTGGATGCACTCATGCCAAAATACTTTGTTAATTCCGCCATACGCAGCACTTCATCCTGACTATGACTACCGGATACCACCTCAATGGCCACCCCACCCAGTTCTTTAAACTCGGCGATAAACTCTTTTAAACGACCGTTGGAAATGGCATAACGTGCCGGATGTGCCAATACAGCCAGACCACCCGCCTGTTTAATCCAGTTGAGCGCATCTTCGAGACTGGCCCAATGCCCAGGGACATAGCCGGGCTTATTTCTTACCAGATATTTTTTAAAGACCTTTTTCATGTCCTTGGCGTAACCCTGATCTATCAGGAAATGGCCAAAATGAGTGCGGCTTAATATTTGCCCACCCGCAAATTTTCTGGCGCCTTCCAAAGCACCTTCAATGCCGGCCAAGGCCAAACGCTCGGCAATTTTTTCTGCCCGTTGTTGGCGGTATATTATGGTACTTTCCAGGCCTTGTTGTAATTCAAGGTTATCGGGATCAATCCCCAGACCAACGATATGAATCGTCTGGTGTCGCCAGCTCACCGATATTTCGATACCGGGAATAAACTGAATACCCTGTGCTTTTGCCTGTTGCCAGGCTTCATGCAGGCCATGGGTCACATCATGATCGGTCAATGCCAGCACATCGACATTATTGGTACTCGCCAGCGATACCAGTTCCGTTGGCGTTAAACTGCCATCAGAGGCGGTCGAGTGACAATGTAAATCGTATAACAGGCTCATAGCGCGCGTAGTGTATAGGAATTCAGCAAACCTGTCCTGACCTCAACCTGAAATGATAGTCAGTTGGCATTTTTTACTATTAAACGGGTTTTGATGGTGGTAAATAGGGAACGTTTTCCTGATAATTACGTCAAAGTAAGTCAGTTGAGCTGTATTAGCCAAGGGTTGTTTTAATGAAATTTCTTTACGATTTTTTTCCCATCGTCCTGTTTTTTATCGCTTATAAAACGTACGACATTTTTGTCGCCACCGGTGTCATTATTGCCGCCTCGGCCATCCAAGTTGGCACCTTCTGGCTGAAGCATCGTCGCTTTGAAAAAATGCACATTGTTACCCTGCTACTGGTTGTCGTTCTTGGTGGTGCCACCATTATTTTACATGATGATAATTTTATAAAATGGAAACCCAC